>Ga0306921_10000421_pt1 | contig 36529 bp, 28 predicted proteins | sample sta12Cox44000080_FD_203760 | JGI IMG/M metagenome (GOLD analysis project Ga0306921, IMG submission 203760) | Lab enrichment of tropical soil microbial communities from Luquillo Experimental Forest, Puerto Rico - statoxic.12C.oxic.44.000.080 (v2)... | ecosystem: Environmental > Terrestrial >... | reverse complement strand
GTGGTCACGATGTCGCCGGGCCGTTGTGCCTTTCCGTCCGGCATGTTCTCCACCAGCCCGATGGCGCCCACGGCGTTGACCTTTGCCTTGCGCGCGGCGAGCGCATGGATCAAGCCGACAACACATGCGGCCCCCGCCATGTCGCCTTTCATATCCTCCATGTTCGAAGCCGGCTTGATGGAAATGCCCCCGGTATCGAAACACACCCCCTTGCCGATGAAGGCGACGGGCTGAGCATCGCGCTTGCTCCCGTTCCAGCGCATGATGACCGCGCGGCTCTCATGCGCAGAACCTTGTCCGACGCCGAGCAGCGCATTCATTCCCAACTTCTTCATCTCTTTGACGTCGAGCACCTCGACGACGACTCCCAGCTTCTTGAGATTGCCGGCGCGGCGCGCGAATTCTTCGGGAAAAAGGACGTTGGCCGGCTCGTTGACGAGATCGCGCGCGATCTGCACGCCGTCACCGATGGCGCGGCGGGGAGCGAAAGCTTTTTGCACCGGCGCCACGGCGCGAACCGCGACCGTGACCGTGACCTGCTCCGCCTTTTCCTCGCCTTCCTTGCGCTTGGTTTTGTAGCGTTCGAATGCATAGGCGCGTAGCGTCACGCCCAATGCGAGGTCAGCGATCCGCTCCGGCCTGATTGGAGCTCCCGGCAGATCGGCAACGATTGTCGCCGCGCTCACGGCCGGCGGAACCTTGCCCATAGCGATGCCGCCGAGCTTGACGAAATCCTGCGACTTGAGATCGCGCGCCTTACCGACCCCGATCACGACGAGGCGCGACAGCGGCATCCCCGGCGGCGCAATGATGTCCAGCGCCGACCCGCTCTTGCCTTTGAACCGGTCGGCCCTTGCCGCCCGTTCGACGAGATCGCCGGTCGCCTGGATGAGCTTGCGGGCAGCCGCCCCCAATTTGAGCCCGTCCTCGCAGAACAAGACAAGAACACCCTCGCGGGGGAGTGCAAAGGGTGCAAATTCGAGCTTTAGGGGTCCTGGCATGGGGTTTTGTGCTCGTAATTTGTCTCGGTGGGCGCAGCGGGTGAGGCGAGCGGAGGCGAGAGCTTATGGCTTGGCATCGGCAGGCCTGCAAAGCCCCCCTTTGCGGCGGGCGAAGGACCGGCGTTCGGGGGCGTCTGTGGCCCTCCAGCAACGCCGCTGGATTAACGATTTGTTGTGCATGGTCAATGGGTTTGCCTTGGGCAGGCCATTTTGTTGCCGGATCAAAGAGGGGCCAGTTTACGATTGGGGCGCGGTCACGGGCATGGGGACCCGGCGCCCCAGTTTTGGCGCGAGCGGGGACGCGTAGGTCTGATGGGATCCATCGGCTGGTACATTTTCCGCACCACGCTCGGTGCGTTCCTGGTGATTTGCGCCAGCGTGACTGCGCTGATGTGGATCACGCAGGCCTTGCGCGACATCGACCTGATGACGAATCAGGGGCAAAGCATTTTCGTCTTCATCGGGATCACTGGCCTCATCATTCCGCTGCTCGTCCAGATCATCGCGCCGATTGCCGTGATGATCGCCGCTGCCTACGTGCTCAACAAGCTCGGCAATGACTCCGAACTCATCGTGATGAATTCGGCGGGCATGCCGCCGTGGGTTCTGTTCCGGCCGTTCCTGGCGGTTGGAATCGTCGTCTCGCTGCTGGTCGGCGTGATCAGCATCTACATCTCCCCCTGGGGGTTGCGCGAGCTGCGGCGCTGGGCGACCGAGGTTCGCGCCGATCTTGTCAGCAATATCGTGCAGCCCGGCCGATTTACCAAGCTTGAGGACAAGCTCACGCTGCACATTCGCGAGCGACGGCCCAACGGCCAGTTGTTGGGCATTTTCATCGACGATCAACGCAATCCGAAGGAGCGGGCCAGCATTCTCGCCGAGCAGGGCGACATCGTGAAAAATCAGCGCAGCGTCGTCCTCGTGCTGGAGAACGGCAGTGTGCACCGCCACGAGACCGGCCAGCGCGACCCGACTTTGGTTCTGTTCAACAGCTACGGATTCGACTTGTCGTGGCTGTCGAATGGCACACAGAACGTCAAATATTCGGTGCGGGAACGCTATCTTTGGGAGCTTTATAATCCGGCCGGTACCGACAATCTTTTTACCGACCAGCCAAATCAGGTGCGCGCCGAATTGCACGACCGGCTCACGGCCCCGCTCTATCCGCTCGCCTTCATTGTGATGACCTACGCATATCTCGGCGCGCCGCGCACCACACGCCAGGGTCGCGCCATATCCCTGATGGGTGCGATCAGCGCAGTGGCGGCGTTGCGCGGCCTCGGCTTCGCCGGAATGATCGCCGGAGTCCATACGCCGATCGCCTTGCTGCTTCCCTATCTCGGCCTGGTTGCCGCGTTCGTGTTCGGATACTTCGCGATCTCGCGCGGCGTCGTCATCGAGCCGCCGGCCTTCGTCGCCAATGCAATAACAGCGATTACGGAGCGCATTGCTCAGCGCACCCACGTGCTGATGGGGCAGGCGTCATGATCGGCCGAACGGTCTCGCGCTATTTCGGATTGCGCTTCCTGCGGGCGGTGCTGGCGGTCTTTGCCGGCACGCTGGTCCTCACCGCGATGGTCGACTTTCTCGAAATGCTCCGGCGCAGTGGAGACATCAAGGACATCTCGACGCTTTTCGTCGCCAAAATCACGCTCTTCCGCGTGCCGTTCATCACCGAACGCGTGTTGCCTTTTGCGGTGCTGGTCGGGGCGATGTTCTGTTACTTGAACTTGTCGCGTCGTCTGGAGCTCGTTGTCGCGCGCGCCGCCGGAATTTCCGCCTGGCAGTTCATCGCGCCCGCCATGGGCATCGCTGCGCTGATCGGGATTTTCACGACGACCGTTTACAACCCAATCTCGGCCAATCTGCGCGAGCAATCGTCTCGGCTGGAAGCCGAGCTGTTCGGCAACGAGAACAGCTTCCACAGCAGCAGCGGCGGCTTTTGGCTGCGCCAGCGGAATGATGAGGGGCAGGCGGTCATCAACGCGAAATCGAGTCGCCAACAAGGAATTCAATTGGGCGGCGTGAGCGTATTTCGTTTCGATGGAGCCGGCCGCTTCCTCGATCGGATCGAAGCCAAGAGCGCCACGCTCGAGCCCGGCTATTGGCGACTCGAGGACGCGCGGTTCTATGCCAGCGGAGCAGCCCCGGTCGAGCGCGAGAGTTTTCGGTTGCGAACCACGCTCACGCCGGTGCAGGTGGGCGAAAGCTTTGCAACCCCCGAGACTGTGCCGTTTTGGCAGCTGTCCTCGTATATCGACCTTGCCGAAAACGCCGGTCTCGGCGCTGCCGGATATCGCTTTCAGTATTATCAACTCCTGGCGCAGCCGTTCTACCTGCTCGCCATGGTGCTGCTCGCCGCTGCGGTCAGTCTGCGTTTCTTCCGCTTCGGCGGCGTGCAGAAGATCGTTCTCGGGGGAATCGGGGCGGGATTTTTCCTCTACGTTCTGGCAAAGATCGCCGGCGATTTGAGCAAGGCCGGATTGATGGCGCCATTGCTCGCAGCGGCATTGCCCCCGGCGCTCGGCGGACTAACCGGCGTGATCGCGCTGCTCTACCAGGAGGATGGGTGATGGCCAAGCCGACCCCCCGTCTTTCGTTCTGGTGCCGCCGGGTCTGGCGCAGCGCAGCCGTCGTTGTTGCGGGCGCCCTCCTTTTGACCGTTGGCTTGGGCGACGCAGCGCCGGCCCAGGAAATGCTGGCGTTTCCGCCGCGCCCGAAGCCGCCAGTCAGAACCCAGCGTGCGGGTGGGCAACAGCAGATGCTCGTTCGCGCCGAGGAGATCAACTACGACTACTCCAACGAGCGCGTTTCCGCGGTCGGAAACGTGCAGATCTACTACGGCGATTCCACGCTCGAGGCGGATCGTGTCATCTACGACCAGAAGACCAAGCGCCTGCATGCCGAAGGCAATGTCGTGCTCAATCAAGCCGGCATGATCACGCGCGGCGAGATCATGGACCTCAGCGATGATTATCGCGACGGCTTCGTCGACTCGCTGCGAATTGATGCGCCCGAGCAGACCCGCTTTGCTGCCTCACGCGCGGAGCGGACGGCTGGAAACTTCACGGTGTTTCACAACGGCATCTATACCGCCTGCGAAGCTTGCGCGGATGATCCAACCAAGCCGCCGAAATGGCAGGTCAAGGCGATGCGGATCATCCACGACCAGGGCGAGAAGATGCTCTATTTCGAGGACGCGCGCCTGGAATTCTTCGGCTATCCGTTGGCCTACTTTCCGTACTTCTCGGCGCCCGATCCGACCGTGAAGCGCAAGACCGGCGTGTTGGTGCCGACGTTTAGCACCGGCACGGTTTACGGGCTCGGCGTGACGGTTCCCTACTACTGGGCGTTGGCGCCGAATTACGACGCGACTTTCACGCCGATGATCACCACCAAGCAGGGCCCCCTGCTGCAAGGCGAATTCCGTCACCGGCTTCTCGACGGCGCCTACGCCATTCGCGCTACGGGCATCTTTCAGATCAACAAAAACGTCTTTCTCGACGGTCTCGGCAACGCGACACCGGGTTATCGTGACTGGCGTGGAAGCCTGGAAACAACCGGCCAGTTCAATTTGTCGGACAAATGGGTGTGGGGCTGGGACGGCACGCTGCTTTCCGACAAGACCTATCTGCAGGACTACGGCCTCTACAAGGCCGTGCAAGCGGCCAATATGCTCCGATCCACGCCCGATGCCGCCCTGTCGCAACTCTACATATCCGGGCGCGGCGATCGCAGCTACTTCGACGCTCGCACGCTCTATTTCTACGGCTTCTCGCTGGCCGACGATCAGAAACAAATTCCGATCGTCCACCCGGTCATCGATCAGCAAAACGTGTTCAAGGATCCCTTCTTCGGCGGCGAGCTCGGGTTGCGCAGCAATCTCACGAGCATCAACAGGGACACCGCCAACTTCGATCCGATCAACACGGCCGCGATCTTCGGCAATTTCTGCGGGCCGATGACCGCCGATCCCGCGGTCAAGAACAACAACAATTGTCTGCTGCGCGGCGTTCCCGGCTACTACACACGGGCATCGAGCGACGCGAGCTGGAAGCGCACGCTGATCGATCCCTGGGGTCAGATGTTCACCCCGTTCCTCAGCGTGCGCGGCGATTTCGCCGACATGAACATCGTCTCGCAGCCGGGCGTCGCCAACTACATCAACATCGGCCAAACCGACGTCGGACGCGTGATGCCCACGGCCGGCCTGGAATATCGCTATCCGCTGATCAACGTTCAGCCCTGGGGAACGCAGACGGTCACGCCGATCGCCCAGCTCGTCCTGCGCCCCAACGAGACCCAGGTTGGCGCCTTTCCGAATGAGGACGCGCAAAGCCTGATCTTCGACGATTCGAACCTGTTCAAGGTCAACAAATTCTCAGGCTGGGACCGCGTGGAAGGCGGCGGTCGCGCCAATGTGGGAATCGAGTATACCGCTCAATTCAATCGCGCCGGCAACGTCAACGTATTGTTCGGCCAATCCTACCAGCTGTACGGACAGAACTCTTTCGCGCTCGGCGGGCTTACCAATACCGGCCTCGACAGCGGCCTCGACACGAGGACCTCGGATTACATCGCCCGTGCATCGTATCAACCCAACGCCGCGTTGATGTTCACCTCTCGCTTCCGGTTCAACGAGAGCGACTTCACGCTGCAGCGCACCGAGCTGGAAACCACCGCCAATTTTGGACGCTGGACGACCATGGTGATGTACGGCAGCTACGCGCCGCAGCCGCTGATCGGGTTTCCCAACCAACGCGAGGGCATTCTCGGCAACGCGCGCTTCAAATTGACCCCGAACTGGGTGCTGCTCGGGGCGGCCCAATACGACCTGCGCGCGCATCATGTCAGTCAGACGCAGATGGGCGTCGGCTATATCGACGATTGCCTGATCTTAGCGTTCAATTACATCACGAGTTATGCGTATAGCGGCAGCGTTTCGGTCAATCACACCTACATGCTGCAGATCAGTTTGCGCACTCTCGGCGGCAATACGACCGGCGGTGGAGTCGGCCCGTCTGCCCTCAATACCGGGCTGCCGGGATTGCCCAGCACCCATTAACCGCGCTCCAGGGTACGAGACGGGCTCGATCATGAAACAAGCGCAGCGGCACAACGGGAACGGAGCGATGATGTTGGACAGATTCCGGACCTGGCGGAGATTGCTGGTCAGCGCGACGTTTGTCCTGCTGGCCGCTTTGGCGTGGCCCACAATCGCCTCTGCGCAGCAAGTCGTGGTTATCGTCAACGGCGAACCCATTACCGCGCTCGACATCGAGCAGCGCAGCAAGCTCACTCAACTGTCGACCCACAAGGCTCCTTCGCGCCAGGAGATCATCGACGAATTGATCAACGAGAGGCTCAAGGTGCGCGAGGCAAAAAAATGGGGATTGGAAGTGCCCAATTCCGAGGTGGATGCCGCCTACGCGACCATGGCCAGCCGAATGCGGCGTACCGCCGAGCAGTTGACCCAAGAATTGGCGAAAGCAGGAGTTAACGCCGCTACGCTCAAGGCGCGCATCAGAGCCGATATCGCTTGGCCGCAGCTCGTGCGCGGGCGCTACCAGGCGAGCTTGCAAATCGGAGAGAAGGATATCCTCACCGCGATGGATTCGAAATCCGACGACACGGTGGGCTATGACTATATCCTGCGTCCGATACTATTCCTGGTCCCGCCCGGATCGCCCGAAGTCTTTATCGACGGACGCAAGCGCGAGGCGGAGGCTTTGCGCAGCCGCTTTCAGGGCTGCGAAGAGGGAATTGCCTTTGCCCACGCGCTCAAAGACGTTGCCGTGCGCGAACAAGTCACTCGCAGCTCGGCTGACATTCCCGCCGAGCTGCGTAAGGTGCTCGAAAGCGTCGAGGTCGGCCGATTGACGGCTCCGGAAGCCACCAAGCTCGGAATCGAGATGTTCGCAATCTGCGCCAAAAAAGCTTCGGCGGCCGACAACACGCCGGGCAAGCGCCAAGCCCGCGACACCATCATGAACGAACGCTATGAGCAGCGCTCCAAGCAATGGCTACAGGAGCTGCGTCGCGGCGCGATGTTCGAATACAAATGAGGCGCGAGCATGCCATCGCCCTTGGCGCTCACGCTGGGCGAGCCGGCTGGGATCGGACCTGACATCACGTTCGCCGCATGGCGCCGCCGTGGCGAGCTTGAGCTTCCTCCGTTCTATCTGCTGGCCGACCCGAACTTCATCGCGCGTCGCGTCCGCCGCCTCGCCTCCGACATCCCGATCGCGGTCATCGAGCCGCCCGCAGCCGCCGCAACGTTCGCGAGCGCGCTGCCGATCGTGGATATCGGCGTCGCCGTGACCGCCGAGCCAGGAAATCCGGACCGATCGAGCGCTCCGGCGGCGATTGCCGCAATCCGGCGAGCGGTCGCCGATGTGAGCGGCGGGGCAGCCGCTGCCGTCGTGACCAACCCGATCGCGAAGAACATCCTCTACCAATCGGGCTTTGCCGAACCCGGGCACACCGAATACCTTGCCAAGCTCGCCGCCGAGCTGACCGGAACCGCGCCGCTGCCCGTCATGATGCTCTGGTCGCCGGAGCTCGCCGTCGTGCCGGTCACGATCCACCTGCCGCTCAGGGAAGTCATCAGCAGACTCAGCGTCGATCTCGTGGTCCAGACCGGCCGGGTAGCGGCTCACGATCTGCGCGAGCGGTTCGGCATCGTGCGGCCGCGCCTTGCGGTCGCCGGCCTCAATCCGCATGCAGGCGAGCACGGGGCGCTCGGCGATGAAGATTTGACCCTGGTGCGTCCCGCCGTCGAGCAACTCAGGGCGGAAGGAATCGATGCGCGCGGTCCTCTTCCGGCCGACTCGCTGTTTCATGAGGCCGCGCGTGCCAGCTACGACGTCGCGCTCGCCATGTATCACGATCAGGCGCTCATTCCGATCAAGACACTGGCGTTCGATCATGCCGTCAACGTAACGCTCGGACTGCCGTTCGTACGAACCTCGCCGGATCACGGAACCGCGTTCGATATTGCCGGCAGCGGCCGCGCCGACCCGGGTAGCTTGATCGCGGCTCTCAAGCTCGCTGCCAGGCTCTCGGGACGGCGTGAGTCGCATCGGCTGGCGTTCGGCGCATGAGCGTCATCGATGATCTTCCGCCGCTGCGCGAGGTGATTCGGCGACACGGCTTGCGTGCAAAAGCTTCGCTTGGTCAAAACTTTCTCTTGGATCTTAATCTGACCGCGCGGATTGCGCGCGCGGCCGGCCCGCTCGAGGGCGTGGACGTGTTGGAGATCGGCGCCGGTCCCGGTGGCCTTACCCGCGCCCTCCTCGCCGCGGGCGCGCGGCGGGTGATCGCGGTGGAGCGCGATGATCGGGCAATCGCCGCGCTCGAGGAGATCGCCGCTCGCTATCCCGGTCGGCTCGATATCGTTGCCGGGGATGCACTGGTCTTCGAGCCCGCGCCGCGTCTTCGCAATCCTGCCCGTGTGGTCGCGAATCTGCCCTACAACATCGCGACTCCGCTCCTCGTCTCCTGGCTTACGATGGAGCCTTGGCCCCCGTGGTATGACCGGCTGGTCCTGATGTTCCAACGCGAGGTCGCCGAACGCATCGTGGCAGGTCCCGGATCGAAGAGCTACGGCCGACTTTCCGTACTCGTCGGCTGGCGCGCCGAGGCGCGCATCCTGTTTGACGTTGCCGGCACCGCATTCGTGCCGCCGCCGAAGGTGACATCGTCGCTCGTCAGTCTCGTCCCGCGCAGCAAACCGCTTACCTGCCAACCGCGCGCACTCGAGCGGGTAACCGAAGCGGCGTTTGGACAACGGCGCAAGATGCTGCGCCAGAGCCTCAAATCGCTTGGCGTGGATGCGGTGCAATTACTCGCCGCCGCCGCCATCGAGCCCACCGCGCGGGCCGAAGATATCCCGGTTGCCGGCTTCGCCGCGCTGGCGCGCGCACTTTCATCCCAAGAAGGACGAGTCGACCAATGACGAAGCTGCGGCGCCAGTCGCTCACGGCCTACGAAGCGCCCTTGCGCGAGACCGTGGTGGAGTGTCCGCGGCCACGAGGAACCGAAGTGCTGGTCCGCATCACCCATTGCGGCGTTTGCCATTCCGACCTCCACATCCGGGACGGCTATTTCACGTTGGGCGAAGGAAAGAAGCTCGACGTGCGTTCCGGGCGTACGCTCCCCTTTACGCTCGGCCACGAGATCGCCGGCGTAGTCGAGGAGACCGGCCCGGCCGCTGAAGGCGTGACGCCGGGCAGCAGCGTCGCGGTCTATCCGTGGATCGGCTGCGGCGCGTGCGCCGCGTGCCGACGGCAGGAAGAGAACATCTGCGCAGCCCCGCGCCACCTCGGAATCAATGTCGACGGCGGGTTTGCGACGCATGTGATCGTGCCCCACCCGCGCTACCTGCTCAGCCACACGCCGTTGCCCGCGGCGTTCGCGGCAACCCTGATGTGCTCCGGCCTGACCGCCTATGCAGCGCTCAAGCGACTGGCCGGCGTCGCCAAGCTCGGGCCCGTTTTGCTGGTCGGAATGGGCGGCGTCGGCATGATGGGGCTTGCCTTGGCGCGCAATCTCTATCGCCATGCACCCCTCGTTGCCGACGTCGATGCAGCCAAGCGCGTGGCCGCCTTGTCGGCCGGCGCTGCGCAGGCGTTCGATCCGAGCGACCCGGGCGCGCGCAAGGCTCTGCTCACGAGCACGGAGGGCGGCGTTTACAGCGCCTGCGATTTCGTCGGTTCGGATCGTTCACTCGCCTTCGCGAGCGGCGCACTCGCCAAAGGCGGAAAGGTGGTGGTGACCGGCCTGTTCGGCGGCAGCTTTACGATTCCCGTCGCCATGTTTGCGCTCAAAGCGATGGCGATGGAAGGCATCCAGACGGGAACGCTGGCCGAAGCCCGCGAGCTGCTCGATCTCGCGCGCACCGGCAATTTCGCTTTTCCGCCGGTAAGCGAGCGTCCGCTGGTCGATGCGCAGGCCGCCCTCGAGATGCTGCAGGCGGGCAACGTCGTCGGGCGCCTCATTCTCACGCCGTGAGCTGAACAATTTCGCCCCGCGGTTAACCAAGCGTTGGCGAACAAGGTTAACGCCGCGTTCACTTTTCTGGCGCGTCGGACGGCGCGCTCACCGTCCGCGATTAGCGGCGTTGCAGGTCAGCTTGCAGCTGGCTGACAAATTTGGAGAGACCGGTCTGCCGCTCGCGCTTGAGCCGCTCGGCAGCAAGAATCGATCGCACCTCCGCGAAGGCACGATCGATGTTGGTATTGATCACCACATAATCGTACTCCGCCCAGTGGCTCATCTCGTCGGCGGCTTTGGCCATGCGCGCGTGGATCACCGCATCGGAATCTTGCGCTCTGGTCCGTAACCGCTGTTCGAGATCGGCAATCGAGGGCGGAAGCACAAAGATGCTGACGAAATCGCGATTCGCTTGTTTGCGAAGCTGCTGTGTGCCTTGCCAGTCGATATCGAACAGAACGTCATGCCCCTGTGCGAGGGCCGTGCCGACGGGCGCGCGCGGGGTGCCGTAGCAATGGCCGAATACCTGCGCCCATTCCATCAGCTCGTTGTTCTTGACCATGGCCTCGAAACGCGCCGGATCGATGAAATGGTAGTCGCGGCCATCGATCTCGCCGGGTCTTTGCTTGCGCGTGGTCACGGAGATCGAGAGCTCGACAGCCGGATCGGCGTTGAGGAGCTTGCGTGAAAGCGTCGTCTTGCCCGCACCGGAGGGGGAGGAGAGCACCAGCATGATCCCACGGCGCGCGATTCCGACCGGACCGTGCATTTGCATACTGGTGCTCGTCATTCCTGGTCGGCTCACTCGAGATTCTGCACCTGCTCGCGGAACTGCTCGACCACGCTTTTGAGCTCGAGCCCGATATTGGTCAGCTCGACATCGTTGGATTTCGAACAGAGGGTGTTGGCTTCCCGATTGAGTTCCTGAGCCAGGAAATCGAGACGGCGACCGATCGGGCCGCCCTCGGCAATGAGCTTTCCGACCTGGGCAACATGAGAGACAAGGCGATCGAGCTCTTCGCGGATATCGGCCTTGGTAGCGACCAGGATTGCCTCCTGATGCAGCCGATCGGGGTCGAAACGGTCGGACGCGTCAAGCAGCATTGCGATCTGTTCGGCGATGCGCGCCTTGATCGCGTCGGGTCGCCGACCGGGCGTCGCCTCGGCGCGCACCGCCAGGGCGCTGATCTCGCTCAATCGCTGGCTCAGGACCTGCCGCAAGGCCTCACCTTCATCGCGGCGCATGGCAGCAAGCTGGCCCAACGTATCGCGGAAGCCGGTTACGACGGCTGCTTCCGCGGCGCGACGCTCCTCCTCGTCCTCGCCAGCGTCGGCGACCTCGATCACACCTTTGAGCGACAGAATTCCGTCGAGCCGAGGCGCGGCGGCATCGACGCGCCCGGAGAGCCCTTTGATAGTGGCGAGGACCGCGGCCAATACCGGCTCGTTCACCCGCACCACCGGCGCGACTCCCTTTCTCTCGACGGTAAGTGTGCCGTAAACGGTGCCGCGTGCGAGCACAAGCACCGCGCTGTTGCGCACCAACCCTTCGACCGCGTCCCAGCCGGCGGGGATTCGCAGCCGAAGGTCCAAACCCTTGCCGTTGACCGATTTGAGTTCCCAGGCCCAGCTGTAGCTACCGCTCACGCCATGGCCACGCGCGAAGCCGGTCATGCTCGAGAGCGCCATCGGCTTCAATCCCGCGGAAGAGCTCGAATGACAGGATCGGGCGCGGACCTTAGCGGCGGCAGAGGGCGCTCACAAGACCGCGCTGGACCGGCTGCATTATTGCGCCTCGCCCACGGAGCGCGGCACACCGTTCGCGCCGCGCCTGCCGCGGCCGGGCTGAGCGGGGGGCGCTGTGCGTGCCGGCTCCGTTGGCGCCTGCGCCTCCGAGCCCTCGCCCTTCTGCTCATGTTCGAACACGCGCAACCGCGCGACGTTTTTCAAATGCTGATCGTACGTTTCCGCGAACACGTGTCCGCCGGTGCCGTCGGCTGCGAAATAGAGTTCCTTGGTGCGCGCCGGACTGGCGGCGGCTTCGATCGAAGCGCGACCGGGGTTGGCAATCGGCCCGGGCGGCAGGCCGTCGATGATGTAAGTGTTGTAGGGCGTTGGCTGCTCCTTCTCGGTCTTGGTGATGGGATGACCGAGCGAACCCTTCCCGAAGACCAGGCCGTAGATGATGGTCGGATCCGACTGCAGCCTCATTTTCTGCTTCAGCCGATTGGCAAAGACCGCGGCGACGCGCGTGCGCTCTTCGGGTCGGGCGGTCTCCTTTTCGATGATCGAAGCGAGAGTGACGAGTTGGTCGGGTGTCTTGATCGGTAAATCGGGACCGCGGCGCTCCCAAACTTCCCGTACCAGCCGCTCCTGCGCCGAACGCATGCGCTGGATCATCTGCTCGCGGGTGAAGCCGCGATGAAAGTTATAGCTGTCCGGGAGAAGGCTACCCTCGCGCGGGATGTCTTTGATGTTGCCGGTCAGAATGTCGTTCTCCAGCACGCGCGCGACGATCTGCTCGGACGTCAAGCCTTCGGGAATCGTGATCTGGTGTTGCACCACTTTGCCGTCGGCGATGGTCTCCACCACGCTGCGGACGCTGGCCCCTTTGGCAAACAGATACTCACCGGCCTTCAGTTCCGAACGCGCGTTCAGCGCAAACACACCGCCGATAAAGACGAGGCGGTGCTCGCCGATGACCCCCTCGTGTTTGAGCAGGTCAGCGATATCGAGCAACCCGGAACGGGGTGGAATGACGACGAGCTTGTCCTCCTGCAGCGGGCCAGGTGCTTCGAACCGACTCTTGCCGATGGCGACCAACGCACCGCCGGCAACAAGAAGAAGGACCAGCGCGGTGAAAATCGCATTACCCAGAATCACCAGCGGATTGCGCGCGCGTCGCGAAGGACGCAAAGCGCGCGTTGGTAATGGCACGTGGTCCGGCTCGAGCGCCGCGCGCGGACTGCGCGGAGTGATCCGTTTGTGCTCCATGCCTCGCGAGGTCGGCGGCGGCATCGAACCCGTTTCAGATCCGAGGGGCGCAGCTGTTCCCTGCAGTTTCGCGCGTCCCAGATCGGAACCGCCGGAAGAAGCGGGTGCGCGCGCTGCGTTGGCGCCAGGCGGCGCCTTGTCCGAGCTCACCGCCGCGCTCTCCCCTTAGTGGCCGCCATTGCTGTTACCATCAGCGTGTAAACCTTGCGGTCGTTCCGCGCCCGAGTCGTGTCGGGCCGTCAGCGAAGTCCAAAGCAACATTGCACGACCGAACCGACGACATTTGGTGGTGAATATGGCCAAAGGTAGGAATGTCGTCACGCATCCGCGCAGCGGCGAAATACCAGCGAGGCGTTAGTCCCGCCAAACCCGAACGAGTTGGACAGCACCACATCGATATCGCGCTTTTTGGACTGATGTGGCACGAGATCAATGGGCGTTTCCACCGACGGGTTGTCGAGATTGATGGTGGGCGGCGCAATGCCGTCGCGCATGGCGAGGATGGAGAAGATGGCCTCCACGGCGCCGGCCGCGCCCAAGAGGTGGCCAATGGAGGATTTGGTGGAGGACATGCACATGCGGCCCGCGGCATTGCCCACGAGACGGTGTACGGCGGCCAATTCGATCTCGTCGCCGACCGGCGTCGAGGTGCCGTGCGCATTGATGTAGTCAATCTCAGCTGCCGAGATGCCGGCACGCTTCATCGCGGCCTGCATGCAACGCAGCGCGCCATCCCCATCCTCAGCGGGCGCCGTGATGTGGTGGGCATCCCCCGATAGTCCGTAGCCGATGAGCTCGGCGTAGATCCTGGCCCCGCGCCGTTTCGCGTGTTCATAGGTCTCGAGCACGACGATGCCCGCTCCCTCGCCTATTACGAAACCGTCGCGATCGCGGTCATAAGGTCGCGATGCGCGCTCCGGGGTATCGTTGAATGAGGTCGAGAGCGCGCGACAGGCGATAAATCCGGCCACTCCGATGCGCGAGACGGGGGATTCGGCGCCGCCCGCCACCATCACGTCGGCATCACCGAGCGCGATCAGCCGTGCAGCATCGCCGATCGCATGCGCGCCGGTCGAGCAGGCCGTTACGACGGCATGGTTGGGCCCCTTTAATCCATGCGCGATCGACACGTATCCGGATGCAAGATTGATCAGGCGCCCTGGAATGAAGAATGGCGAAACGCGCCGCGGTCCTCTTTCTTTCAGTACGATTGCGGTTTCGGCAATTCCGGTAAGGCCACCAATCCCGGAGCCGATCAAGACACCGGTGGCGATCTGGTCCTCGTAGCTGGAGGGTTTCCAGGCCGCATCGTCGAGTGCCTGCTGCGCCGCGCAAACCGCAAAGATGATGAAGTCGTCGACTTTGCGCTGCTCCTTCGGCTCCATCCATTGATCCGGATTGAAGCTGCCGTCCGCGCCGTCGCCCCGCGGGACCTGGCAGGCAATTTTCGCCGCCAAATCGGAGACATCGAACGACTCGATGCGTCGCGCTCCGCTCTCACCGTTGATCAGCCGCCGCCACGTCGGCTCGACGCCGCATGCGAGCGGCGTGACCATGCCGAGCCCGGTGACAACCACACGTCGCATGCTGCGACTCCTTGGCCGCACAGGGCCAATATCATATTCCCCCGACGCTGGGGCGCGCCAAAACAATCTCCGTCGTCAGATGATTGGGGGCCGGCCGAGGCGGCGGGATCTAGCTCTTCGCGTTCTTCTCAAGGAATTTGATGGCGTCACCCACCGTCAAAATGGTCTCGGCGGCATCATCGGGAATTTCGCAACCGAATTCCTCCTCGAATGCCATGACGAGTTCGACAGTATCGAGGCTGTCGGCACCGAGATCATCGATGAAGCTTGCATTCTCGGTCACCTTATCCGCTTCGACGCCCAGATGCTCTACAACAATCTTTTTCACCCGCTCGCCAATGTCGCTCATCGCTCCAACCTCGTGTCCTTTGGATTGGGCTCGACCGGTCAGCGCCCCCGAGCCGTTGCGGTATGGGCTTGCGTGGTGTCCGTCGGATCATCGAGGTCGCGAGCGGACCCCTATGATGATTGGCCCCGGTACGCCCCCACCAACCGAAATTCGGTTACCATACTTCAAATGCCTTGACCAGCGCGGCCGCGCCGCAGCCGCAGCCTCGACAGGGCTGCAAAAACGCCGCTAAATCATGGCCATGCCGCCGTTGACGTGCAGCGTTTGGCCGGTCACGTAGCCCGCCTCATCGGAGGCAAGGAATACGGCCGCCGCCGCCACGTCTGCGCCCGAGCCGAGGCGTCCCGCCGGTACGCGTGCGAGGATCGCCTCACGTTGTTTGTCATTGAGTTTCTCGGTCATTGCCGTGGCGATGAAGCCGGGCGCGATCAAGTTCGCGGTCACGCCACGCTTGGCATATTCAGCGGCGATCGATTTGATCAACCCGATCATGCCAGCCTTGCTGGCGGTGTAATTGGTTTGACCCGGATTACCGGTGACGCCGACGACGGAGGTGATACCGATGATGCGGCCGAAGCGGCGACGCATCATGCTGCGCACCGCGGCGCGCGCGAGACGGAAGGTCGCGGTCAGATTGACCGCGACGACCTGATCCCAGTCCTCATCGCGCAGCTGGACCAGCAGGTTGTCCCTGGCGACTCCGGCATTGGCGACCAAAATATCGAGTTTGCCCATCGTCTCCTCGGCCTTCGGCACCAGCGCCTCGACCTCGTCCTTATCCGCGAGATTGCAAGGCAGCACATGAACTCGCTCCTTGAGCGCACCGGCAAGCTCGTCGAGCACGGAGCGGCGCGTGCCGGAGAGCGCGACCGTCGCACCCTGCCGATGCAATGCGCGAGCGATCGCAGCGCCGATGCCACCGGTTGCTCCGGTGACGAGGGCGCTCTTGCCGGTCAAATCAAACATCGGCGTTCTCCTCTGCCCCCCCTTCAGGCGGGCGCGCGCGCGCTCTTGAAGGCCGCAATATCGTCGGGCGTTCCCACCGCAAAACCGCGCGCGCCTTCGACGATGCGCTTGACCAGACCGGTCAATACCTTGCCCGCGCCGATTTCGTAAAACGTGGTCACGCCCTGCGCGGCCATGAACGCAATCGATTCGCGCCAACGCACCGTCCCGGTCACCTGTGCGACGAGGGCCTGCACGATCTCGGCCGGATCCCGGATCGCCTTGACCGATGCATTGGCCACGATCGGCACGACCGGCGGCTTGACCGCGACCTTGGCCAACGCCAGTGCCATGGCATCGGCCGCAGGTCGCATCAGTACGCAATGGAATGGAGCCGATACTGGGAGCAGCACGGCACGCCGGGCGCCCTTCGTTTTGGCAAGCTCGATGGCGCGCTCCACCGCCGCTTTGTCGCCCGACACCACCACCTGGCCCCCGCCGTTGTCGTTGGCCGCCTGACAGACTTGTCCGCGGGCTGCCTCGCTCGCGAGCGCCACGACCTCGTCAAATTCGAGACCGAGCACCGCCGCCATGGCACCGCTGCCAACGGGAACCGCTTTCTGCATGGCCCGACCGCGAATGCGCACGAGGCGGGCGGCATCGGCAAGACTGAGCGAGTCTGCCGCCGCCAGCGCCGAATACTCGCCGAGGGAATGGCCCGCTACGAACCACACATGACGCGCCAGATCGATTCCTGATTCGGTTTGAAGCACACGCATGACCGCGACCGAGACCGCGAGCAGCGCCGGCTGCGCGTTCTCCGTGAGCGTCAAGCTGTCCTGCGGTCCCTCCCAGATAATTTTCGAGAGTCTCTCTCCGAGCGCCGCGTCGATTTCGTCAAACACTGCCCGCGCCGGGGCAAAGGCATCGGCCAGCGCCTTGCCCATTCCGACCGCTTGGCTGCCCTGCCCCGGAAATATGAACGCGACCGACATTCCCCCGTCCTTTGATGATGATGCTTACCCTGTCAAGGCGAGGGCACAAGACGCCGCCGGATGGGAGGCCTAGTCTGCGCCTTGCGTTTTCAGCAAAACCCCTTATAACCCGCGCTCCGCTCGATCCCGGCCGGGAGCTGAACGGACGGCCGCGTGCGAAGTCACGCGGCAGGACCTGATGGTCCGGCGTCCCGTGTTTCCGCCTTCTGAGCTTTCGAGCCTTTCCCGAAGGGTTCGAAGGGCTGCGCGCCGGGGGGGACGCACGCGAAGCTAAGGAAAGGCGCACCCATGCCGCTTTATGAACACGTGTTCCTGACGCGCCAGGATGCCAGCGCGCAACAGGTAGAAGAGCTCACGGCACAGTTCAAAGGCGTCATCGAGCAGCTGGGCGGCAAAATCAGCAAGACCGAGCAATGGGGCGTTAAATCGCTCTCTTACCGGCTGCGCAAGAACCGCAAGGCGCACTTTACCTTGTTCAATGTCGATGCTCCGCCGGCCGCACTCAACGAGGTCGAGCGGCAGGAACGGTTGAGCGAGGACGTGTTGCGCTATCTCACGGTTCGCGTGGACGAGCACGAAGAAGGCCCGTCGGCGATGATGCGCAAGGCGGACCGAGACCGGGAGCGCGAGGATCGCGGTTTCGGCTTCCGTGACCGCGATCGCCCGCCCATGCGCGAGCGGGGCGAGCATCGACGCGATCGCGAACGTGACCGCGACGGTCGCGGGCCGCGCGAGGGCGATGACGAGGCGTCGACCGCAGAGCCGACGGAGTGACCGCCATGGCGTTTTCACCTGGACAAGCGCGCCGTCCGTTTTTTCGCCGCCGCAAGACCTGTCCTTTCTCCGGCAGCAATGCGCCGAAGATCGATTATAAGGACGTGAGACTGCTGCAGCGTTACGTTTCCGAGCGCGGCAAGATCGTGCCGAGCCGAATCACCGCGGTTTCCGCCAAGAAACAGCGGGAACTGGCCCGTGCTATCAAGCGGGCACGCTTTCTCGGACTACTGCCTTATGTGATCAGATGATAGACGAGGCCGGCGAGGCGACCCTGGGTCGCCTCGCCGCCTCTGCTATCCGGTTGGGCCGGAACTCGATCCGTCTCTAACCGCTGACAAAGCGGGACAGCTGAGATGATGCAAATTATCCTTGTCGGCCTCGGCGCCGGCGCCGCAGCGGCGCTCCTGTTTGCTTCGGTCGTATCGGGATCGATCGCCGCAGTCGTCCTGTTTTATCTCGCGCCTTTGCCGATTCTGATCGCCGCGCTGGGCTGGAGTCACCTGGCGGGGCTCCTCGCCGCGGCATCGGCGACGGCGGTGGTGACGATGCTTGCCGGCGATTTTTTCGCGGCCGTCGCCGTGATCGCGTTCGGTGCATGGTGGCTCGGCTATTTGGCGCTCCTGGCGCGGCCGTCGTCGAACGGCGGCGGGGGCGCGCTGCAATGGTATCCGCTTGGCCGGCTCGTGCTCTGGGCCTCGGTGATCGGCACCCTCGTCGTTGCCGCGGCTGTTCCCAATTTCGGGGGCGACCAGGAAAGCCTGCGGGCTGCGCTGCGAAAGACGTACGAACGCATTCTTCAAGACCAGTCGGTCATCGATTTGCTGGTGATAGCGGTGCCGCCCGCGGCGGCGGTTTTTTCCACGCTCATCAATCTCTTCAATCTCTGGCTCGCCGCCCGCATCGTCAAAATCTCCGGACGGCTCGCGCGCCCCTGGCCCGATCTCGCCGCATTGACCTTGCCGACCGCCACGCCGGGACTGCTGGCGCTCGCCGCAGCGGCCTCCTTCCTTCCCGACCTCGCCGGTACGCTGGCCGGCGCGTTCGCAGCAAGCCTGCTCATGGCCTTCGCCATACTGGGCTTCGCCGTTCTTCATGCGATCACGCAAGGAATGAGCAGTCGGGCGCTCGTCCTTGCCGGCGTCTATGCCGCCGCGACGGTGCTGGGCTGGCCTATGCTCGCGGTTTCGATTTTGGGGCTGGCCGAGGCGACCTTCAAGATTCGTGGCCGGCTCGCACGCAAGCGTGGACCTCCGAGCTTGCGTACCTGACCGCCGAATTTGCTCTGACGAATGGAGATACAGCCATGGAAGTAATCTTGCTGGAACGCGTCGCGAAGCTTGGCCAGATGGGCGACGTCGTACGCGTCAAAGACGGCTTTGCCCGCAATTACCTCTTGCCCAAAGGCAAGGCGCTGCGCGCAACCAAAGAGAACCGGTCCCGCTTCGAGAACATGAAGGTCGAGCTTGAAGCACGCAATCTCGAGCAGAAGGGCGAAGCGGAGCAGATCGCGCAAAAGCTCAACGGCCAAAGCTTCACGGTGCTGCGCCAAGCCGCCGAAGGCGGACAGCTTTACGGCTCGGTGTCACCGCGCGACCTCGCCGCGCTCGTGTCCGAGAGAGGTTTCGCCGTCACTCGGGCGCAGATCGCCCTCCATGCCCCGATCAAGGCGATCGGGCTGCACAAAGTGCCGGTGCTCTTGCATCCGGAGGTAGAGGTGATGGTAAGCGTCGCGGTGGGGCGCAATGCCGACGAGGCGGAACGGATCGCTCGCGGCGAAGAGATAACGCCGGTTCGCGAGGAGGCCGACGAGGCTCAAGGGGAGGCCGAAGCGGCTGCCGCGGCAGAGGAAGCGTTCTTCGAGCCGGAGGCAGCCAAAGCGCGGCGGGCGCGCGATACGTCGACACCGGCCACCGATTCGCAAGCCCCTGAAGCGGCAAAGCCTGACCGGAAGGCTTGATCGATCCTATTCTTCGAACGCGTCGGGCGGGCTGTGCGTGACGGCGGAAGCGGCTGTGGCACCCGGCTGCTCGGTTGCCGCGGGCGCCGTGCTCGCGTCTATGCTGTCAGACGGCCGGCGAACTTTGCCGGCCGCGGCGCTTGTGGGTTTGTTCGTATCGCTGCCCTGGGATGCGGCCTCGGTCTGCCGGTTCGGCGTTTCCGAAGCGGGGGCTCGGCCTGTGCCCAATCCCGGAGGGCGGCGCTGCTGGACCGCACGCGGATCGCTGCCGATTGCCGCAAGATAAGCGGCCATTGCAGCGGCCTCCCGCCCACCCGTCGTGTAATGTTGGCGCAGAAAGCCCGGTCCTGCCGGTTTGATTTCGCGGGCGCTGCGGTGGCAGGCGTTGCAGGTGTCGGCGAAGATTTGCGCAGGCGACTTGCCGGCATCGAGATTTGATTGCGCCAGCACCGGGGCAGCGCCGCCTAGCACGGCGACACCAGCCATTGCCAAAATCACCTGCCTAAGCCTCGACACCTGTGCCTCCCTCGACCGCCTGAGCCGCACGCCGCTCTTCGCGTGGAATTTTGGCTAAAACGGGGATGCGATCCTCGATCCCGACCATCAGGACGGCGCCGGGGCGCGGATTGCGGCAGCGCGTTGATTTCTTTAAATACTTGTGCGTGGAGCGGGTGGTCACAACCGCCGTGCTTCGGCGAGAGGATCGGCGCAGGCGAGCGCAAATCGGGTCGTCGGCGCCGCGCCTTGACCGTGGGTTGATCTCACAGGGGGCAGCCGATGGACCGGTTGCTTCAAATGGCACTGGACCGGCTCATCCGAGCCGGGAATCTCCGGGTCACGACCGCGACAGGTTCGACCTTTGAGCTCGGCGACGGAACCGGCGCTCCCGTCGCAATTCGCTTTGCCACGCGGGCGGTCGAGCGCGGCATTCTCATCGACCCGGATCTCAACTTCGGCGAGGCCTATATGGACGGCGATCTCGTCGTCGAGCAGGGCTCGATTGCCGACGTGCTCTCGATCACGATGGGCCAAAACCGCACCGATCGCCCGCCGGCGTGGATGCGACCGCAATGGCTCATCCGCTATCTCGCGCGGCGCTGGCAGCAATTCAATCCGCGGCCTCAGGCGCGTCGCAACGTGGCTCACCACTACGATCTCAACGACCGGCTTTACGCGCTGTTTTTGGACGCCGACCGGCAATACAGCTGCGCCTATTTCGAATCGGCCGACCAATCGCTCGACGATGCGCAGCTCGCCAAAAGGCGGCATCTCGCGGCGAAACTTTTGGTCGCGCCAGGCCAGCGCGTGCTCGACATCGGCTGCGGCTGGGGTGGACTAGCGCTCTATCTGGCCGAGCTTTGCGATGCGCGAGTGACCGGCATCACGCTTTCCAAGCCGCAGCATGCGGTCGCGCGGGTGCGCGCCGTCGAAACGGAATTAGCGGAAAAGATCGAATTCCGGCTGCAGGACTATCGCGATGTGTCGGAAAAATTCGACCGCATCGTTTCCGTGGGAATGTTCGAGCACGTGGGCGTTGGCTTTTACGATGTCTTCTTCCGCAAATGCCATGCCTTGCTCGAGAACAACGGTGTGATGCTGCTGCATTCGATCGGACGCTCCGAGGGACCCGGCATCACCAATCCCTGGATCGCGAAATACATTTTCCCCGGCGGCTATATCCCGGCGCTGTCCGAAGTGCTGCCGGCGGTCGAGCGCGCGGGCTTGCTCGTGAGCGACATCGAGATCCTGCGGCTGCATTACGCCGAGACACTGAAGGCCTGGCGTGAGCGCTTCCTTGCCCACCGCGAGGAGGTCGAGCGACTTTACGATGCCCGCTTTGTCCGCATGTGGGAGTTCTATCTCGCGGCTTCCGAGATGGCCTTCCGCCGGCAGGCGATGATGGTGTTCCAGCTGCAATTGACCAAGCAGCAGGGCATTGTGCCGATGACGCGCGATTACATTGCCCGGGAGGAGACCCGATTGCGCGCGCGTGAGGGCGGCAGCAAAACGCCGCTTAGGCTGGCTGGGGAATAGCGCGCCCGCGAGTCGCTCGCTACCACGTCTTGATGGTCAAGCGGTCGCGCCCGCATTCACCCGCTATTTCACTGCCGGGTGGGTATATCGGGGAAACCCGACATGCGCGATGCTGTCGCGTCGCGCGAATCACCCGTGCGGTGCTAGTGGCGATACTTCGCGTGGCTGGGCGCAACAGCAACGCAACCCGAACATCGGCACAGTTCAAAAACACTGAACGTCATGGCCGTCGAATCGATCGTACGCAAGCCAGCGCCGGAATCCATCCCGGCCTATCGCACCGCGCCACACAATATCGAGGCGGAACAGGCCTTGCTGGGCGCGATCCTCGTCAACAACGAGGCGCTTTATCGGGTAAGCGATTTTCTCGAGCCGCAACATTTTTTCGAGCCGATCCATGCGCAGATTTACGATATTTCCCGCAGCTTGATCCGAACCGGCAAGCTCGCCTCTCCCGTGACGTTGAAGACCTTCCTACCGGCCGATGTGGACATCGCCGGGTTGACACTCGCGCAATATCTCGCCCGCCTGGCCGCCGAAGCGACCACGATCATCAACGCCGTCGATTATGGGCGCACCGTTTACGACCTCGCGATCCGGCGTGAGCTCATCCAGATCGGCGAGGATATGGTCAACGTGGCGTTCGACGCCCCGGTCGACTTCGCGCCGCGCGATCAGATCGAGGACGCCGAGCGCCGTTTGTACGATTTGGCCGAGACCGGCCGCTATGGAGGCGGCTTTCAAAAGTTCGAAACGGCGCTGACCACAGCGGTCGACATGGCGGCGCGCGCCTATCAGCGCGAGGGCAAGCTCTCCGGGCTGGCGACTGGTCTCAAAGATCTGGACACCAAGATGGGCGGCCTGCAGCCGTCCGACCTGATCATCGTGGCGGGAAGGCCTGGCATGGGCAAAACCGCGTTCGCCACCAACATTGCCTACAACGTGGCGCGCACCTGGCGCGGCGAGGTGCGCGCCGACGGCCACATCGAGACCGCCAACGGTGGAATCGTTGGCTTCTTTTCGCTGGAAATGTCTGCCGAGCAGCTCGCCACCCGCATCATCGCCGAGCAAAGTGGTATTCCTTCCAGTACCATCCGGCGCGGCGGCATCACCGAGCGCGACTTTGAAAAAATCAAAGATGTCGCGATCGAGCTGCAGCATCTCCCCTTCTTCATCGACGAGACCGGCGGATTGACCGTGGCCCAGCTTGCCGCGCGGGCGCGGCGTCTCAAGCGGCAAAAAGGGCTCGACCTCCTCGTTATCGACTACATTCAGCTGCTGCAGGGCTCGACGCGGCGCGCGTTGGAAGGCCGCGTGCAGGAGGTCACCGAAATCACGACCAGCCTCAAGGCGCTGGCAAAGGAACTCAACGTCCCGGTTGTCGCGCTTTCGCAATTGTCGCGACAAGTGGAGAACCGAGAAGACAAGCGCCCTCAGCTCTCTGATTTGCGTGAATCTGGATCGATCGAACAGGATGCCGACGTCGTCCTGTTTGTATTCCGCGAGGAATACTACCTGACCAATAAAGAGCCGCGGCCAGGAACGCCCGAACACGAAAAATGGCGCAGCGAGATGGACCAGGTCCTTGGCAAAGCCGAGATCATCATCGGCAAGCAGCGCCACGGCCCCACCGGCACCGTCAGCCTGCAGTTCGAGGCGGCGGTCACGCGCTTCGATAATCTCGCACGTGGGGACCAGCTGCCGGAGCCGCTCTGATTGACGGCGACTGCGCACGTCGAGAGGGCGCTTGCGGGAGGAGCGCTGAGAGGCCGATTTCGTACCCTGGACGGACGCGCGCCGCCCGTCCATAAATCCGCCCATGACCGTTCACGATCGTGACCTGCGGTCCGTCAGCGCGCCGGTACTCACCCCCGACGCAGCCGAGGCCGGCGGTATTCTCAGCATCGATCTCGATGCCATCGAAGCCAATTGGAAGACGCTCGCCGGCACGACCGTTCCAGTCGAATGCGCCGCCGTGGTGAAGGCCGACGCCTATGGCTGCGGGCTCGAGCCGGTCGCCCGCAAGCTTGCCCATGCCGGTTGTCGCACCTTCTTCGTCGCCGATGTCGGCGAAGGACGGCGATTGCGGGCGGTGGCGCCGGACACCACCGTCTACGTGCTCAACGGCATCATGCCGGGCTCGGCGCAGGCGTTTGCAGAAAACTCCTTGCGGCCGGTCATCAACAGCGCCAGCGAACTTGCCGAATGGGATGCATTCGTCGCCGGCAGCAGCTGGCGCGGCGGCGCGGCGCTGCACGTCGATACCGGCATGAACCGAACCGGAATCACCGTGGAGGAGGCGGCGGCGCTCGCGCCGCGCATCCATTCGGAAAATCATGGCCTTACATTGTTGATGAGCCATCTCGCATGTGCCGAGGTTCCCGATCATCCGATGAACGACCAGCAGGTCCGCCTGTTTCGCGAAATCCGCATCATGTATCGCGGTCTGTCATCCTCGCTCGCCAATTCCTCGGGCATATTTCTTGGCAGCACGGTTCATTGCGATTTGGTACGGCCGGGCGTTGCTCTCTACGGCGCCAATCCGACGCCCGGAAGCACAAATCCAATGCGACCGGTCATCGAACTTAACGGCCGCATCATCCAGGTGCGTACGCTCAATAAAGGCGAGACAGCCGGCTACGGCGCGGCCTGGAGCGCGGGCCGGGCAAGCCGGATCGCAATCATTGCCGTGGGCTACGCCGATGGCTTTCTTCGCTCCGCCAGCGCCGCGAAGGGCAAGGCCGCCGCCGAGGTGCTGGTCGCCGGCAAGCTTTGCCCCGTGGTAGGCCGCGTCTCGATGGACCTAATTGCGGTCGACGTCACGGATCTGCCTGCGGGCACGGCGCGTCGGGGAGATTTCGCAACACTGATCGGTGAGGGTATGAGCGTCGACAATCTTGCAGCCGGAATGGGCACGATTGCCTATGAGGTTCTCACCAATCTGGGACGGCGCTACCACCGCATTTACAAAGGCGCGTGACTCGGTGCGGTTTTCCGTGCAGCGCGGGCGAGTTCATGCGGCAACCGTAGCTCCTCAGCGGCGGTGACCACGCATGGCACGTCGCGATCCAAGCTTCATCTGCCAAAACTGCGGCGCAGCCTATGCTCGATGGCAAGGCAAATGCGAGGCGTGCGGCGAATGGAACACCATCGTGGAGGAAGCTGCCGAACGCCCCAAGATGCCGGGACGCGCGCCGCGCAAGGGTCGTTTGTTCGCGATGGAATCGCTCGCAGGTCACGCGCACGATGCGCCGCGGCTCGCCTCCGGTCTCGCCGAATTCGATCGCGTAACGGGAGGCGGCTTCGTTCCCGGCTCGGTGCTCCTTCTGGGCGGCGATCCCGGTATCGGCAAATCGACCTTGCTGATCCAAGTCGCAGCCTCGCTCGCCCGCGGCAAACATCACGCCGCCTACATTTCCGGAGAGGAAGCGGTGGCGCAGGTGCGCCTGCGCGCGGAGCGGCTCGGCCTTGCCGACAGCCAGGTCCAACTCGCCGCCGAGACCGGCATCGAAGACATCGTGGCGACGCTCGGCGCGAGCCGACCGCCCGAACTCGTGGTTATCGATTCCATCCAAACCATGTGGACCGATACGGTCGAGTCGGCGCCGGGAACCGTGACGCAGGTGCGCGCCAGCGCACAAGCGCTGATCCGCTTTGCCAAGCGCTCGGGCGCGGCAGTGATCCTGGTGGGACACGTGACCAAGGACGGCCAGATTGCCGGACCGCGCGTCGTCGAGCACATGGTCGACGCGGTGCTGTCGTTCGAGGGCGAGGGGTCCCAGCAGTTCCGCATCCTGCGCGCGGTGAAGAATCGATTCGGACCGACCGACGAAATCGGCGTGTTCGAAATGACCGGCCGCGGTTTGCGGGAAATCGCCAATCCCTCCGAGCTGTTCTTGTCCGAGCGCGAGCTTGGCTCCCCCGGCACTGCGGTCTTTGCCGGCATCGAAGGCAGCCGCCCGCTGCTGGTCGAGCTTCAGGCGCTCGTTGCGCCGACCTCGCTCGGCACGCCGCGCCGCGCGGTGGTGGGCTGGGACCAGAACCGCCTCTCCATGGTGCTTGCCGTGCTGGAAGCCCATTGCGGGGTGCGGCTCTCCAGTCATGACGTTTATCTCAATGTTGCGGGCGGGTTGCGTATCCAGGAGCCCGCCGCCGACCTCGCGGCTGCAGCCGCACTCGTTTCTTCGCTCGCCAACGCGGCCTTGCCGTCGGACGCAGTCTATTTCGGCGAGATTTCGCTCTCGGGCGCGGTGCGCCCCGTCGCGCAACCGGCCGCCAGGCTGAAAGAAGCGCGCAAGCTGGGATTTGCCCGCGCCATCATTCCGGAGGCTGCACGCGGCGAAGGAACCGGCGAGCCCGACTTGTCGCTGCAGTTCGTGGACAGCCTTGCCAGCCTCGTGGGCGAAATCGCGGGGCGTCGGACCGAGGACCGGCGCCGCGGGCGGATGTGACGAATCTATCCTTGGTATGCCGCCCTCCCCTGGCCAGCGCCGGGGCCTCTCGCTATACAGCGGCCGAACTACCGATCCCTACCGCCTGCGGCGGCCGTCTCGTGGACGAATAAGCACGGAAATTTAATGGGTTGGGGCGATTCCTGTGCAAGGCCTTGCGAGCGCCTCGCGCGGCGCCGAAGGTCCCGAAGGATCAGCACCCCGATTCGGCTTTTACGGACGTGGCAAGAACCCGAATTCGATCATGCCCATCACGCTTCTCGACCTGATCCTGATCGGCGTCATGCTGGTTTCCGGCCTGCTCGCGATGATTCGCGGGTTCATGCGGGAGATCCTCTCGATCGCGGCCTGGGTGATCGCCGCGCTGGTAACGCTCTATTCGTTCGCAAAGCTGCTGCCGCTCGCGAAATCGTATTTCAGCAACGACATCATCGCGGCCGGTGTGGTTGTGGGCGGCGTGTTTCTCGGCACGTTGTTGATCGTTTCCATCATGACAGTGCGGTTCTCCGACATGGTGCTCGACAGCCGCATCGGGGCGCTCGACCGCACGCTGGGCTTTCTCTTTGGCCTTGCTCGCGGGCTGGTCATTGTTGTCGTGGCGTTCCTGTTTTTCGCCTGGCTGGTGCCTGACCGAAGCCAGCCGGAGTGGATCCGCAGCGCCAAATCGCGGGTAGTTCTGCAGGGCACGGGCGATTGGCTGATGTCCATGTTGCCGGATGACCCGGAAAGCACCATCTTGAAGCGGTTGAAGAAACCGAAGCCGGAGGAGGACGAGGGTACGCCAGCGCCGGGTCAGCGCTCGAGCCTTGATTCCGCCGGCGGCGAAGAAGCCGGCTACAGGCAGTCCGATCGGTCCGGCATGCGGCAGCTCATCCAAGGCAAGGCGGGCACGCGTTGAACGGGACCACCCGCGGACAGGGAGGCGAGATGGCCGAGACGCAAGGCGACGGCGAGTTCGATCTCGACGGCGACCGGTTGCGGGAAGAGTGCGGCGTGTTCGGCATCTTCGGTCATCCGGACGCCGCCGCAATCACGGCGCTCGGCCTGCACGCGCTTCAGCACCGCGGCCAGGAGGCCGCAGGCATCGTCTCCTTCGATGGAAAGCGATTCCACTCGGAACGGCGGATGGGTTTGGTGGGGGACAACTTCTCCCGCCGCGAGGTGATCGAGCGCCTGCCCGGCCGCTCCGCGATGGGCCACGTGCGCTACTCGACCACCGGCGAGACCATTCTGCGCAACGTTCAGCCGTTGTTCGCCGAACTCGACGGCGGCGGCTTTGCCGTGGGGCACAACGGCAACTTGACCAACGGCCTCACCGTGCGACGCCAACTTGTGCGCGAAGGCGCCCTCATGCAGTCGACCACGGACACCGAGGTCATCCTGCATCTCGTTGCCAAGGCGAAGCGCAATCGCTTCATCGACCGCTTCATCGAAGGGCTGCGCCAGCTCGAAGGCGCCTACGCGTTCGTTGGTCTTACCAACAAGAAGCTCCTCGGCGCGCGCGATCCCTTCGGCATCCGCCCATTGGTGATCGGCCGGTTGGATGGACATCCGATCCTCGCCTCGGAGACCTGCGCGCTCGATATCATCGGCGCGAAATACGTTCGTGACGTCGAGAACGGCGAGGTGGTGGTGTTCGACGAAGAGGGCATGCATTCGCACAAGCCGTTCCCGCCCACCGCGCCGCGGCCATGCATCTTCGAGTACATCTACTTCGCGCGCCCGGATTCAATCGTGGGCGGGCGCAACGTCTACGACGTGCGCAAAACGATGGGCGCCGAATTGGCGCGCGAGGCCCCAGCCCAAGCCGACGTGGTCATTCCGGTGCCGGATTCGGGCGTGCCCGCCGCCATCGGCTACGCACAGGAATCGGGGATTCCCTACGAGATGGGAATCATCCGCAATCACTATGTTGGCCGCACCTTCATCGAGCCGACCCAAAATATTCGCCAGCTCGGCGTGCGGCTCAAGCACAGCGCCAATCGCGCGGTCGCCGGCGGCAAGCGCATCGTGCTGATCGACGATTCCATCGTGCGCGGCACCACGTCGGTAAAAATCGTCCAGATGATGCGCGAGGCAGGAGCGAGCGAGGTGCATTTCCGGATCGCCTCGCCGCCGATCACCCATTCCGACTACTACGGCATCGACACGCCCGAGCGCGACAAGCTGTTGGCGGCGACCCACGATCTCGAAGGCATGCGCCAATTCATCGGCGCTGACTCACTCGCTTTCCTTTCGGTCGCCGGCATCTATCGCGCCATGGGATATCCGCAGCGCGACCCGGTGCGCCCGCAATTCACCGACCATTGCTTCACCGGCGACTACCCCACGGCGCTTACAGATCTGAGCGCGACCGATTCATCGCCGCGTCAATTGTCCCTGCTCGCCGAGGCGAGTTGAAGCTTCGGTAGACGATGCAAGTCGTCATGGCCGGCCTTGTGCCGGCCATCCACGTCTTTAAAAACGCGATTTGCTAAGACGCGGATGCCCGGGACAAGCCCGGGTATGACGGAGCAGCCGCCTCGCATGCCCCCTCCCCTCGCCGGCCGGATCGCGCTTGTCACCGGCGCCTCGCGCGGGATCGGTTACGCTACCGCGCTCGCGCTGGCAAAAGCCGGCGCGCACGTCATCGCCGTGGCGCGCACGGTCGGCGGCCTGGAGGAACTCGACGACGCAATCAAGGCGGCCGGCTCGTCCGCTACCCTCGTTCCGCTCGATCTGAAGGACTATGAGGGCATCGATCGGCTCGGCCACGCCTTGCGCCAACGCTTCGCCCGGCTTGATGTGCTGGTCGGCAACGCCGCGATGCTGGGCCCGCTTTCGCCGCTCGGCCACGTCGAGGCAAAGGCGTGGCAGGAGGTGATTGCAGTCAACGTCACCGCCAATTGGCGTTTGATCTGCGCAATGGACGAACTTCTCAAGCGCTCCGACGCGGGGCGCGTTGTCTTCATCTCTTCAGGCATCACGGCGACCGCGCACGCGTATTGGGGGCCCTACACGGTGTCCAAGGCTGCCCTCGAAGCATTGGCGCGCACCTATGCCGCGGAAACCGCCACCACCAAGGTCCGTGTCAACCTGTTCAATCCAGGGCCCACCCGCACCCGCATGCGCGCGCAGGCTTTTCCCGGAGAGGATCCCATGACGCTCGAGGCGGCCGACAAGGTGGCGGAAAAAGTTGTCGAACTGTGCCTGCCGAGCGTCACCGAGACGGGCAAGCTTTACGCCTACCAGAAAGGACAAGGCGTCTCATAGCATTTCAGCAAAAACCATACAGCTCGAATAAAAGCCCGCCCTGCTTGCGTTTCCACGACCTCGGTGTACCATACAGTCTCAAGGGGTAACATGCTTGCCCAGTTTTATTTGTTACCCCCGCGCAACCCCAGAGGAGCATTTCTGTGTCACTCACCGAACTAGGAGTCCGCAAGCTCCGAGCGCCGAAGAAAGGACGCATCGAGCGCTACGACCGAGGCGGGGTGCGCGGCTTCGGCATTCGCGTCACTGAGCTTGGCGTCAAAAGCTACATCTTCCTCTACGTCCGCGGCGGAAGGCGTCGCAGGTATACGATCGGCCGAGTCGGCGAGATCAGCCTAGACGCAGCCCGCGCGAAGGCAGCCGAGCTTCGCCTTCAGGTCCGGCTCGGTCGCGATCCCGGGGCTGAGGAGAAGCTCGCCCGCCGGCTCGCTCTAGCGGCCGCTGTCCCGAAGACCTTTGCCGAGGTCGTGGACCTCTATGAAAAGCGCGTCCTAGCCCGCACGCGCCGGGGCCGTGAGATTCGGCAGACCATCAACAAGCATATGGTGCCGATCTGGGGCAAGCTGCCGATCACGGAGATCACCAACCAGCACATCCTCAACGTGGTCGAGACCAAGATCGACGCCGGCACCCCCGCCGGCGCCAGGCGGGTGCTCGAAATCGCGCAACGCATATTCCGATGGGCAACTACGCGTCCCGAACTGAGGCTTGAGCGCTCCCCGGGTGAGAAGCTCTCCCCGACAACCATCGTCGGGAAGCGGGTAGAGAGAGACAGAACCCTGACCGATCCAGAATGGCGTGCGCTCGCCCGCGCCATACAACGTCTCGAATATCCGTTTGGGCCGTTCGTTCATCTGCTCATGCTCACAGCGTTGAGGCGCTCGGAGATCAGTCATGCGCGCTGGCGAGAACTCGATCTCACTGACCAGAAGCAGTGGACGATCCCGAAGGAGAGAATGAAAAATGATCGCGCCCACGTGGTGCCTCTGACGGCGGGAATGCTCACGATCATCAACGCGTTGCCACGAGGTGAATTCCTCTTCCCGAACAGCCGCGGCTCTGGACCTTTGGCCGGCCATTCGACGCGGAAGGCGAAGCTCGACCAAGTGATGTTGGAAGAGCTTCAGCGGGAAGACCCGTCCGTAAGCAGTCTTACGCCGTGGACGTTGCATGACATCCGTAGGAGCGTGCGGACAAAAATGTCCGAGCTGCCGATTCCCGAGGGCGATGTGGTGCGGGAGCTGATCCTTGCACACGCGCGCCCGCAACTACACCGAACCTATGATCAGTATGCGTATCTCGCCGAACGGCGCCGAGCCTATGAGCTCTGGGAGGAAAAGCTCACAAGCATCCTGGAGAAACGCTCGGCCGCCGTGATCGATCTGGCGCAGCGTGGGCGGACGTAGCTGGCTCGCGGCCCTCCTTGACTCGACAAAGTACGCGCCGGGCAGCACCTGCCCGCGCGCTACCTCGCTACCAAGCTCGCCGAGCCGCTGCCCACCACTGACGGCGGCGTACTGCGCACCGTCGGCGATGCCGTCGCCTACATGACGGCGCTGCCTAAGTACCGCGAGATGCATCGAGCTTGGCAGCAGGCCGCCAAGCTTTAACCCGCGCCGACGCGGAGGCGATTACCCGCCAGCTCAGCCCTGCGTTGTTCATGGATGCCAAGCTCGACCTGGGACACAAGCGCTGCTCCGGAGCGGAAATAACGCATGGGCGCTCGGTCTGTGGCTGACGAGGCGCGGCCTAGCTTACCGCTCCCCGCGGTTCGTCCGCTTCTGGCGGCCATGCGCGGCCAGTGACAATATCCGGATGACGCGGCTCGTTGCTGACACGGCCATGCTCGTCGCGGTGCTTTTCAATCGCAATCAGGCACTGTTTGGCGAGCCGTGCTCGGTCATCGTTCGCGGGCAACATCGCGAACAGGCGCGCACGCAATCCCGTCAATGGTACGCCAAACTCTTCGAACGCACCCGCCCACTGGTCAGAGCGCTTCCTGCCAATCGCTAGATTCCGGACTAACCCCACGAGGCTGTGAATGGCATCCCGCGCGCTCACATGACTCTCGAAAAGCGCCATGAAAACTTCCTCGTCGGCCAGATCGTCCATGGCCATCTCTAGCACCCTGCGGATGTTGCCGGCGGCCAATAGGCGGTAACGCGCAATCAGCGCGGCGCGCACTGCCGGATATTTGCGCGTCCATCCCGTTAGTGCGCGTGAAAGCCGGAAATCGTCGTGAACCGGAATGCGCCCCTCGCAAAGCCCGTCGAGCACCATCAGCGCCGCATCCTCAGTATCGAGCTTGATCAGCGCGTTCATCCACTCGAAGTCCTGCAAGAAAGCAGGATTATCTGCGGCGAGCCGTTCCAGCGTAGCGAGCGCCGAGGCAACCGGGCTTTGCGGCAAGGTCTCAAGCAGCCTGTGGAGCGCGTGCGGCCGCCGGTGCGGTTCAGGCAATAGCGCAAGCGCCTCATGCACCCTTTCCGGATCGTCGGAAAAGGGAAACAGATCAATCCATCCCATCAGTTCGCCACGGTTCTCGTCGAGCCGCCATGTTTGCGTCCGCGCAGCGTCGAGCAAATTCCGCAAGCCATCCATGAGAAGCGTGACTGGAATGATCTCTCCCGCCCCTGCAGCGGCAACGAGTAGCCGCTGCTTGTGTGTGATCGGCTGCGGCAGGCCAAGCAACGCTTCGATCTCACGCCGCTTGGCTCCGTGCGGTAGAGCTAAACCGGTCACCGCGAGTGCAAGGGCGTGTTGCTGCTTCGCGTCCGAGTTTGCGGCGTCGCCGAAGCGGCGGATGACAGCAAAGATCGATTCGGCAAATTCCGAGGTCGGGGGCGTACCCGCAGCGCGCTCTGCCCGGCGCGACAGATGCTGTGAGAAATTGGTCCAACTGCCGAAGATGCGTTCCGCTTTGGGCGGGTAGTCGGCAGACCAGATTTCATACAGCGCGCCCGCCGCGTCGATGCCCCAGCGCAGATCCGAAAGCTCGCGTGTCAGCACCGCGACCGCCGGTGCATCGTGCATTGCGGCGAATGCGCGTGCATAGAGCATCGAATATCCGGTGGAGGCGTCAGCTGGCATTGGTCCCCCTGGTTTAGCAAGATATGCCGCCCGCGCCGCAGCGTGGTCGGTCAGGCCACGCTCTAAGAGAAGGCGCAGAGGTTCAGCCAAACTTGCATCCGCCAAACGTTCGGCCGCCCGCGCGACTTCCGAGGATGCATGGCGAACAGTGTTAGGTGCCGCTCGCAACCTCGTAATCCATGCATCGATGTTGGTGCGTGTGGCACGGTGGGCGGCCCCAATGGGCGGCCTGGACCTCCCACTGCTGCCGCCATGACGCGCGAGCAGATCAGCCAGTAAACCGATGCGCCGTGGATTGTCAGTTTGGCCCCGCGCGACTAGCACCGCCACGAAAACATCCTGCCGTGTCGCTGTTATTGCATCCTGAAGACGTGAGTACGCGTTCGAGAGCTGTTGATCATAACGGCCCAGGGCCTGCATCTGGTCGTCAATCGCGAAAAGTTGGTCGAACAGCGCGGAGAGCGTCGCAGGCCCGATCACGGCTGCGGCAGCATTAAGACGACGCGCCGGCGTCGACGGGTCCAGTGCGGCCTCGGCCACAGGCCCGCTGTCGACTAGCGGGGCCTCCTTGAGATAGTCCCCGGCGCGATAGGGCAGCGGCAGGTCGGCGGCGATGCGCGCCATGAGACCCGCAGCAACAGCGCCGGAAAATTCTGGAAACGCGCGAGCGATCGCACGGTCGACGTTCATGTCCTTAAACTCAATGTCGGCTCTTCCTAGCAGGGCCGTGATGCGGGCCCCGGCGTCGACTGGCTTCTCATCCGCTATGCAGCCAAGTAACCGGACCGGCTCAGTTTCTGCGGCGCGTGCCGCCGCGCGCTCTGCTGCAAGACGCGTATCGAGTTGCGCGTCTGTGAGATGGTAGGGGTAACTCTCTTTGCCCAGCGCCTTCCATGTGGCGTCCGACGCTGCCTGCATGATACGGTTCACTTGCCGGTCGCCACGCCGGAACGCGAGCGATTCCACAACGGCAACGACGATCTCCGGTTCAGGGTCGTCCGCCGCGAGCGACGCGGCTAGCTCCATGCCATCGAAACCGCTGTTGCTGGCGATTTCGGAAAGGGCGAGTTTACGTTGGCGCACAGGGAGGGCGCGCAAACGTGGTTCGCGCTCTTGGCCTAGCACCCCGGGACGGAAGCGATCAGACGCGCGAAATGTCTCGAACTGAATTTGATCATCGGTGTTCGACGCCAGCGGCCAGATAAGATCGGCAAACTCGGGTTTGCCGGTTGCGACCATGAACCGTACCGCGCGATCGAACGTACTGGGCGTGTGCCAGCGTCGGACAAAACGCAGGACCCGCTCGCGCACGCGCAACCAGACCGCATCCGCGGCACGGTCCAGCATTGCGCCTGCCAGGATTGGATCGATGCCGAGTGTGTCCTCGATGGATGCTGCCACGGCTTGCACGCCAGTCTCGTCCGACCGCGAAAGCCGGTCGCACGCGAACAAGATCGACTCCTCCCAGCTCGGCCAGTTGAGAATTTCCTCGCGAAGCCGCTTGTGCGCCGCGGTATCTCCTGCGGCCGCCTGCAACATGAGTTTCTCGACTTCCGCCGCTCCATACCACTCCTGGAATAGCTGGTGTTGAAATCTGATTGCGCCGTCGCTCCCAGCCGACCGCACCAGCAGGTGCGCGGCGGCCAAACCCTCAAGGATGGCACGCGGCTGAGGCGCGCCGCCGATTTGGCCCTCTTCGGAAAGCTGCCGTACGATACTTGAAATCGTGCGATTGGCGTTGCTGTCCGAAACCACGGTGTTGGCGGTTCGGTTCGCTTCGATGGCAAGGCCGACGAGCATGGCCCTGTGTTGGCCGAGCGCGTCCCGCTGCAATCTTTCTATCTTGTCGGGCGCCGATTCATTCTGCTGCACAAACATGCGCAGCACCGCTTCCTTGGTTTCCGGAAAACTCGCGCCGGACGGCAATGTCAGCAAAGCGTTCAAGTAGAGCGGGATGCCCATAAGCTCGCGAATGCCGGGCGTCCGCCATGCACGGTCGACGAGCTCTACTCCCTCCTGCCCGCAAACGGCCCGCGCAAGCTCCAGTTGCTGATCTTGCGAGAGCGGTTCGATGTCGACGACCGGACCTGCGACAGGCAGGGCCTGCCGCCGCGTAGTAATAACGAAGCCGAGCTGCGGATAGTCACGCTGCAGGGCTTGGAGGTCGTGCGTTGCACGCAAACGCGCTGGGGGCGTCAGTTCGTTCCAGCCGTCGAGAAGCAGCACGAGGCGTCCGTGATAAGCTAGCTGCATCAAATGCTGCCGCCGGAAGGTACCAAAGGCGTTGCGCCGCAGGATGAAGTCGAAAAAATCGTCCTCGCGGTCCGACCACTCGCCGAGCGGCACAAACACCGGCACTGGGCCGTCCACCGCGAGCATGGTTTCCGCAAGCTGCAAAACCGTGGTCGACTTGCCCGTGCCGCCCGGCGCGATGATCGACACCGGCTCCGCAAGTGCCATAAGCCGAGAAACGCTATTGAGGGTCAGGTTGGAAGCGGCGCTTCTCTCCAGCCTGAGCGTGAGCGGCAGCGTTCGTGTGGGCCTGCCTCGCTCCGCCCGAAATGCTTGGATGTCCGTTTGCGACGCCGCGCGAAGCCGCGCACTGACGGCTTCGACCGCGTCGGCGCTCGGAAGGCAAAGTCCACGGAGAAATTCCTCGTCCGCAACGTCAAAGGTGGGGGAAGGCTTGACCGAACCGAACGACCGTCCGCCAGCGATGGCATCGTGCGCGCGCTGGACTGCATCGGTCTTCCATTGGCGCAGCAGCGCGACCGCATAACGCTCTTCATCGGAATCGATTAGCTTGGAGCAGCTCTGGCATAACCAAATTCCGTTCGTGCCGCTGCTGCGCTCGGCTGACGTCATCTTCGCGTCGTAGCGGGGGCCTCCCGATGAGGCAGCGGTGATATGCGCAGCAACACCGATGTTAACCGTGAGATCCTCATTGAGCGCGGGACCCGCGGTCGAGCTAGCGCACGTTGGATTCGAGCAGTGGTAGCCCACTCGAGCCGCAAGTACCCGAATGGTTTTGGCAGAAAAGTTGCTACGCACGGCAATCCGTCGTTAAGGGTCGCCAAGTCTACCAGCGCGCTGGCTTTCTAAAAGTCTATGCCGCGAAGGCACGAGTGATTCTCCGCGCTGCCCCGCCGGAGAACTGGGGAAAACATTTCGGGTCGGACGTTTGATACCGATTGACAGCCAACCTGCCCAAAAACCCTGTCTAACCTGCCGTTGATGGTCTGTTTGGGCTATGTCGAATCACATATCGTCCCCCAGACGCCACACAACTTGTTTCGATCAGCGGCGGCGCGCGTCTCGGCTTTCTGTGATCCGCCGGATGCGGTCGACCAGTTCTGCGGGCTTGAAAGCTTCCTTGACGAGCACGGTTTCGACGCCGGAGTTCAAGCGCGCGTGGTCCTTCGCGTCGAGGTCGCGCCGTGATCACGATGATCGGAATGTCCCGCCAAGCCGGCTCCTTCTGCAAAGTTGCGACGACCTGGAAACCGTCCATCTCGGGCATCATGAGGTCGAGTAGGATCACGTCCGGCTTACTCTCTTGCAGACGCTCCAGCGCTTCCTTTCCATTCGCCGCCTGTTGCACGATTGAGCTTCAACCTAATGTTTGCCACGGCTCAGCCTCTCATCCCACTCGTTGTTGTCTGGTGGCTCGTCGCCGAATGTGAGCGTCACCTTCGCGTCCTCGACCACCGCGCTCTTGACTGGCCGACCGGCCTTTCGCGCCTGTTCGAGCAAGGCGCGTAGTGTCGGCCTGCGCTGACGACGCTTTTTCGGCGGCTCGCTCCGGCGCGCCTCCCAGTCAGGCTGTTGTGTTATGGGGATGTGGGTCATGTGACGCCCTCCAACGGCGTTGCTGGCCAAGTCCTGGCCCGTCGCTAACGACGGCGGGCTGGGGCGCTTTGCAATGTGCCCATTAACGACCCACAGTCCTCAGCTCGCGCACGCTGAAGACGACGGGCGCCGAGATGAACGAGGCGCCCCTGCGCTTAACGCGCATTCCCAAGGGCGCGGATCTCATCCTCAACAAGGTGTCGGGCGCGCCTGGCTTCTGGATCGACAATCTAAAAGCGAGGGTCGCCTGCAGCG
>Ga0306921_10000414_pt1 | contig 36696 bp, 36 predicted proteins | sample sta12Cox44000080_FD_203760 | JGI IMG/M metagenome (GOLD analysis project Ga0306921, IMG submission 203760) | Lab enrichment of tropical soil microbial communities from Luquillo Experimental Forest, Puerto Rico - statoxic.12C.oxic.44.000.080 (v2)... | ecosystem: Environmental > Terrestrial >... | reverse complement strand
CTCGCGCTCGCGAACGGCGTTCCGATGATGGCTCAGTTCATCGCGATCATGCGCTATCTGGGGGACGTGAGCGGTGCACTCACTCTTGCCGGAATCTTCACGGTCTTTGCGCTGCTCGATCGCCTCCCAAGCCCGGTCTACGCGCGCAGACTGGGTGCGGCCATCGCCGTGGCGCTTGCGGCGATCACGATCGCCGCGGGTCTCTCGCTCGGCATGCAGGGACCGATGGACTCCTTCGCGCGGCTGTACCCGGCTTCGTTCGTACGGGTCGCGAGCACGCTCTCGTTCTGCACCGACGGAAACTGACTCCCGTCGGCGCCACCAAACTGTGTCGCGCAGCACTTAACCAGGAGGGAAGGGAACAAACCGAGGAGGGAACGATGTCGGGTGTCGCCCGCAAGCTGTCTTGCGTGCTGGTCTGCTCGTGGCCGCTGGTTGCCACCGCTGCGCCGGTGACGTTCGATCATCACAGCTACGAGTATGTCTCCGCGCCCGGGATCACCTGGCAGGACGCCGAGACGCAGGCGTCCTCGCTCTCGCTCGACGGAATGCCAGGCTACCTCGCAACCATCACGTCGGGGCCGGAGAACGCTCTCGTCACGAGCCTGCTCCCGATTCAGTTCGACGTGGGGGCGTACCTCGGCGGTCAGAGGACGAGTGTGGGCCCGGCGCTGACCGACGGCTGGACCTGGATCACGGGCGAGCCCTGGGGCTACACGAACTGGGCGCTCGGCGAGCCAAACTCGTCGTTCGAGAACTTCCTCGTGATGTGGTTGGGAAGCGGCCAGATCAATCGCGCGCGCGGGAGCTGGAACGACGGAGAAAGCCTTGGCGGACCGTTCATCGCCGGGTACGTGATCGAGTGGAACGTCCCGGAGGCCTCGGCCGCGAGCTATGCGTTCGTGTCCGCCGCGCTGTTCCTGGCGGCGGCCTCGAAGTCGCGCAGCGCGAGCCGCCGCGTCCGCCACCAGTACTGAAAAGTGAAGAACGGCCAGAGCGTGCCGTTGTAGCCGTCGGCGTCCATGTACCAGCTGTGGCAGCCGGAGCTCCACACCGCGCGCTGCATCCGCTCTTGCACGCGGGCCGTGAACTCGCGCTGCACCGGCTCGCGCACGTCGAGGAACGCGAGGTCGCGTGCGAGCAACGCCTGGATCGTCTTTTGCGCGAGGCGCGCCTGCGCCTCGATCATGAAGATCATCGAGTTGTGGCCGAGACCTGTGTTCGGTCCCATCATCAGGAACAGATTCGGGAAGCCGTGCACGGTCACACCGAGATAGTGACCCGCGCGCTCTCTCATCGCTTCTTCCAGCCGTCGGCCGCCGCGGCCGACGATCGGCAGGTGGAACAAATAGTCGGCGACCATGAAGCCGGTGCCGCAGATGATCGCGTCCGCGGGGTGCTCGACGCCGTCGCGGGTCTGGATGCCTTTCGGGGTGATCCTTTCGATCGGCGCGGTCACGAGCTCGACGTTCGGCCGCTGCAGCGCCGCGTAGTAGTCGTTCGAGAGTAGGACGCGCTTGCAGCCCAGCGTGTAGCTCGGAGTGAGCTTGCGGCGCAGCTCGCGGTCGCGCACCTCGGCCACGAGGTAGCGGCGCAGCAGCCGCTCGAGCAGCTTCAGCAGGCGCGGATCGACCACGAAGCCCAGCGCGCGCGCCTCGAGCGCCCAGTACAGCCACGCGCGATGCAGCCAGTGCGCCGGCCGCAGCCAGCCGAACAGCCGCTGCCGCCATGGCGCGATCGCATGGTCGGGCTTGGGCGCGATCCAGGGCGCGGTGCGCTGGAACACCTGGAGGTTCTCGACCTCGGGCGCGATCTCGGGCACGAACTGGATCGCGCTCGCGCCCGTCCCGATCACCGCCACTCGCTTGCCGGCGAGCGCGAAGTCGTGGTCCCACTCGGCGGAGTGGAACATCCGCCCCTCGAACGACTCGCGGCCGGGGATGTCGGGCAGCGCGGGCACGTGCAACGCACCGTTCCCGAGCACGAGCGCCCGTGCGCGCAGCGGCTCCGCGCCCTCGACGTGCACGGTCCAGCGGCCGCTCGCCTCGTCGAACTCGGCGCCGGTCACCTTCTGGTGGAAGCGCATGTGCCGCAAGAGGTCGTACTTCACCGCGCAGTGCCGCAGGTACTCCCAGATCTCCCGCTGCGGCGAGAACGAGCGCGACCAGTCGGGCTTGGGCTCGAACGAGAAGCAGTACAGGTGAGAGGGCACGTCACACGCCGCGCCCGGATAGGTGTTGTCGCGCCAGGTCCCGCCCAGGTCGCCCGCCTTCTCCAGGATCGCGAACGACTCGATCCCCGCCCGCCGGAGCGCCGCGCCCATGGCGATCCCGGAGAAGCCGCTGCCGACGATCAGGACCGAGAGCTCTTCCATCGCGCGGATGGGGTATCGGACCTTTCGTCCGTGCGCGAGCCGGCTTGCACCCGGCCGCGCTTCCCTGTATCGATCCCGCTGGCCACGACCCAGTAGCTCAGCTGGATAGAGCGTCTGCCTCCGGAGCAGAAGGTCCCGCGTTCGAATCGCGGCTGGGTCGCCAGACTAGTGCGATTCTGGCGCTCGCTCGTGGTGCCAACGCATCAGAACTCGGCCCCTCAACCGCCGGGCGCGGCGTCGAGGACCTTCACGGCCTGAGCGTCAGCTGCGGCGGCCCGTGCGCGTGCCGGTCGAGCACCATCGCCGCGGAGGCGTGTCCGAGCCGAGCACTGCCCTCATGGACCCCGCTCGCAGCGTCGCGTCACGGCGATCTGACACCACATCTTTCGACAAGTCTGGTTACAATGGCGGGAGCCATGACGATGCGCATCCAACCACGTGCCGACGAACGTCGGCTGGCCTGGGTGGTCGGGGGTCACCTGGGGGCCGATTTCCTGAACACCGTGGATGCGCGCGGCGAAGCGGGGCAGCGCGAGCATCTGCTGGGCTACCCCGGGCTGCTTCGTTGGATGGGCCGCGCGGGTGCGATGGGGCCGTCCGAGCTGCGCCTCCTGCGCGCCGCTGCGACGGCACAGCCTCGCGCAGCCGAACGCGTCCATTTCGAGGCGATCGAGCTGCGTGAGGCGGCGCACCGGATCGTCGTGGCCCGCGCGGCGGGACGCGCGGCGAACGGCGGCGACGTCGCGCTCGTCGAGCAGGCGCTCGAGCACGCGCGGGCCGCGCGTCTCCTGAAGTGGAACGGGCGAGGCTTCGCGCTGCGCTGGTGCGACTCGAATGCGCTGCGCCGCCCGCTCTTCGTCGCCGCGCTCGCGCTGGCCGACCTGCTCGAACCGGCGAACCTGGTGCGCGTCCACATCTGTGGCGGCGAGACCTGCGATTGGGTGTTCCTCGATCTCTCGCCCACGCAGCGCCGCCGCTGGTGTCACATGAGCGCTTGTGGCAACCGCGCCAAGGTGCGGCGCTTCCGCGTTCGGCGCGCGGGTCTCGAGAGGAACTGAGAGATGGAGGCGAAGCAGGCCCCGACCCACGGATTCCAGCTCCTCGCAGGGCTCACCGGCGTGGTGGGTTCGTTGATACTGGTCGGCTCGTTCGCGATGAACCCGGCGCCGCCCCCGAGCCTGGGCGCAGAGGCGCTCACTGCCTGGGCGCGCGCGCGCGAGGGCAGGATCCTGCTGGGAGGCTGGATGCAGGGAATCGGCTCCTTGCTGATCGTCGTCTTCGCGTTCTGCCTGGTGGAGCTGCGCCCTGGAGCGAGCCAGCTCGCGGAGCGGCTCACCCGTCTCGCGGGGTCCGTGATCCTCATGGTGAGCCTGACCGAGATCACCTTCTACATTGCCGCCGCCCATGCGGCCGCGACCGCCGACCAGGCCGTCGGAATGGCGAGCGTCGCGCTCATCAAAGCCGTGCAGCACGTATTCCTGATCGCGCCAGCACTCCTGCTGCCCCTCGGGATCTTCCTGCTCCGCTCGCGAGTCCTGCCGCGCGCCTTCGCTCTCTCGGGACTCGCCCTCGGTGCGACGCTGCAGATCCTGGGAGTCGTCGGCCTGCTCGCAGACCTGCAATCGGTGGTCGATGCGATCCTGATCGTTCAGTCGCTCTGGTTCGTCGTGGCAGGGGTGGCGGTGGCGATCGGCCCAGCTGCCGGCAGCCGAAGTCCTCATTCGCTGCAAGCCTCCGCATCGCTCCACCGGCCATAGGGCCAGTTGCCGAGCACTCGCCCGATGCGCTGAAATGCGGCCGTGGCCCGGAGCTTCTCGCGCGAGACGACGACGAACGAGCTGCTCGAGGGGGTGAACCTCGCGGGCCGGCGCGTCCTGATCACCGGCGGCTCGGCCGGCCTGGGCGCGGAGACGGCGCGCGCGCTCGCCGCTGCCGGCGCACACGTGATCCTCACCGCCCGGGATCCCGCCAAGGGCGAGCGTGCGGCAGAAGCGGCGCGCGCCGGGGCTGGGCGGGGCGCGAAGGTCGAGGTGCGAGCGCTCGACCTGGAGTCGCTCGCCAGCGTGCGCGCGTGCGCCGACCGGCTGCTTGCGGAGGGCGAGCCGCTGCACGTTCTGATCGCCAATGCGGGAGTCATGGCGGCCCCACAGGGCAAGACCAAGGACGGCTTCGAGACCCAGTTCGGGACGAATCACCTGGGTCACTTCGTGTTGGTGAGTCGGCTCGTCCCGCTGATCTTGCGCGGGGCACCCGGGCGCATCGTCTCGCTCTCATCCTCGGGCCATCGCTTTTCCGACGTGGACCTCGACGATCCGAGCTTCGAGCGCACGCCGTACGATCCCTGGCTCGCCTATGGTCGCTCGAAGACCGCGAACGCGCTCTTCGCCGTGGAGCTCGACCGGCGGCTCGCGGCGCGCGGGGTTCGCGCCTGCGCGGTGCACCCGGGGGGGATCCGGACCGAGCTCGGGCGTCACCTCACGCCTGCCACCATGCAGCAGCTCGTCGCCCGGATGACCCGGCCCGGTGCGCCGGCCTTCAAGTCGGTGGAGCAGGGGGCGGCAACCACAATCTGGGCCGGGTTCATCGCGGACCCTGCGGAGATCGGCGGGCGTTACTGCGAGGACTGCGGCGTCGCGACCGTGACCACCGACCCCGAAGCAATGTCGGGGGTACGCGCCTGGGCGCTCGATCCCGCGCGCGCCCAGGCGTTGTGGCGCCGGAGCGAAGAGCTGGTCGGCGAGTCGTTCGCTCCGTAGGAGTCGTGAGTCAGCGCAGCCCACCCTGGCCCCATATCTCCATGGTGGCGCCGATTCGCGCGACGTGGCTCGTGGACCCCGAGAAAAACGATCGTCGGCTCAGGCTCCCGACGCCGCTCGCGCGATGATCTCGCGCAGTGTCTCGGTCTCGACCGGCTTGGTCAGATGCTCGTCGAATCCGACCGCGCGCGTGCGCGCGCGGTCCTGCTCGCGGCCGTAGCCGGTGAGTGCGACGAGGAGCAGGTCGCGGCCGCCGGGCCCCGCGCGCACGCGGCGCGCGACTTCGAAGCCGTCGATGCCCGGGAGGCCGATGTCGACGAGCATCAGGTCCGGCGGATTGCGCTGCAGCGCCTCGAGCGCTGAGATCCCGTCGTAAGCGATCTCGACGCTCTGCCCGAGGAGCTCCAGCACCATCGCCAGTGAGTCGGCGGCGTCGACGTTGTCTTCGACCAGCAGCACGCGCACGCGGGCGATGGGGCGCATGTCGCGGCGGAAGCCAGGGGGAGCGAGCTCGGGCTCCGCGCCTCGTGCGGCGGGCAGGCGGATCGCGAACTCGGCGCCGCGGCCGGGGCCGGGGCTGCGCGCTTCGGCGCGGCCGCCGTGCAGCTCGGCGATCCGGCGCACCAGCGCGAGCCCGATGCCGAGGCCGCCCTGGGCGCGGTCCAGGCTCTTCTCGTCCTGCGCGAACAGCTCGAAGACGTGCGGGAGTGCTTCGGGATGGATGCCGATGCCGTTGTCGCGCACGCGCAGCCGGATCTCGTCGCCGCTGCGCTCGGCGTGAAGCTCGATGCGGCCGCCGGGAGGCGTGTACTTGGCCGCGTTCACCAGCACGTTGACGACCACCTGCTCGAGGCGGCCGGCGTCGGCGTCGACCTCGAGCTCCGGGTCGACCGCGAGCACCAGCGCGTGTCCGCGCTCCTCGACCAGGACCCGCGTCGCCTCCACTGCGCGCCCGACGACCACTGCGAGCCGCAGGCGCTGCTTGCGCAGGCCGATCTTGCCGTGAGTCACTCGAGTGACGTCGAGCAGGTCGTCGATCAGCTTGCGCAGCTGCGCCGCCTGTCGGCGCGCGATCTCGAGCGCGTGCGCGCGGCGCGCGTCGTCCAGGCCCGCGGCGCTGATCGCGCTCTGCACCGCGGCGAGCGGATTGCGCAGCTCGTGTCCGAGCATCGCCAGGAACTCGTCCTTGGCGGCTTCCGTCCGGCGCCGCTCGGTGACGTTGCGGGCGATCTTCGAGGCGCCGATCACGCGGCCGTCGGCGTCGCGGATCGGGGAGATGGTCACCGAGACGTGGATCAGCGTTCCGTCCTTCCGAACGCGCTCGGTCTCGAAGTGTTCGAGGCGCTCCCCGCGCCGGATCCGCTCCAGGATCGAGGACATCTCGGCGCGACGCTCGGGCGGGGCGAGCCGGGTGATCGGCTGACCGACGATCTCGGCCGCGGCGTAGCCGAACAGCCGCTGGGCTGCGTCGTTCCAGCTGGTGACGATGCCCTCGAGCGTCTTGCTGACGATGGCGTCGTCCGAGGACTCGACGATGGCGGCGAGCCGCGCCTGCGCTTCCTCCGCACTGCGCCCGCGCAGCCGGCGCTCCGCGAGCTCGGCCTCGAGCGAGGCCACCTTCTGCTGGAACACCGCGACCGCCCGCAGCTCCTCCTCGCGCGCATGGAGCTGGTCGAAGCTCTCCGCCGGCGCGACGTGAGAGTGCTCGCCGCAGATGTGCACCAGCCAGTGACCACCCGGCTCGGCCGCGAAGGCGCTCAACGGATAGGCGCAGAGCAGCGAGAAGGGGCGCTCGCGGACGCAGCGGCTCCACCGCTGCTCGAGCTCGAGCGCGAGCTCGGGACGACCCTGCAGCGCGAGCAGCGCGACCATCTCGCCGAATGCGCGCACGGCTCCGTGCTCGTCGAGCGCCCGCGCCACGGCGCCTTCCACGATCTCCTCGAAAGCGCTCGCGTCGAGCCGGTCGCCCGGGCACAGCCGCCCGAGCGTCCTCTCGGCGTCGAGCGCGACGTACCGGCCCTCGGCTGCCGCGCGCTCGAGATCGAGGCCGCGGGCGCACAGCGCGCCCTCCAGACTCTCGCGATGGCTCCGAGTCACGATCGCCAGCACCGCGTCGCCGGCGCCGAGGCCCGCACCCAGGTAGCGGCTCACGCGCTCGATCAGGTGGTCGTCGCGCTCGAAGAGCTGGAGCGCGTAGGCTGCCGGCGCTTGCTTCGATCCTGGCGCCTTCGATCCAGGTGAATCCAGGATGGACCTCTGGCGCTCCCCCCTCGCCTTGCCCCCGCGGAGCGTGGCGCGTCCGGCCGGTCAAGTCAACCCGGGAGTCACCGCGCCCGCCTGGCGCGCTATCCTGCGGACGGGAATGGGGACCCACGGGAGGAGCGAGAGTTGGTTCCCCGCGCCTGCGATCCAGGCGACGGGTGCGCTGCACCTGTGCGGGGCCGTCGCGCTCGCATTCCCGGGCGGAGACTGGCGCTGGATCGCGGGAACGCTCGTCGCGAACCACGCGGTGCTGTTCGCGGGCTGTCTGGTGCCGCGCAGCCGGCTGCTGGGCCCGAACCTGGTGCGGCTCCCTGCGGACGCCGCTGCGCGCGGCGAAGTCGCGCTCACCTTCGACGATGGCCCGGATCCCGAGGTCACGCCGCGCGTGCTCGATCTCCTGGACCGGCGGCGGGCCGCTGCGTCGTTCTTCTGCATCGGCTCGCGCGCGGCGGCGCACACGGGCGTGGTGCGTGAGATCGTGGCGCGCGGGCACGCGGTGGAGAGCCACACCCAGCACCACTCGCACGCGTTCGGCTGGTACGGTCCGAAGCGGCTGCGGCGCGAGATCGCGGCAGCGCAGGATGCGATCGCGAGCGCGGCGGGGAGCGCGCCGATCTTCTTCCGCGCGCCCGACGGCGTGCGCAATCCCATGCTCGACGGAGCGCTCGCGCGCTTCGGCCTGCGCTACGTCTCGTGGCGCCGGCGCGGACTCGACGCGGTGGACGGAAACGCGGACCGGGTCCTGCGCCGGCTCGTGCACCGCGTGCAAGCGGGCGACGTGCTGATGCTCCACGACGGCGCGGCCGTGCGCCGGCAGCCGTCCGGGCCGACGGTGCTGCGCGTGCTGCCGCGGCTGCTCGATGCGCTCGCCGAGCGCGGACTGCGCTCGGTCACGCTGCGCTCGGCGTTCGGTGTTGCCGCGGCCGGCTGAGCCGCTCGTCGCCGCGGTCGAGCGGCGCTTCGCTCGTTCCGGCTCGTTCGCGAAGTACTACGCGCGCGGGAAGCTGCGCCACGACCCGGTGTACTTCGCGCTGCTCGAGCGCGGGCTCGTTCCCGACGGCGCGCGCGTGCTCGACCTCGGCTGCGGGCAGGGACTCCTGCTCGCGCTGCTGCTGGAGGCAGGCGCGGCGGCGCGCGCGGGCCGCTGGCCCGAAGGCTGGGCGGCGGCGCCGCGGAAGCTGTGGCTGCACGGGGTCGAGCTCGACCGCCGCGAGGTCCGCCGTGCGCGCACGGCGTTCGAGCCCGAAGGGGAGGCGGACGTCGTCCTGGGCGACCTCCGCAGCGCGGAGCTCCCCGAGAGCGACGTCGTGGTCGCGATCGACGTGATCCACTATCTCGCACGTGTGGAGCAGGAACGCCTGCTGGCGCGGATCGCACGCGCACTCACGCCGGGCGGCACGTTCCTGTTCCGCGTCTGCGACGCGGCGGCGGGAGCGCGCGCGCTGTGGACGCGCCTGGGCGACCGCCTGGGAACGCTCTCGAAGCTCGGCCGGATGGGGCACCTCGCGCTGCGCAGCGCGGCGGAGTGGCGCGGGCTGCTCGAAGCCCACGGCCTCGAGACGCGCGCGCTGCCGATGAGCGCCAGGACTCCGTTCGCGAACGTCCTGTTCGCGGCGCAGCGGCGGCCGTGAATCCGGCAGCGCGAGCGCGGCGTAGATCGAGGGTGCGTCTCCTCCTGCTCCAGGCCGCGCTGTTCGCCGCGCTCGCGTGCGCGGACCCGACTGCGCCGCAGCCCGTGCCGCCGGCGGCCGACCACCCGCCCGCGGACCTGAAGTCCGAGGCGATGGTGCGCTGCCTCGTCGACACTCCCGACGGCTGCAGCGGCTGCGACCAGGGCAGCAGCTGCGTGTACAAGGAGATGAAGGAGTACGACTGCGTGTACGTGGTCTACGGGACGAAGTGCGCGAACTGAGCGCGCGCGTCTAGGACGCGCGCCGCAGCGCTCGCGCGCCCGTCTCGCTCCGCGCCTCTGGCCGCCACAGCTGGAGGTGCTCGCGCACGAGTGCGGGATCGATCGGAGCGCGCGCGAGCTTCGCTGCGGGCGCCAGGCGCAGCGCGTGGAAGCAGATACCGGTGAGCGCGAAGCCGGCGCCGACCACCGAGAACACCGCGGTGAGGCCCGGCTGGTGCGCGAGATCGCCGACGGTCGCGAGGCAGAGCGCGATCATGACGGCGAACAGCGCCGCGCAGATCGCCATCTTGATCTGGACCCGGCTGCGCACGCGGGCCGCTTCTCCCGCTGCGGCCGCGCGCAGCTCGCCGGGCGAGAAGAAGTCGAGGAACCAGGCGGTCTCCGAGTCGACGGCGCGCGCGCTCGGCGGAGGCACCGTGCGACCCAGCAGCGGATCGACGGCGCTCTCGCCCCGCGCGTGGGCCGCGACGCCGGTGCGGATCGCGGCATGGGTCGCCTCGTCGATCGGGTAGAGACGCGCGAGGAAGAAGGCCGCGACGGCGAATGCGGCGGGCACGAGCGCGTAGATCACGCGGATGCCGAGCAGCACCTGCGGCGTCTGCTCCTGGTTGGGCACGTAGCCGATCAGCGCGAGCACGGCGATCGGCAGCGCGGCGCCGGGGATGGCCACGAACTTGGGCACCATCGCCCAGAACGCGGTGAACTGGGCCTCGCGACGCTTTCCGGTGTAGAGCTCGTCGTAGTCGATCACGTCGGCCTGCATCGACGGGACCAGCAGGAAGCCGGCGCCGAACGCGATGCCCGCCCAGACGTGCAGGAACGCCACCCAGCCCACGTCGCCCTTGCCGGCGAAGAACAGGCCGATGCCCGCACTGATGCCGATCCCGAACGACAAGAGCCACGCCTGCTTCTTGCCGAGCCGGCGCGCCAGGGCGACCCACAGCGGCACGCACAGGAAGGCCGTGAGGAAGTAGAGCCCGAGGAACATCGACAGCGTCTTCTGGGTGTTGGGCGGGTCGATCACGTAGTCGGTGTAGAAGGGCACGAGCAGCGCCGGGATCGCGCTCGGCAGGCTCGCCACCACGAACGTGACGAGCAGGATCATGAACGGCCGGTTGCGCAGCGCGACGCGCACGCCCGGAACGAGCGAGCTCGGCGCATGGCGCACGGTGGGTCCCCGCTCGCGCACGCCGACCAGGAGCAGCGCGAACAGAGCCACCAGCGCGACCGCGAAGATCGAGCCGATGCGCGAGATCGAGCCGCGCGGGCCGAGCGACGGCTCGAACACGGCGGGCAGCACCGACGCGATCATCGTGCCGAGGATCAGGAACGCGGTGCGCCAGCCGAACAGGCTCGAGCGGTCGTGGTAGTCGGGCGTGAGCTCCGCGCCCATGCCGAGATAGGGGATCTCGTACACGGCGTGGAAGAAGAAGTAGAGCGCGAAGGTCACGCCGAACCACACGCCCGCCTGCGCCGGCGCGAGCTCCGGAGACGGCGTGAACAGGAAGTAGAGCGAGACCGCGCACAGCGGCGCGCCGATCATGATGTACGGCCGCCGCCGGCCCAGCCGGCCATGGGTGTGGTCCGACAGCCAGCCGATGGCGGGGTCGATGATGGCGTCGAGCGCCCGCGCCACCGCGATCGCGAGCGCGATGTAGCCGACCGGGACCAGCACCACGTCCGAGTAGAACTTCGGCATGTGGATCAGGATCGGGATCGCGATCGCCGCGCCCGCGAAGGTGGGCGCGCTGTAGAGCAGCTTCTGGCGGAGACCGAGGCGGGCCGCAGGGGCAGTCACGGGCCGCAGTATGCGCGCCCCCGGCCGGAGTGGTAAAGGCAAGCTACCCGCCCAGCCGCTGCATTGCTTCCTTCGCGCGCGCGTGGTCGGGCTCGAGCGCGAGCACGCGCTGGAAGGCCTCCTTGGCGCGGGGCAGGTCGCCCTGCTGCTCCGCGCCGAGCGCGCTCAAGTAGAAGACCATCGCCTGGTTGCGACGGGCGCGCGCAGCGTCGGCAGAGCGGCCCGCCGCGAGATACGCAGTCTCGAGCAGCTGCCATCCCTCGGTGGCTGCGGGCTCGGCCTCGAGGTAGCGCTCGAGCCGGGGGATGGCGCCGGCGAGGTCGCCCGACTCCAGCTCTGCGCGCGCACCCAGGAACCACAGCGGGTGGGTCGCGTCCCAGTACTCGGTCTGCTCGAGCCGGGCGACGATCGCGCGGGCCTCGGCCGGGCGCTTCTCGCGCAAGAGCGAGCCCGCGCGGACGGCGAGCGCGGCGGAGTCGTCGGGGCGCACGGCGAGCGCGGCGTCGAGGTCGGCGAGCGCGCCGGGCACGTCGTCGCGACCGAGCCGCCGGCGCGCCCGCAACATGTGGAGATCGTACGAGTCCGGCTGGAGCTCCACGCCCCGTTCGATCTCGGCGTCGAAGTGCGCTTCGTCCAGCATTCCTTCGGCGCGCGCGAGCTGAGCGCGCGCGACCACCGTCTCGCCGGTTTGCGGCGCGAGCTTGCCCAGGTGGATGGTGGCGCCGACGTCGCGCCGCACGTTGAGGTACGAGAGCGTGAGCTCGCCGAGCCGCGGCGCCCGTGGCAGCCGGGCAGCTTCCAGCAGCAGCGCCGCCATACCGAACGGCGCCTCGTCGAGCCGTGCGCGCGTCATATCGGCGGGGCCTTTGCCCTCTTGCGCGAAGCGATCGGCGTACAACAGCCAGGGCGTGCGCAGCTCGACGAACAGGTTGTCGTCGCTGTTCTGCAGGGCGTTCTCACCGACGATGGCGTCGAGGTCGTCGGGGGCGAGCCGGAGCAGCGTCCACAGGTCGGCGGTGGAGTGTGTGCCCACGCGGTAGAGATCGGATTGCACGGCGGGCGGGAGGGCCTCCCAGCGCGGCAGATCGCCCGCTGCGAGCGGCTCCTCGCAGGCGAGCAGGATCAGGTCCGCCACGCCGTGGTCCAGCTCGATCGCGTAGGTGTTCGGCAGCTCGGCGCGCAGCGCCGCCACGACCGACGAGAGCGCCGGGAAGTCGACGGCGTAGAGCGGGAACCAGATCACCAGCCGGCCACCGGGGGCGAGCGCGCGGTGCGCAGCGGCGAAGAACTCGCGCGTGAACAGGTTGGCCACACCGGTGAGCCACGGGTTCGAGGGCTCGGAGACGATCAGGTCGTACTTCCGCGGGGTCGTCGCGAGCTGGTTGCGCCCGTCGTCGAGCACCACGTGAACGCGCGGATCCTCGAGCGGCCTGCCGTTCCACGGCTCGAAGAAGCGCGACGCCTCGATCGTCGCGGGCTCGAGCTCGACCGCGTCGATGCGATCGAGCGGGTGGCGCGTGAGCGAGCCGAGCGTGATCCCGGAGGCGAGACCGATCACCAGCGCCTGGTGCGGCTGCTTGCCGAAGAGCGCCCCGACCTCGCCGAGCAGCACCTGGGTGGCCATGTCGTTCCCGGTGGACGCGTCGGGTTTGCCGTTGGTGTGCAGCGAGAAGACGCCGCGCAGGCGATGCACCGACACGGTCGCTGAAAGCCCGTCGCGGTAGTAGACGACCTGCTCCGGGGGGATCCCTTCGAGCACGCTCGGGTCGGGGCCGCTCCCGAAGACGCGGGTCGGCACGAACGCGCCGTCCGCCAGCGCTTGCGTGTCGAGCGGCAGCGGCGCGATCGCGATGACGACCGCGCCGAGCGCCGGCACGGCCCCCAGCGCGACACGGATCGGTGTACGCGCGTGGCCGCGCCAGACCAGCACCGCGCCGGCCGCGGCCAGGTTGGTGGCGATCGCCAGCGCCGCGGTGCCGCGCAGGCCCAGCAGCGGGAGCAGCACGAACCCGGCGGCGAACGCTCCGAGCGCCGAGCCGAGCGTGTTGACGAAGTACACGTCGCTCACCGCGGGTGCCGCGCCGGTGCTCGCGCTCTGCGCGCGCGACAGCAGCGGGAAGAGCGCGCCCAGCACCAGCGCGGGTGGCAGCATGATCGGAACGGCCACCGCGATCTGCGCGCGCACCAGGGCGAAAGCGGAGCCGCCCGAACGCCGGACCAGCGCAATGAACAGCTCGGGCAGGTGCGGCAGGAGCGCGAACGAGAGCAGCGAGAGCACTCCCAGCGCCGCGATCCCGCCCGCGTAGACAGCGAGCGGCCGCCGCACGCGGTCGGCGAGGCGCGCGATCGCGAGCGACCCGAGCGCGATCCCCGTCAGGAATGCGGCCAGCATGCAGGCGAAGGCGTAGATCGACGAGCCCATCACCATCGACAGCGCGCGCGTCCAGGTCACCTCGTAGACGAGCGAGGTGAAGCCCACCGTCCCGTAGGCGAGCAGCGCCGGGTTCCAGCGCGCGAGCGCGTCTTCGCTCGAGGGAGCGGGCTCCGCCGCGCGCCCCGTCTCGACCGGCGCCGGTCCGGGCTCGGGCGCGCGCGCGAGCCAGAGCGCGAGCGCTCCGACCGCGAGGTCGATGCCCGCACCGGCGAAGCACGAGCCGCGCACGCCGAGCCAGGGCAGCAGCGCGAACGTCGCCGCGAACACGCCGCTCACCGCGCCGAGCGTGTTCAGGCCGTAGAGCAGCCCGACGCCGCGGCCGGCGGCGCTTCCGTCGCCGACCACGTCGCGGGTGAGGAAGGGCAGCGTCATGCCCATGCCCACCGTCGGCGCGATCAGCACCGCGAGCGAGAGCGCGAAGCGGACCAGCGCTGCCGGCCAGAACGACAGCTCCGCGAGCCACGCTCGCCCGAGCGTCGGGAAGAGCGCGAAGATCCCCGGAACGAGGAGCGCGTACGCGCCCACCGCGAGCTCGAGCCAGGCGTAGGCGCGGACTCCGGCTCCGCGGCGCAGGCGCGGCGCAAGCCGGCCGGCGAAGTACGCGCCGACCCCGAGCCCCGACATGTACGCGACCAGGATCGTGCTGATCGCCAGCGTGGTGGTGCCGAACACCAGCCGGAGCAGCCGTGACCACACCACCTCGAGCACGAGGCTGCCGGCGCCGGAGAGGAAGAAGCAGAGCGCCAGCGCCAGCGGCAGTGCGAGCGGCGGCGCGCGGCGGTCCTCCATCGCGGGAGTCTACCGCGGCGGGTCTCGGGCGAGCTCAGTCGTCTTCGCGCCGGCCCCAGCGCAGGCGGCCCGCAGCCGCGTCGGCGAGCGTCTTCTCGCGCACCAGCTCCAGGTGCTCGCTGAGAAACAGCACCAGCGCCTCGCAGTCCTCCGCGGAGCGCCGCAGCCCGTCGGCCGCGCTGAAGTCCACCGGCAGGATCGCCTTGAAGTCCTTGACGCCGGCGACCCTCACCACGGCCTTGGCCTCGCGCGGGCCGTCGTAGTGGTACTCGAACTCGAGCTGGGCCACGTCGCGCTTGCGGCGGTCCATGCGGCTCGACGAGTGGCGCACCGAGAGGTCGTAGTCCTGCTCCAGGACGTCCAGCAAGAGATCCTCGAACTCGCGCTCCATCGTCCTGCGCCTGCCGGCCTTGCCCGCCATCTCTTCACACCCCACGTCCTGTGATCGCGTGGGCACCCGACCCACGCTCACCCCTCGGCACCGTTCTTCGGCGCGGAGGCGGCGGACGTTGAGTCCCTTGTCTGCTCCTGGCTGCGTCTGACTTGCCGGCTCGTGTACGCTGAGGCCGTGTCGAGCGCGCTGGTCTTCGCGGGAAGCCCCCTCGATCGCGCCGGCTTGCGCCGCCGCGACGCTGCCTGGATCGCCGCGCAGCTCGAGCGCGAGGAGAGCCGCTTCCTGCCGTTCTGGCGCCTGAACGTGCTGGTGAGGGCGGAGAAGCCCGAGCTCGCCTGGGCCACGTCCGCGATCCGCGCCGCGCAGGAGCCGCGCACGGGCCCGGTGCTGCTCGGCGTGCGCGACGGGGTCGCGCACTTCGCCGTCGATCTCTCGCCGCTCGAGGATCCGGTCGGCGAGCTGGGCCTCGCCGGCGTGGCGCAGTTCCTCGAGCTGCGCGCCGCCGCGGCGACCCTGCCGGCCGGCGACGCGGCGATCGCCGCGCAGGGCCGGCAGATGCTCGACTGGCACGCGCGCCACCGCTTCTGCGCGGTGTGCGGGCGCTCGACCCAGGCCAAGGAGGCCGGCTACATGCGCGAGTGCGACGAGTGCGACGCCCAGCACTTTCCGCGCACCGATCCCGTGGTGATCATGCTGGTCGAGTCGGGCGAGAAGTGTCTGCTCGGGCGCCAGGCCGCCTGGCCCACGCAGATGTACTCGGCGCTGGCCGGCTTCGTGGAGGCCGGTGAGTCGATCGAAGAGGCGGTGCGCCGCGAGGTCCACGAGGAGGCGGGGATCGCGGTGGGCGAGGTCCGCTACTTCGCCTCGCAGCCCTGGCCGTTCCCGTCGTCGCTCATGATCGGCTGCATCGCGCACGCGGAGAGCTCGGAGGTCACCGTCGACAAGGTCGAGCTGCAGGACGCGCGCTGGTTCACCCGCGCCGAGATCCTGCGCTCGCTCGCGCAGCCGGGAGCGGGCGGCGTGCTGGTGCCGCCGCCGCTCGCGATCGCGCACCACCTGATCAGGTTCTGGGCGGAATCCTGAGCCGCGGGATCTCAATCTTCGGGCAGCGGTCCATCACGACTTCGAGGCCCGCGGCGCGGGCCCGGCCCGCGGCGGCCTCGTTCACCACTCCGAGCTGCATCCACACCGTCTTCGCCCGCGCGGCGATCGCCTCGTCGGTCACGGCGCCCGCGGCGTCGGAGTTGCGGAACACGTCGACCATGTCGATCGGCTCGTCGATCTCGGCCAGGCTGGCGCGCACCCGCTCGCCCAGGATGGTCTCGCCCGCGCAGACCGGATTCACCGGGATCACCCGGTAGCCGCGCGATTGCAGGAAGGCCATGACCTCGTGGCTGTCCCGCTCGGGCTTCGGACTCGCCCCCACCAGCGCGATGGTCCGGGTCTCGCTCAGGATCCGGCCCAGGTCCGCGTCGCTCGTTCGCTCAGCCATGCCGCCATTCTGTCATACTTGCATACGTGATCGACTTTGAACCGAGCGAGGACCAGGCACTGATCGCGGAGACCGTGCGCGAGTTCGCGCGCGCGGAGCTCCGCCCGCGGGCCCGCGAGTCCGACGAGTCGGCGAAGGTGCCCTCCGAGCTGCTTTCCCGCGCGCACGAGCTGGGCCTGGTCGCGAACGGCCTGCCCGAGCAGTTCGGCGGCGGCGGGGCGCGCAGCGCGGTGACGGGGGCGCTGGTCGCCGAGGAGCTGGCCTGGGGGGACCTTTCGCTGGCGCTGGCGGTGCTCGCGCCGAGCCTGCTCGGCTACGCCGTCGCGGACTTCGGCAGCTCGGCCCAGCAGAGCGCGCTCCTGCCGCAGGTCGTGGCCAGCGCGAGCTGCGCGGGCACGCTCGCCGCGGTCGAGCCGCGCTTCGATTCGGACACGTACCGGCCGCGCACCAGTGCCCGCCGCCAGGGCGCGCAGTGGCGGCTCGACGGCGCCAAGTGCCTGGTGCCCTGGCTCGAGGGCGTGCGGCACGTGCTGGTGCTGGCTTCGGCCGACGGCGCCCTGGCTGGCTTCCTGGTGCCGGCCGATGCGCCGGGCCTGCATGCGGAGCCCGAGGCCTACATGGGCGTCCGGGCGCTGCCGACTGCGGAGCTCGAGCTCGCCGGCGTCCGCGTTCCTGCGGAGGCGCGCCTGGGCGGCGAGAGCGGCTCCGAGCTGCGCGGGCTCGTCGCGCGCGGTCGGGTCGGGCTCGCGGCGCTCGGCGTGGGCGTGGCGCGCGCGGCGTTCGAGCTCGCCCGCGACTACGCCAAGGAGCGCCAGGCCTTCGGCGCGCCGATCGCGACCAAGCAGGCGATCGCGTTCAAGCTGGCCGACATGGCCATCGAGATCGACGGCGCGCGCCTGCTGACCTGGGAGGCAGCCTGGCGGCTCGACCAGGGCCAGGACGCCACGCGCGAGGCGGCGCTCGCGATCCACCAAGTGCGCCGCGTCGCGCTCGAGGTCGCCGACGGCGCGGTGCAGGTGTTCGGCGGCCACGGCTACGTGCGCGAGTACCTGCCCGAGCTGTTGCTGCGCAACGCGCGCGGCTTCGCCTGCTTCGAAGCGCTCACTCTGGTGTAGGGGGAACCGCTTGATCTCGTTCGATCCCAGCGAGAACAGCGCGCACGCGCGCGCCTACTACCACCGGATGGCGGAAGAGCAGATGCGTCCCATCTCGCGCCGCTACGACGAAGAGGAGCACGCGCTCCCGCGCGAGTGGGTCGACTTCTACTGGGCGAACGCGCGCAGCGGCGCGCCGGGCAACCCCGGCGGTCCGACCGACGGCTTCGTGCAGGTCTGCATCCAGGCCGAGGAGCTGTGCTGGGGCGACGCGGCGCTCTACCTGCGTACGCCTACTGCAGCGCTCGGCGGCTCGGCGGTGGCGGCCGCGGGGACGCCGGAGCAGCGCGAGCGCTTCCTGCGCGGCTTCCGCGAGCCGGGCCATCCGATCTGGGGCGCCATGGCGATCACCGAGCCGAACGCGGGCTCGGACTCGGCGGCGATCCAGACCACGGCGCGCTTCGACGCCGAGAAGGACGAGTGGGTGCTGAACGGCACCAAGATCTTCTGCACCGCGGGCGAGGGCGCATCGCAGGTCGAGGGCGGCTTCGTGGTGGTCTGGGCGACGGTCGACAAGTCGCTGGGCCGCGGAGGCATCAAGTCGTTCGTGGTGCCCGCCAAGACGCCCGGCATGCGCCTGGTCGGCCTGGAGAAGAAGCTCGGCATCCGCGCCTCCGACACGGCGACGCTGGTGTTCGAGGACTGCCGCGTGCCTTCGGGCAACCTGCTCGGGCGTCCGCCCAAGGCCGAGGCGAAGGGCGACAAGCCCGCGGGCGACAAGGGCTTCAAGGGCGCCATGGCGACCTTCGACGCGAGCCGTCCGATCGTCGCCGCGATGGCGGTCGGAGTGGGGCGCGCGGCGCTCGACTTCCTGCTCGAGGAGCTCGCGCGCCAGGGTGTGACGCTGCGCTTCGACGCGCCGCCGCGCGAGCAGACCGCGCTCGAGCGCGACCTGGTCGACATGCAGGCGGAGCTGCAGGCCGCGCGGCTCTTGACCTGGCGGGCGGCCAGCATGATGAACCGCGGCAAGCCGAACAACCTCGAGGCCTCGATGGCCAAGGCCAAGGCGGGGCTCGCGGTCACCAAGATCACCCAGAAGGCGGTCGAGCTGCTCGGCCCGCCCGGCTACTCGAAGAAGCTCCTGGTCGAGAAGTGGATGCGCGACGCCAAGATCAACGACATCTATGAAGGAACGCAGCAGATCAACCAGCTGATCGTGGCGCGGCGGATCCTCGACTACTCGTCCTCGCAGCTGCGCTAGCGGGCCGCGGATACGCGGGCGTCTCTGCTCGCTTGAAACTGCCGGTCCGGCGAGTCGATAATCGCCGCACACCCCGACCCCCAAGGAGGCTTCCAGTGGCACAGACGTTTCTGTCGGATGGGTGGTTTGCCGAGGCCGAGAAGATCCAGGCCGAGATCAACCCGCCCGTTCCGCCCGCAATCAAGGACCTGAAGATCAACATGCAGGTGACCGGCGCGCCGAACGGCGACGTCTCGTTCCGCATGGACAACGGCCGCATGCTGAAGGGCCACGCCGCGGATGCGCCGACCAAGCTGGTGGTGCCGTTCGACGTCGCCAAGGCGATGCTCGTCGACCAGAACCAGCAGGCCGCCATGAACGCGTTCATGTCGGGTCAGATCCGCGTCGAGGGCGACATGGCCAAGCTGATGCAGATGCAGATGGCCGGCCCGCCCAGCCCCGAGGCGCAGAAGGTCTCGCAGCTGATCAAGGAGATGACTCAGGCCTGAGTCGCTCCGAGCGAAGTAGAGAGCGGGGCGGCAGCGGATCGCGCTGCCGCCCCGCTCTTCATTTCGATCTCGAACGCTACGGCGTGGGCGCCGTCTCCTTGCACTTCTGGATGTCGGTGCGGAACTCGTCGCGGCACGCCTTCAGGCCGGCGAACAGGCCGACGCTCTCGCGGCACTCGTCGCGGCACTGGAAGTTCTGCGCCTGCGCACCGTCGACGCAGATGTCGCGTTGCTGGCCGGGCGGGTTGTCGGCCCTGCAGTTGGCGATCGCCTGCACGAACGGCGCGCAGGAGGTGTCGGTGCACTGCTTCAGCGCGGCCAGCACGCTGTTCACGCACGACTCACGCGTGTCTCGCGCGGTGTTGGCGCAGTCGTGGTTCAGCATGCGGCAGGCGTCGGCCGAGGCCAGGAACGCGTCGCGGCAGTTCTGCTGACACACGTTCTTCGTCGCCACGGCATCGGCGACACACATCTTGGTCGTGTTCGGGTTGTTCGGATCGTTCGGATCGGTTCCGGCGAGCGCCGTGCCCGCCCAGAGAGTGACCGCGGTCACCAGCGCTGCGGTCCAGATGCCGGTCGTCTGCTTCTTCATCTCCAGTTGCCTCCCTCCGTCGTGGCGACGGCGCCGAGTCGTCCAATGGCTGAGACGACCAACCGGCGTGCCCCCCGCGGGTTGCGCGGCTACGCTCGCTCGCCGCATGGATTGCCGCCGCGCCGTGGCTCTGCTCGTGCTCTCGCTCCCGCTCGCAGGCTGTGGCCGCGCTGCGCCGCTCCGCATCGCGGTGATCGGCGACTTCGGCCGGGACGGGGCGACCGAGGCCGGGGTCGCCGAGCTGGTGCACTCCCTGCACCCGGACCTCGTGGCCACGGTGGGCGACAACAACTATCCGGATGGCGCCGCGGACACGATCGACCGCAACATCGGCAAGTACTACGCGGACTACATCGCCCCCTATCACGGAAGCTTCGGCAAGGGCGCGCGAGAGAACCGCTTCTTCCCGTCTCTGGGCAACCACGACTGGCGCACCGCCGACGCGCAGCCCTATCTCGACTACTTCGAACTGCCCGGGAACGAGCGCTACTACGACCTCGCGCGCGGCGACGTGCACCTGTTCTTCCTCGACAGCGACCCCCACGAGCCCGACGGCATCACACGCGACTCCGCGCAGGCGCGCTGGCTCCACGACGCGTTGGGGCGCGCGACCGAGCGACACCGGTGGGTGTTGTTCCACCACCCGCCGTTCTCGTCGGGCCCGCACGGCTCGAACCCGGAGCTCGAGTGGCCGTTCCGCGCCTGGGGGGCCACGGCGGTCTTCTGCGGCCACGACCACCTGTACGAGCGGCTCGCGCGCCAGGGCATGACCTTCGTCACGGTCGGGGCCGGCGGGGCGAGCCTCTACCAGTTCGCCCAGCCGGTGGAGGGCAGCGCCGTGCGCATCGCCGGCAAGTACGGGGCGCTGCGCCTCGACGTGGCCGGCGACCGCGCCGATGCCCAGTTCGCCGCGCCGGGCGACGCGATCCTCGACGAGTTCTCGCTGGCGCCGGCGAGCGCGCTGCCGGTGCCGGTGTCGCTGCTCGAGCCGGGCTCGAGCTGGCGGGTGCTGGACGGCATGGCGCCGCGCGACGGCTGGCAGAAGCCCGGCTTCGACACCGTGCCCTGGGCGCCGGCGGCCACGCCGCTGCGGATCTTCGACCGCGGAGCCGCGGCCGGGGCGCCCGAGCGCACCACGTCCTACCGGAGCGAATTCCAGCTGCCGCCGGGCCGGGACGCCGACCCGCTCGAGCTCGGGCTCCCCCGTGACCAGGAGGCGGTCGCGTGGCTGAACGGGCGCGAGGTGGCGCGCGTGGACCCGGCTTCGGTCAAGAACTGGCTCGTGCCGCGGGGCCCGCGCAGCAGCGCGAGCGAGCCCATCCTGGTCTTTCGCGCGATCCCGCCGGGCGCGCTGGTGCCGGGCGCGAACGTGCTCGCCGTGCAGGTCCGGCGTGTTCCCGACCAGGTCGCCGATCCGAGCTTCGACGCCGAGCTCTGGGTCTACCCTCGCGCTCCGCTTTAGCGTCGCACGCCCGGCGCCGAAGACGATGGCGTGGACAACTCCGCCTCGGTGGTGCTGCTCGACGACGGCGAGCTCGACCGCGTGCGCGTGATCCTCGAGCGGCTGGGCGTGGAGTTCGCGCTGTGCCGCCGCCCGCGCAGCCCGGCCGAGGTCCCACGCGCCCGCGACCTGTTCGTCTGCACCGGCCGGCGCGCGCTCGAGCTCGGCGGGCGGGCGCCGGTGGAGCGCGGCGCGCACCCGGCGCGCTGGCTGTGCGTGCACGGCCAGGACTTCGGCGAGCTGCGCGCGCAGCTGCGCGACCTGGGGGTGCACTACCTGGTGCACAGCTCGGTCGACCAGGAGACGCTCCGGCTCCTGATCGCGAACCTGCTGCACGACCGCGACGAGCGGCGCGAGCGCGCGCGCCTGCCGCTGGGTGGCGAAGCGCGCGTGCGCGTCGGCAGCGACACGCACCCGGCGAAGCTGGTCGAGCTGTCGACCAAGGCGGCGCGGCTGCGCGTGGAGGCGCCGCTGGAAGAGGGCGACTGGATCTCGCTCGAGCTCCCGCCCGACCTGCGCAGCTCGGCGCTCGACGTCGTGTCCGGACACGTCGCCCGCGCGGAGCCGGAAGGCACAGCAGCCAAGGCCTGGTCGGTCGCGATCGAGCTCGACCCGCTGGCGCCCGAGGCCAGTGCGGAGCTCGACGCGATCCTGCGCGGCGCCCACCCCGGCACGCGGGTGTCGCCGCTGACCGAGCTCCCGCCCAGGAAGCCGAGCGACCGGCGCCGTTCACCCCGCCGTGCGTACCGGCGGCGCGTGGCGGCGCTGACCGCGCACGACGCACAGGCGCCGCAAGTGGTGCTCGGCCACGATCTCTCGGCCGAAGGGATCCGGATCGCTCGCCAGCCGGGCCTGGTGGTCGGGCAGCGCATCGCGCTCGGCCTCTACGGCACCGCGGGCGGGGCGCCGCTGGTGGTCGAGGCCGAGATCGTGCGCGACCACGGGCCGCGCGGGCTGGGCCTCGTGTTCCGCGACGTGACGCCCGAGCAGCGCCGCAGCCTCGAAGCGCTGGTCGACGGGCTGGTCCCGCTCGAGTCGCTCGGCGGCGACGCCGACACCGCGACGCGGCTGATCGTGTCGCGCGTGCTCGACTCGGGCTCGCTTCAGAAGTCGTAGTCGACGATCGCGCCGCGCGCGCGCAGGTCGTCCCGCAGCGCCTCGACCGGGACGAGCGACACGCGTCCGCGCTGCGCGAGCGCCCGCGCCGCTGCTACCCCGGCCGCCTCGCCCGTGGCGAAGCAGGGCGGGATCTCCTTGGTGGCGTTGTGGGTGCGGTGGTCCGCAGAGATGCAGCGCCCCGCGACCAGCAGGTTCTCGAGCTCGCGCGCCTGCAGGCACTCGTACGGGATGGCGTACACCGCGCCGTACTTGGTCCAGTGACCCGTGACCGCGATCGCGCCGGCGAGCGGCTTCTGCCGGTCCTCGCGGCGCAGCACCCGCCGCCCGACCAGCCGACGGCTCTCGGTCACGCCGAGCAGCCGCGCGATCTCGCACAGGTGCGCGTCGCGCAGCTCGGCGTAGCGCTCGCGCAGCGCGGCGAACTCCTCCATCACCAGCCGCCGGCAGGCGAGCTCGGCGAAGGTGAGCTCGCGCGGGTCGGTGGCGTCGATCTTGCGCTCGAGCTTCGCGACGCTGCCCCAGGGGAACAGCGCTTGCCCCGGGTTCGGCGTGCGGAACAGCGGTGCGCCGGCCGCGATCGCCGCGTCGACGTCGCGGATGCCGCCGACGCGGAACCACAGCCACGGGTGGACGCGCTCGAGCTCGAAGGCGCAGCCCGCCGAGGCGAGCAGGTGGCCGTCGCCGGTGGCGTCGACCACCACGTCGGCGGCGACCGCCTCGCGCCCCGCGCGGGACTCGAACGCGACCGCCGCGATGCGGCCGTCTTCGACCAGCGCGCGCGCTCCCCAGGCGTGCAGCCACAGCTCTACACCGGATTGTGTCAGAAGGTCGGCGAGCGCCAGCCGCATCAGCTCCGGGTCGTACGCCACCGAGTAGCGGACCACGTGCTCAGCGCGCGCGCCGCCCCAGACCAGGCCCCAGCCGGCGTAGCGCGCGATCAGCTCGGGGTCCGCGCGGCCCCAGTGCTCGGGCGGCGGCGCGTACGCGCCGCCGCGCGCCTGCATGCGCTCGGTCAATTCCTGACACAGGCCGCTGATCACGCGCCGGCCGCGGCCGTCGTCGAGCGTGAGCAGCAGCGCGATCAGCCCGTTCGTCGCGAGCCCGCCGAGCGAGCTCGACGCCTCGGCGAGCAGCACGCGTGCGCCGCTGCGCGCCGCCGCGACCGCGGCTGCGACGCCGGCAGTGCCGCCGCCGACGACCAGCACGTCGGGCCGCGCCCGCAGCGGCAGCTCGCGCGCGGGCTCCCGGAGAGACTCCATCGCCCGATTGGACCACACGAGCCTCCGCCCGTCGCGCGGGTAGCGGCTCCCGGGCGCGCGCGCTATCTCGGCCCGACGTGTCGGCGCCGGGAAAGAAGGTCCACATCACGCCCGAGGGCGCCCGCCGGCTGCAGGAGGAGCTCGACCGGCTGTGGCGCGTCGAGCGGCCCCGCGTGACCCGCGAGGTGGCCGCAGCTGCCGCACTCGGCGATCGCTCCGAGAACGCCGAGTACATCTACGGCAAGAAACGGCTGCGCGAGATCGACCGCCGGATCGAGTACCTGCGCAAGCGCTTCGATGTGCTGGTGGTCGTCCGGCCCGGCGAGGTCGCGCGCGACCGCGTGTACTTCGGCGCGAGCGTGTTGCTCGAGGCCGAGGATGGCAGCGAGGTGTGCTACCGGCTGGTCGGCCCCGACGAGAGCGACGTCGCGACCGGCGCGATCAGCGTCGAATCGCCGATCGGCCGCGTCTTGGTCGGCAAGCGCGCGGGCGACGAGGTCTGGGTCGAGCGGCCGGCCGGGCGCACCTGGTTCACCGTGCTCGAGATCCGCTACGAGGACGGATGAGCGAGCCCGAGACGCCGCGACTCGCGAAGCTGCTGCGCCGGCTCGCCCTGCGCGAGCTCGGCGGCGACCGCTTTCTCGCCGACGCCGGCACGGGCCGCGCGCGGCTGTTCGGCGGGCTGGTCGCCGCGCAGGCGGTGATCGCCGCCGGCCGCACCATCGACGGGCTCGGGCTGCACTCGCTGCACGCGTACTTCCTGCGCCCCGGCCGGCTCGACGCCGAGATCCGCTTCGAGGTCGAGCGCACGCGCGACGGCCGGCGCTTCTCCGCGCGCCGCGTCGTCGCGTTGCAGGACGAGCGCGCGATCTTCCACCTCGCGGCGAGCTTCACCCGGCTGTCGAGCGGCATCGCGCACGCCGACCCGGCGCCCGACCGACCCGGGCCCGAGGGGCTCCTCGACTGGGAGGACGCGCGCGCGAAGCTGGCCGACTCCGCGCGACCGCGGCGCGCCTTCGAGGCGTTCGATGTGCGGGTGCTCGAGCCGGAGCGCGACGCTCCCGGCGCGCGCTCGGCGCCGTCGCGCACGGCCTGGGTTCGGCTGCGGGGCATCCCGCCCGAAGATCCGCTGCTGTGCGCGGCGCTGCTCGTCTACGCGAGCGACCGCACCCTGCTGCGAGCCGCGGCGCGCCCGCACGGGGTGCGCTGGACCGACCGGCCGCCCGCGAGCCTGGACCACGCGATGTGGCTTCACGCGCCAGTGGACCTCTCCGACTGGTTGCTGTACGACAGTCACAGTCCGGCGGCGAGCGCTGGCCGAGGCTTGGTGCTCGGCTCGTTCTACAAACGCGACGGCCAGCGTGTCGCCAGCGTGGCACAAGAGGGTCTGATCGAAGCTTAGGGGCTACGGCCCGCCGTTCCGCGAGCCGATCGGAGAGCAAGAGGAGAGTCGCGATGCTTCGCCGCACGTTCGCAGTCGCGCTCGTGCTCGCCAGCCTGGCCGCTCCGGCCGTGGCTGGAACCACCCGCTACAACCCGCGCCGCGCGGGCCATCCGCTTCGGATCATCGCGTACATGCTGCATCCGATTGGCGTCGTCGCCGACACGCTCTTCTTCCATCCCGCCTGGTGGCTCGGCACGCACGAGCCGCTGCGCACCCTCTTCGGCGTCGACGTCGTGTTCGACGACTCGGCCGAGGTTGCGCGCCGCACGCAGCAGGTCGAGCCCGCGCCGACGCCCGAGCCGCCTGCGGCGCAGCCCCCTTCGGCGATTCCGGCCCCTCCGCCGGGAGCGCCGCCGGAGCCGCCGCCCGTGCCATCACCCGAGCCGCACGACGACGCGCCCGTCCCGCCCTCGACGCCCTGACTGAGTCCGAGGGAAGCGGCGCATCTGCTCTACCCAGGGTATGCTTCTTGCTTACCGAGCAGGCGCTCCTTCGGGGGAGCGCGAGCACCCCGAGGAGAGCCCGCGATTGTCTAGAGCAACGAGAGCAGCCCGGTGGCTCGTCGGCGCCCTGAGCGCAGCGTCGCTCGCATGCGGCCCCTCTGGCTCGATCCTCGAGGGCATGGAGCGGCCGGCGGTCGAGCTGCCGCCCGTCGAGCTCACCGGCGTCGTCTTCGAGGGATATCACGGCGACTTGCGGGATCTGTCGGTGAAGGCAACCGACGCCACGGTGGACATGAAGACCCACGTCGCGCACTTGCGCGACGTCTCGATCGGCTTCGCCGACGATCCGAACAGCAGGATGGACATCGCCGCGCCGGTCGGTGACTTCCACCTCGACGGCGACGACTTCGCGCTCTCGGGCGGAGTCGAGGGCACCACCGCCGAGGACGAGCACTTCAAGAGCGAGGCGGTCAACTACGTGTCGAAGACGCGCATGCTCGTGAGCGACGTGCCGGTCGAGCTGCACCGCTCGAGCGTGATCATGACCGCGAACCGGATGCAGTTCGAGGTCGGGACGAGCAAGCTGCACCTCTGGGGCAACGTGCACGCGCGGGTGAAGCCGCAGTGATGTGCCGCGCCGCCGTCTGCAGCGTCGCTCTCGCACTGGCGCCGGGATCGAGCCACGCGGCCGATCCCGACGCACCGGCGCCGGTCTCCAGCGCGAGGCCGCCCGACGCGGTCGATCGGCTCGGGATCAAGTTCTCGAAGACCGCCGAGCTCGTGATCACCTCCGACGAGGCCGAAGGTGTGAAGGACCAGGACGGCAAGGAGACCGTCATCTTCACCAAGAACGTGAAGGCCAAGCAGGCGGACATGGTGCTCGATTGCGACTGGCTGAAGGCGATGTACCCGGACCCGAGCGCCGGGCGCCCGGACCACATCTACGCCAAGGGCAACGTCGTGATCACGCAGGACACCAGCATCGCCCACTGCGTCGAGGCCGAGGTCGACAACGTCGCCTGCACCGCCGAATGTCGCAGCGAGGGGACGCGCGCGACGCTGCACCGCGACACCGACGACGTCGAGGGCGACACGATCTACTTCGACCTGTGCAAGGGCACGGTGAAGGCCGTCGGCAACGTGGAAGTGCGCGTGCGGCAGAAGGCGCACGATCCGAACGACCCGAACGCGCCGGCGCCCGCAGCTCCCGCGGCCGTACCGGCGCCCGGGACCGCACCGGCCCCCGCGACGACGCCAGCCCCGGCGGCGAAGAAGGCGGGCGGCGGATGATGACCCCGACGCTGTACGCCCGCGACCTGTGCAAGCGCTACGGCGCCAAGGAGGCCGTGCGCGACGTGCGCATCGCCGTCGGCCCCGGCGAAGTGGTCGGCCTGCTGGGCCCCAACGGCGCCGGCAAGACCACCACCTTCAACATGATCGTCGGGCGCGTCCACCCGACCGCGGGCAGGGTGTACCTGGGTGATGAGGAGATCACCGATCTGCCGATGTATCTGCGGGCGCGGAAGGGGATCACCTACCTGCCGCAGGAGCCGTCGATCTTCCGCAAGCTGTCGGTGGAGGAGAACATCCTGGCGATTCTGGAGACGCTACCCATGCGCCGCCACGAGCGCCGCGATCGCGCCAAGCAGCTCTTGAGCGAGCTCGACCTGCTGTCGAAGCGGAAGCAGAAGGGCGCCACGCTGTCCGGCGGCGAGCGGCGGCGGGTGGAGATCACGCGCGCGCTCGTGCTCGACCCGCGCTTCATGCTGCTCGACGAGCCGTTCTCGGGCATCGACCCGATCGCGGTGATCGACATCCAGAAGATCATCTCGCAGCTGCGCGAGCGCGGCATCGGCATCGTGATCACCGATCACAACGTGCGCGAGACGCTCAACATCTGCGACCGCGCCTACATCATCAAGGACGGGCGCATCATCCGCGAGGGATCGCCCACCGAGATCACCGAGGATCCGACCGTGCGCGAGATCTACCTCGGTCAGAACTTCAGGCTGTAGCGATGGCGCTCGAGCTCAAGCAGACGGTCAAGCTCACCCAGTCGCTGGTGATGACTCCCCAGCTGCAGCAGGCGATCAAGCTCTTGCAGCTGTCCCGGCTCGAGCTCGTGAACACGATTCAGCAGGAGCTGGTCGAGAACCCGGTGCTCGAGGAGGCGCTCGAAGAAGAGGCCGCGCCGGCCGAGCTGGCCGCCGACGAGACCGAGCCCGGCGAGCCGCCGGCGCCCGTGGAGACCGCGCAGTCGACCGCCCCCGAGGTCGAGACCGCCACGCCCAGCACCGACGACATGGTCGGCGACCTCGACTGGGAGAGCTACATGGAGTCGAAGCCGCAGACCAGCCTGGCGCGCGGCGACGACGACCGGCCGGCGCTCGACGCCAACCTGACGCCCGCGACCTCGCTCACCGACCACCTGATCTGGCAGCTCGGCTTCGTGGAGCTCGACGAGCTCGAGCGCGAGATCGCGCTGCGCATCGTCTGGAACCTGAACGAGGACGGCTACCTCGAGGAGGACCTGGACGCGATCGCGGGGGAGACCAAGACCGACCTGGCCACCGTCGAGAAGGTGCTCGCGCGAGTCCAGGAGCTCGACCCGGTCGGCGTTGCGGCGCGCAGCCTGTGCGAGTGTCTGCAGATCCAGATGCGCGTCGCCGGCGTGACCGAGCCGCTCGCGCTGCGCATGGTGGCCCAGCACCTGGACGGGCTGCAGAAGCACGACTTCCGCGGCATCGCCCGTGCCGAGAGCGTCGAGGTGTCGGCGGTCGCTGCCGCGGCGAAGCTGATCGGCAGCTTCGAGCCGCGCCCCGGGCGGCAGTACGCCGACGACGAGCCGGTGTACATCACCCCCGACATCTTCGTGCACAAGCTGGGCGACGAGTACCACGTGGTGCTGAACGAGGACGGCATGCCCAAGCTGCGCGTGTCGGCCGCCTACCGCGACGTGCTCGCGAACAAGGACGGCAGCGGCAAGCAGACGCGCGAGTACGTGCGCGAGAAGCTCCGCTCGGCGATCTGGCTGATCAAGTCGATCCACCAGCGCCAGCGCACGATCGTGCGGGTGATGGAGTCGATCATCCGCTTCCAGCGCGAGTTCTTCGACAAGGGCCCCGAGCACCTGCGGCCGCTCAACCTGCGCGACGTGGCCGACGACATCGGCATGCACGAGTCGACCGTCTCGCGCGTCACCACGAACAAGTACGCGCAGACGCCGCATGGCGTGTTCGAGCTCAAGTTCTTCTTCAACTCGAGCATCCGCACCTCGGACGGCGACGGCATCGCCTCGGAGTCCGTGAAGGAGAAGATCCTGCAGATCATCAAGGCCGAGGACGCCCGCAACCCGCTCTCGGATCAGCGGATCGCGGAGATGCTCTCGGACGCCAGCATCCAGATCGCCCGGAGGACGGTGACCAAATATCGCGAGGCGCTGCGTATCCTGTCTTCGACGCGGCGCAAGCAGATCGGCTAGATTCGAGCCGCGCTGCAGCGGGGTGGGAGCGATGAAGCTCACCGACATACTGGTGCGGGACGCCTGTCGGGTCGATCTGGCCGGGCAGAGCAAGCTCGAGGTGCTGCGCGAGCTCGCGGAATCGCTGGCGCGCCAGGTGCCGGGCCTCGATCCCGCGCAGCTGTACCAGATGCTGATCGAGCGCGAGAAGCTCGGCACCACGGCGATGGGCGACGGGATCGCCATCCCGCACGCGCGCGTCGAGAGCCTGGACCGTCTGCTCGCGGTGTTCGGCCTGTCGCGCGCGGGCGTCGACTTCGACTCCCTGGACGGCCAGGGCACGCACCTGTTCTTCCTCCTCGTCGCCCCCGGCAAGGAGGGCAGCGCCCACCTGCTCCTGCTGGCGCGGCTGTCGCGGCTGCTCGGCTCGGAGGCCTTCCGGGCGCGCCTGCGCCAGGTCCAGAGCACCGACGAGCTGTTCCGCGCCATCGAGGAGGAGGAGTCCAGGCACTAGCATGGGCGAAGCCGCTGCTGCGCCGTCGCGCATCCACGGAAGCCTGGTGGAAGTCGCGGGCGTCGGCGTGCTGCTGCTCGGCCGCAGCGGCATCGGCAAGAGCGAGTGCGCGCTCGAGCTGGTGATGCGCGGCCACCGCCTGGTCGCCGACGACGTGGTGCTGCTGGGCAGCGACGCCGACGGCGATCCGGTCGGCTGGAGCCCCGAGCTCGTGCGCCACTACCTGGAGCTGCGCGGCATCGGCATCGTGCACGTGCCCAGCCTGTTCGGCGAGCGGGCGGTGCTCGACCGGGTGAAGGTGCAGCTGGTGGTGCAGCTGGCGGCGTGGGGCGTGGGCGAGGTGGAGCGCGTGGGGCTCGAGCAGCACAAGGAGCTGCTCGAGGGCTTCGAGATCGCCGTGATCCGGCTGCCGGTCGCGCCCGGCCGCAACATCGCCTCGCTGGTCGAGGTCGCCGCGCGCAACCACCTGCTCCGCTGCCAGGGCAAGAGCGGCGCGGCCGACCTCGACGAACGCGTGATCGCGCTGCTGCGCGGGAGCGGGCGATGAGCCGCGGGCCCTCGCTGGTGATCGTCTCGGGCCTGTCGGGCGCCGGCCGTACCACCGCGATGAAGGCGCTGGAGGACCTCGACTTCTACTGCGTCGACAACCTGCCGGTGGTGCTGCTGGAGCCGTTCGTGGAGCTGTTCCGCGCCGGCAGCGACCGCCTGGCGGTCGCGGTCGACGTGCGCGAGCGCAGCTTCCTGTCCGCGTTCCCGGAGGTCCACGACCGGCTGAAGAAGACGGGGATGCAGAGCGAGCTCCTGTACCTGGAGGCGAGCGACGAGGTGCTCGCGAAGCGCTTCAGCGAGACCCGGCGCGTGCACCCCGCACGCGGCAGCGGGTCGCTCTTCGAGGACATCTCTCGCGAGCGCGAGATGCTGGTGCCGATCGCGCGGCGCGCGGACCTCGTGATCGACACGAGTCACATGAGCGTGCACGACCTGAAGCGCCAGGTCACTCGCCACTTCACGGGAGCGCAGCGCACGGCTCCGATGGAGCTCGAGCTGGTCTCGTTCGGCTTCCGCCACGGGCCGCCCGAGTCGGCCGACCTGATGATCGACGTGCGCTTCCTGCCCAACCCGAACTTCGAGCCGGGTTTGCGCGACCGCACCGGTCTCGAGGCCGACGTCTCAGCCTTCGTGCTCGACGCGCCGGGCACCCGCGAATTCATGGCGAAGCTGTGCGATTTCGTCGACTTTCTGGTGCCCCGCTACGAAGAGGAAGGGAAGGCCCACCTCACCGTGGCGATCGGCTGCACCGGCGGGCAGCACCGCTCGGTCGCGGTCGCGCGGGCGCTGGAAAGACACTTGCTGGAACGCAAGATTGAGGTGCGCGTGACTCATCGCGACGTCGCGCGAGCGCGAAGGAGCGATGCGTGATCGGGATCCTGGTCTTGTCCCACTACCGGCTGGCGGAGGAGTTCGTGGGCGCGCTGCGCCACATCGTCGGCGAATTGCCGCACGTGCGCGCGATCGGCCTCGACCCCGCCAGCGCCTCGCCCGAGGACATGCGGCTGCAGATCGACAAGGCGCTGCGCGAGGTCGACCTGGGGCAGGGCGTGCTGGTGCTGGTCGACATGTTCGGCGGCACGCCCTCGAACCTGTCGCTCTCGTTCCTGGAAGAGGGGCGCGTCGAGGTGGTCACGGGCGTCAACCTGCCGATGCTGGTGAAGGTCGCCCGGCCGAAGCCAGGCATCGGCATCCACGAGCTCGCCGAGACCGCGCGCGACTACGGCCGGCGCAACATCTCGGTGGCGAGCGACCTGCTCGCCGATCGCGATCGGGAGAAGCGGGACCCATGAGCCGCGCCCAACGCGATTGCACGATCGCGAACCAGCTCGGGCTCCACCTGCGCGCGGCGGCCGCGTTCGTGAAGGTCGCCGAGCGCTTCAAGAGCGACGTCGCGCTCGAGCGCGACGGCGCGCGCGCGAACGGCAAGAGCATCATCGCGCTGGTCACGCTGGCGGCGCCGGTCGGGACCCCGGTGCGCGTCGTCGCCGACGGGCCCGACGCCGACGAGGCCGTGGCCGCGCTGGCGCAGCTGGTCTCGGACCGCTTCGGAGAGGGCGCATGAAGGCGGGCTCACGCGAGTGTCGCGGCGTCCCGGTCTCGCCGGGAATTGCGATCGGTCCGGCGTACGTCTTACGTCGGGAGCGCATCGTGATCCCCGAGCACCACATCCGCGACGAGCAGTCCGACGGCGAGGTCGAGCGTCTGCGCAGCGCCTTCGCCGAGACGCGTTCGAAGCTCGAGGAGATCCGCCGCGGCATGCAGGGCACGGGCCTCGTCGGCACGATCTTCGACGCGCAGTTCCTGTTCCTCGAAGATCCGACGCTGCGCCAGCACGCCGAGGCCAACATCCGCGAGCACGGGCTGAACGCGGAGTGGGCGCTGCAGCGCGAGCTGCGCCGGCTCGAGGAGCTGTTCGAGTCGATGCCCGACCCGTACCTGCGCGAGCGCGCCAGCGACATCGGCTTCGTGGTGCGGCGCGTGCTGCAGGCGCTGATGGGCCGCGAGCCCGAAGGTCTGCGCAACGCTCCGCCCGGCGTGATCGTGGTGGCCGAGGACCTGTCGCCGGGCGAGGTCGCCCAGGTGACACGCCACAGTGTCGCGGGCTTCGTGACCGAGAGCGGCTCGCGCACCTCGCACGTCACGATCATGGCGCGCAGCCTGGAGATCCCGGCCGTGGTCGGCACCGGCGCCGAGCTCGCGCGCGAGCTGGCCGACGGCGTGACGCTGATCCTGGACGGCCGCACCGGCCGGGTGATCGTCGACCCCGACGCGACCACCATCGCCGAGTACGAGAAGCAGCTCGCCGACCTGCAGGCGCTGTCGCGCGAGCTGATGCGCTACGTCGACCTGCCGGCCGAGACCAAGGACGGCGTGGCGATGCGGCTGTTGGCCAACGTCGACCAGCTCGAGGAGGCGCGCGACGCGCTGCGCTACGGGGCCGAGGGCATCGGCCTCTACCGCACCGAGTTCCTGTTCCTGAACCGCCACGACCTGCCGAGCGAGGACGAGCAGCGCGACGCCTACGCGAGGATCCTCGGCGCGGTCGCGCCGTACTCGGCCACGATCCGCACGCTCGACCTGGGCGGCGAGAAGGTGCCCACCGGCCTCCAGCTCTCCGAGGAGGCCAACCCTGCGCTGGGCCTGCGCGGGGTGCGCATGTCGCACCACCGCCCCGACGTGTTCCGGGTGCAGCTGCGCGCGCTCTTGCGCGCCAGCACCGCGGGGAAGCTCAAGATCCTCTTGCCGATGGTCTCGAGCCTGGCCGAGGTCGAGGAGGCGCGCGCGGCGCTCGACGAGGTGAAACGCGAGCTCGGCCGGGAGCGGATCCTCTTCGACCGCGACGTGCCGCTGGGCGTGATGATCGAGACTCCCGCCGCGGCGATGATCGCCGACCTGATCGCCCCGCTCGCGGACTTCCTGTCGATCGGCACGAACGACCTCCTGCAGTACACGCTCGCGGTGGACCGCTCGAACGAGCACGTCGCCTACCTGTACGAGCCGCTGCACCCGGCCCACCTGCGCATGATCCAGCGCATCGGCCAGGCCGCGCGCCGCTCGGGCATCGTGGTGGGGATGTGCGGCGAGATGGCCGGCGACCCGCTGCACAGCTGGATCCTGGTCGCCCTGGGCATCGGCGAGCTGTCGATGGCCCCGTTTGCGATCCCCCTGCTCAAGCGCATCCTGCGCGACTCGACCGCGGCGGAAGCCCGCGATCTGCTGAGCGAAGTGCTGCGCCTGGGCGAGCCCCACGAGATCCGGGAGCGGGTCGAGCGGCGCATGCGCGCGCGCTTCCCCGTCGAGTTTGAGCGGATCGCCCTTCAGGGTTAGGATTCGCCGCGACTCGGGGGAAAGGGTGCTTCCATGGCGCGCAGGCTGTTCACGTCGGAATCGGTCTCGATGGGTCATCCCGACAAGGTGGCCGACCAGGTCTCCGACGCCGTGCTCGACGCCTACCTCGCGCAGGACCCGCAGAGCCGGGTCGCCTGCGAGACGCTGACCAAGACCGGCTTCGTCTGCGTCGCGGGCGAGATCACCAGCCAGGGCAGCGTGAAGATCCCCGACGTGGTGCGCCAGGCGGTGCTCGACATCGGCTACGACGACGCGAAGCTCGGCCTCGATGGCGCGAGCTGCGGGATCCTGGTCGCGATCGAGGAGCAGTCCCCGGACATCTCGCAGGGCGTCACCGAAGGCGAGGGGCTGTACAAGGAGCAGGGCGCCGGCGACCAGGGGATGATGTTCGGCTACGCCTGCACCGAGACCGAGGAGCTGATGCCGCTGCCGATCATGCTGGCGCACAAGCTGGTGGCGCGGCAGGCCGAGTGCCGCATGTCGGGCGAGCTCGACTTCCTCCGCCCCGACGCCAAGTCGCAGGTCACGGTCGAGTACGGCGGCACCGGCCCGCTGCGGCTCGATGCGGTGGTGCTCTCCACGCAGCACTCGCCCGACATCTCGTACGAGGCACTGAAGTCGAAGGTCGTCGACGCGATCGTGCGGCCGGTCCTGCCCCGTCACCTGCTCGACGAGAACACTCGCATCTTCGTGAATCCGACCGGCCGCTTCGTGATCGGCGGGCCCCAGGGCGACGCCGGCGTCACCGGCCGGAAGATCATCGTCGACACCTACGGCGGGATGGGCCGCCACGGCGGCGGCGCCTTCTCGGGCAAGGACCCGAGCAAGGTCGATCGCTCGGCCGCCTACGCCTGCCGCTGGGTGGCGAAGAACCTGGTCGCCGCCGGCGCGGCCGACCGGCTCGAGGTGCAGGTCAGCTACGCGATCGGCGTGGCCGAGCCCGTCTCGGTGCTGGTCGACACCTTCGGCACCGGCCGCGTCGCCGAGGACCGGATCGAGCGCGCCATTCGCAAGCGCTTCGACCTCACGCCGCGCGGGATCATCGACGCGCTCGACCTGCTGCGTCCGATCTACCGGCAGACCGCGTTCCACGGGCACTTCGGGCGGACCGGGGACGCGTTCACCTGGGAGAAGACCGGCCTGGCCGACGACCTGCGCCGGGACCTCGGGCTCTAGCCCGAAGAGGACGCCATGGACGCGAGTGAACACTACAAGGTGAAGGACCTCTCGCTGGCCGAGTGGGGCCGCAAGGAGATCCGCCTCGCCGAGCACGAGATGCCGGGGCTGATGACGCTGCGCAAGCGCTACGGCCAGAGCCAGCCGCTGGCCGGGGCGCGGATCATGGGCAGCCTGCACATGACCGTGCAGACCGCCGTCTTGATCGAGACCCTGGCCGCGCTCGGCGCGGACGTGCGCTGGTGCAGCTGCAACATCTTCTCGACCCAGGACCACGCCGCCGCCGCTGTGGCGGTCGGTCCCGAGGGGACGCCCGCGCACCCGCGGGGCTCCGCGGTGTTCGCCTGGAAGGGCGAGACGCTCGAGGAGTACTGGTGGTGCACGCGCGAGGCGCTGCGCTGGCCGGACGGCGGCGGTCCCGACCTGATCGTCGACGACGGCGGCGACGCCACGCTGTTGATCCACAAGGGCCTCGAGTTCGAGCGCGCGAAGGCCGTGCCCGAGTACCGCCGCGGCTCGGATCCCGAGGAGTGGGGCGTGATCCTCGAGCTCCTGCGCAAGATGCAGAAGGAGGAGTTCGGCGTGTTCGGGCGCATCGCGGCCCGCATGCGCGGCGTCTCCGAGGAGACGACCACCGGCGTCCACCGGCTCTACCAGATGGAGCGGGCGGGCACGCTGCTCTTCCCCGCGATCAACGTGAACGACTCGGTCACCAAGTCGAAGTTCGACAACATCTACGGCTGCCGGCACTCGCTGCCCGACGGCCTCGCGCGCGCCACCGACGTGATGCTCGGCGGCAAGGTCGCCGTGGTCTGCGGCTTCGGCGAGGTGGGCAAGGGCTGCGCGGCGGCGCTGCGCGGCCAGGGCTGCCGCGTGATCATCACCGAGATCGACCCGATCTGCGCGCTGCAGGCGGCGATGGAGGGCTACCAGGTCACAACGCTCGACGAGGTGGTCGAGAGCGCGGACATCTTCATCAGCGCGACGGGCAACAAGGACATCATCACCGTCGACCACATGGCGCGCATGAAGGACAAGGCCATCGTCGGCAACATCGGCCACTTCGACAACGAGATCGACATGGCGGCGCTGAAGCAGAGCGAGGGCGTGCGCCGGGTGGAGATCAAGCCGCAGTACGACGAGTGGATCTTCCCCGACGGGCACAGCGTGCTGCTGCTGGCCGAGGGACGGCTGCTCAACCTGGGCTGCGCGACCGGGCACCCGAGCTTCGTGATGTCGGCCTCGTTCACGAACCAGGTGCTGGCCCAGCTCGAGCTGTGGGTGAACTCGAGCAAGTACGAGAAGAAGGTCTACGTGCTGCCGAAGACGCTCGACGAGGAGGTCGCGCGGCTGCACCTCGACCACCTGGGTGTGAAGCTCACCAAGCTCACGCCCGAGCAGGCCGCGTACATCGGCGTCCCGACCGACGGACCGTACAAGCCCGACCACTACCGGTACTGAGCGTGCGCCGTTTCCTGGCCGCCGTCGCGCTCGTGTTCGTGGCCGGGAGACCGGCCGCGGCCGACGAGGACGTGCGCGTGCGCGTCTGCGCCGCGCAGCGCGACGTGGTGGTGTCGGGGCGCGCGCTGCGCATCGACGGACGCGCCGCGCCGGGCGAGGTGGTGCGCGCCAGCGTGGTGGACGGCCGCGTGCGCGTGGCCAGCCGCACGCTCGGCACGTCGGCGGTGGTGAGCGGCAGCGGCCCGCTGCGCGTGGACGGCCGCGCGCTCGAGGGCAGCCTGCGCGTCTCGGCTCGCGGGCTGCATACGCTGGACGTGGTGAACTTCGTCCCGCTCGAGCCCTACGTCGCCAGCGCCGTCGCGAGCGAGACGCCCCCGAGCTGGCCGCTCGAGGCGCTGAAGGCGCAGGCCGTGGTGGCGCGCACCTACGCGCTGTACGAGCGCGTGCGCCACGGCGACGAGGACTTCGACCTGGAGGCGTCGGTGATCTCGCAGCGCTACGGCGCCGAGCCGGTGCCGGAAGCCGCGGCGGCGGCGGCGCACGCCACCGCGGGCGAGTATCTGGCCTACGGTGGGGAGCCGATCCTCGCCGCCTTCCACTCCTCTTCGGGCGGCGCGACCGCCTCCGCCGAAGAGGTCTGGGGCGAGGCGGTGCCCTACCTGCAGAGCGTGTCGTCGCCCGACGACGCCGCGCCCGACTACTTCTGGAGCTACGACATCTCGCTCGCCGACCTCGGCGCGGCGCTGCGCGAGGCGGGCTACCAGCCCGGCGAT
>Ga0306921_10000413_pt1 | contig 36698 bp, 37 predicted proteins | sample sta12Cox44000080_FD_203760 | JGI IMG/M metagenome (GOLD analysis project Ga0306921, IMG submission 203760) | Lab enrichment of tropical soil microbial communities from Luquillo Experimental Forest, Puerto Rico - statoxic.12C.oxic.44.000.080 (v2)... | ecosystem: Environmental > Terrestrial >... | reverse complement strand
CAGCCGGTCCTCGAGCGTCGCCGTCACCAGCACGTGGGTGTCGCCGAACTTCACGAAGCAGGAACCCTCGGCGTATTTCACCACGCCGCGCTCGAGCGAGATGGCGCGCAGCTCGTCGGGCTGTCGGTGGCTCGGCCGCATGCTGGTCTCCTGCTCGGCGTACTGGGCAAGCTTTTAGGGGCGAGCGCCGCGACCGACAAGAGGGCGAGGGCAGCGGTTGCGGGCCTCGCGTGAGCGAATTTGACGCGCCCGATTATGTTGACGAAATCGCCCGGCGAGCCGGTTTCAAAAGCCGATGAGCTCGAACTTTGTGAGCGTGACCTGCGGGCTGATGCGCGCCGCCGTCGCGAGATGCCACGCGGTATGAAGTTCGGGGAACACGACGACGGTGGCCGCGCCGATCACAAGTTCGTGCGACCTCGTCATCCTCGATCCTCCCGCGGCTAAATTATCGTTCTTGGCAAGCTCGCAGCGACGGCTGAACGGGCAAAGCCCGTCAGGCTTGAACTCCGCAGCCGGAATGGACCATTCTGTTGCGCTTGAATGGAGCGATCATTGTCCCACGACGTCCCGATCGGTGCGACGCAGGTGAGCCTCGCCCAGCTCAACGAGCGCTCGCGCGATATTTTCCGGCAGATCGTCGAGAGCTACCTCGCCACTGGCGAGCCGGTGGGCTCGCGCAATATTTCGCGCTTGATCACGACTCCGCTGTCGCCTGCGTCCGTGCGCAACGTGATGTCGGATCTGGAGCAGCTCGGCCTCATTTATGCGCCGCACACCTCGGCCGGACGGCTGCCGACCGAGCTCGGCTTGCGCTTCTTCGTCGATGCATTGATGGAGATCGGCGACCTCGGCGAATCGGACCGGCGCGAGATGGAGGCCAAGGTGGCCGCCGCCGGCAAATCCATGGATGCCGTGCTGAACGAAGCCTCCGGCATGCTCTCGGGCCTGACACGCGCAGCCGGCGTGGTGCTGACCGCCAAGTCGAACGTGCGATTGAAGCATATCGAATTCGTTCGGCTCGAGCCCGAGCGCGCGCTGGTGATCTTGGTGGCGGATGACGGACAGGTCGAGAACCGCATCATCAGCGTTCCGATGGGGCTGCCGGCGGCCTCTCTCACCGAAGCTGCGAATTTCCTCAACGCCCATGTGCGCGGCTGTACATTGGCCGAGGCCAAGGTCGAACTCGAGAAAGCGCGCGCGGCGGCCCAGGCCGAACTCGACCAGCTCACCCAGAAGCTCGTCGCAGCCGGGCTCGCGAGCTGGTCCGGCGGAGCATCGGACGAGCGCAAGCTGATCGTGCGCGGCGCCGCACACCTGCTCGACGACCTCAGGGCGCTCGAGGATCTCGAGCGGGTGCGGCTTCTGTTCGACGATCTCGAGACCAAGCGCGGGGTGATCGATCTCCTCGGCCGGGCCGAGCGCGCCGAGGGCGCCCATATCTTCATCGGCTCGGAGAACAAGCTGTTCTCGCTCTCGGGCTCCTCCACCATCGTCGCGCCCTACCGCGACGGCACCGGCCGCATCGTCGGCGTCCTCGGCGTGATCGGCCCGACGCGGCTCAATTACGCGCGGGTGATCCCCATGGTGGATTATACCGCCAAGGTGGTGAGCAAGCTCATCGGTGCATGATGTCGGGTGAATGATGTCGCCGCAACGGTGGGCGTTGCGGCTTGATTTTTTGGGCCTCAACCCTGATATCGGGGGCGAGCCGAACTGCAAGCGGGAACACGATATGCCGGATCCGACCGTTCGCGCACCGGGCGCCGCGACCGATCAGAACGATCAAGGAGCCGATCAGGCCACGCCCGAGACATCGATTAATTCCGCGGCCGGCCCGACGTCGGCCGCCCCAGACGAGGACCCCATGGTCGCACTCGCCCGCGAAGCCGCCGATTACAAGGACAAGCTCCTGCGCTCGCTCGCAGAGATGGAAAACTTGCGCAAGCGGACCGAACGGCAGGTGGCGGATGCCCGCGACTACGGCATCGCAGCTTTCGCACGCGATATTCTGGCGGTTGCCGACAATATGGAGCGCGCGCTCGGCGCGCTCGACGCGGAGCTGCGAGAGAAGGCCGACGCCGGCACCAAGGCGCTGCTCGACGGCGTCGAGCTCACCGAGCGCGAACTCTTGAAGGTGCTGGAAAAGCACGGGGTGAAAAAGTTCGAACCGTTGGACGAGAAATTCGATCCCAACGTTCATCAGGCGATGTTCGAACTCCCCGATGCCTCGCGACCCGCGGGCACCGTGGCGCGGGTGATACAGCCCGGATACATGATCGGCGAGCGCATCTTGCGGCCGGCGCTCGTTGCCGTCGCCAAGGGCGGACCGAAGGCTTCGGTGGAGGCGCCGGCCAACGACAACGCCGGCGCATCGCCGCGGGACCCGCGAGGTTCGCGCTGACATAAATCGTGCGCCGTCCGCACCAATGGGGGGAAAGTGGTCAGCGCGCGTCGATGCCGTCGCGCACGGAGCGGAAGCGGGGATAGGCGTCTTTCCAGCCATCCGCGCGTGCGATCCCGATCATTTGCAAATACGCGGAGCCGCCGAAGCGCAGCCACTGCACGACCGTCAGCACGTTCGTGCCCGTCGGGTCCCTGGCCTCGGCCAGAATCTGGTGTCCCTGCTGGCCGCCGATCCGCAACGGCTCGGACGTGGTGATGCGAATATCCTTCAAATTGGGGACCGTCGCGAAGACGTCGCGTGCGAACGCATCGCGGTCGGCGGTTTGCATCGGTGCGCCAGGCGAAATGGCAACGAAAATGTGAGGCTCCAAGCGGACATCCAGCGGTCCCGGCGCATCGGCGGGAGCATCGCTCAACATCACCGCGCGCCCTGGAACGACCCCACCGACGCGAAATCCGGCCAGCTCGTTGACCTTGAAGGGTAGCAGACCAAGCTGTTCGTCGACCGGAACGCTGTCGCGGATGGCGAGCGTCGTCAGCGCCGCGCGGATCGCAGCGTCGGGATAGAGCGCTTTCGCCGCCTCGGGAATCTGCACCGTGACGAGCGCGGTCAGTGTCGATGAGCCGGCCACGAAAATCCATTTGCGAATTTTGTTGTTTTCGACCTCTTGGTGCCCCGTCACTAGAAAGGCCTTGCCGATGGAAAGCGGCACGTCTTCGCGCGTTTCCAAGGTCACGCCCTGTCGTTTGAGCGCGTCGGCGGTGACGGACTTGTCCAAGTCCGCGTAGGCCTGGGCCGGCAGTGCGAGCAAGATGATGGCGGCGTTGCTGTTGGGGTCCTCGTAGCCGAAGAAATTCTTGCTCGTCACCATGCCGGCCGGCGGCGCGAGCCCGATGCGGGAGCCGGGCGGATAGGCGGCATCGGCGGCGGACGCCGGCGTGGCGCCAAGCGCAAGCGCGAGCACGGTGAGGAGCCTCAGGATCATGGCGATCGTCATAGTACCGCGATCGAACGGTGGAAAATACCGCTGATGCGGCGCCGCCGGTCGCAAAGGCGTGATCGGCGCCGCATCCCCGCGGCGTTAGGATGGCGGGGTCAACCATGGAGAACGGCGATGTGGTCGCATGGCAGCTTCTTTTGGAACGAGCTGATGGCGCGCGATGTCGAACAGGCGAAGAAATTCTACGGTTCCACGATCGGCTGGACGTTCGATGCGATGCCAATGCCGAACGGCACGTATTGGGTGGCGAAAATGGGCGACGAACCGGTCGGCGGTATTTTCCCGATGATCGGGCCGGATTTCCACGGCGTGCCGGAAAGCTGGCTGTCCTATCTCGCCGTTGACGACGTGGACGCGCGGGTCAAGGCGGCAAAGGCCGCCGGCGCGAAAGTCATGCGAGAGCCGTTCGACGTTCCGACCGTTGGACGCATCGCGATCATTCAAGCGCCGGGTGGAGCGACGATTGCGTGGATCACGCCGGTCAACGATCGGTAGTCGAGTCGGGAGGCAACGGCACGGCCTTCCCGTTACTGGGGCCTGGTCCTGTTCCCCGGGATTGGCGCCGTCACCCGCCGGAGCGTGAGATTGATCCGCCCGCCTTCAGGCAACAGCATCGACGTGCCGGGTATGATCCGGTCGACGCCATGGAACGCCAAACGCGCCTTGCCGCCGAGCACGACGGCATCACCGGAGGCGAGGCGCATGGTGCGCGACGGGTCGCTGCGCTTGGTCCCTCCAATCCGAAACAGGCAGGTGTCGCCGAGCGAGAGCGAGATGACGGGCGCCTCGAAGTCGTGCTCGTCGCGGTCCTGATGCAGTCCCATCTTCGCCGCCGGCCCGTAATAGTTGATGAGGCAGCATTCAGGGGCGTGCGGATAGCTTGCGAGTGACGCCCAGGCACCGATTGCGATATCCGGCATCGGCGGCCACGGCTGTCCGGTTTGGGGATGCAGGGGCTGGTAGCGATAGCCGGCTTCGTCGGTGATCCAGCCGAGCGGCCCGCAATTGGTCATGCGCACGGAGAGCGGCTTGCCGCTGTTGGGCATGCGCGGGGTGTAGAGCGGCGCGCGCGCGAATACCGTGCGCAGCGCGGCGAGCAGCGCCTCCTGGGCCGGTCGATCGAGATAGCCCGGCACGAGGCGAAAGCCGGACAGCGGGCGCGCAGCGGTCATGCCGCCATCGTCCTCCGCCGTTGCACCTTGTCAAATGGGCATGCGCGAGCGCCGTCCCTGGTCGTGCGGCGAGCCTGCGTCCACTTCGCGGGGACGGCGCCCTGGGGCTTACCGCGGCTCGCGAATCCGTGATCATATGTCTTGCGGGGCAAACCCGCCCTCCTATATGAGCCAAGACGCCGCCGGGGGGCGGCATTGATGTGCAGTTAGGGGGTCGGATAAGGGGGCTCCGCGGGTCTCGCGGACTCTCCAGTTCGGGTGCCGAAAGGACCCGGCCGACCTGCCGCAGACAAGAGGAAGCGAGACATGGGCAAGGTCATCGGTATCGACCTCGGCACCACCAATTCGTGCGTCGCCGTGATGGAAGGCAAGACGCCGAAAGTTATCGAAAATGCGGAGGGCATGCGTACGACGCCCTCGATCGTGGCCTTCACCGATGACGGCGAGCGGCTGGTCGGACAGCCGGCCAAGCGCCAGGCCGTGACCAACCCGGAGCGCACCATCTTCGCGGTCAAGCGGCTGATCGGCCGCCGCTACGACGACCCGATGGTGGACAAGGACAAGAAGCTCGTCCCCTACAAGATCGTGCGCGCCTCGAACGGCGACGCCTGGGTCGAGATCGAAGGCAAGACCTATTCGCCCTCGCAGATTTCCGCCTTCGTCCTGCAGAAGATGAAGGAGACGGCGGAGGCCTATCTCGGTCAGAAGGTCGAGCAGGCCGTCATCACCGTGCCCGCCTATTTCAACGACGCCCAGCGCCAGGCCACCAAGGACGCCGGCAAGATCGCCGGCCTCGAAGTCCTGCGCATCATCAACGAGCCGACGGCGGCCGCGCTGGCCTATGGCCTCGACAAGCAGAAGAGCGGCACCATCGCGGTTTACGACCTCGGCGGCGGCACCTTCGATATTTCGATTCTGGAAATCGGCGACGGCGTGTTCGAGGTGAAGTCGACCAACGGCGACACCTTCCTCGGCGGCGAGGACTTCGACATGCGCCTGGTCAACTATCTCGCCGACGAGTTCCAGAAGGAGCAGGGCATCGATCTGCGACGCGACAAGCTTGCGCTGCAGCGGCTCAAGGAGGCCGCGGAGAAGGCGAAGATCGAGCTCTCCTCCACCACGCAGACCGAAATCAATCTGCCGTTCATCACCGCCGACGCGTCGGGTCCCAAGCACATGACCATGAAGCTCACCCGCGCCAAGTTCGAGGCGTTGGTGGACGATCTCGTTCAGAAGACCGTCGAGCCGTGCCGACTGGCGCTCAAGGATGCCGGCCTGTCCGCGGCCGAGATCAACGAGGTCGTCCTGGTCGGCGGCATGACGCGCATGCCGAAGGTGCAGGAAGTCGTCAAGCAACTGTTCGGCAAGGAGCCGCATAAGGGCGTCAACCCCGACGAGGTCGTCGCGGTGGGCGCGGCGATCCAGGCGGGCGTGCTGCAAGGCGACGTCAAGGACGTGCTGTTGCTCGACGTCACCCCGCTCTCGCTCGGCATCGAGACGCTTGGCGGCGTGTTCACGCGGCTCATCGACCGCAACACCACGATTCCGACCAAGAAGAGCCAGGTATTCTCGACCGCGGAGGACAATCAGAACGCGGTGACGATCCGCGTCTTCCAGGGCGAGCGCGAGATGGCATCCGACAATAAGCTGCTCGGCCAGTTCGACCTGGTCGGGCTGCCGCCGGCGCCGCGCGGCGTGCCACAGATCGAGGTGACCTTCGATATCGACGCCAACGGCATCGTCAACGTGCACGCCAAGGACAAGGGCACCGGCAAGGAGCAGCAGATCCGCATCCAGGCGTCGGGCGGCCTGTCCGAGGCCGACATCCAGCGCATGGTCAAGGACGCGGAATCCCACGCCGAAGAGGACAAGAAGCGCAAGGCCGAGGTCGAGGCGAAGAACCACGCCGAGGCGCTGGTCCATGCCACCGAGAAGGCGCTCGCCGAGCACGGCTCGAAGGTCGGTGAAGGCGATCGGCGCGCGATCGAGAACGCGATGGCCGACCTCAAGGAAGCGCTCAAGGGCAGCGATGCCGCGGCGATCACCGCCAAGACCAATGCGCTGGCGCAGGCCTCGATGAAGCTCGGCGAGGCCATGTACAAGCAGGCCCAGGAAGGCGCCGCGGCGGGTGGTCCCGGCGGCGCTGGGTCCGGCGGCGATGGCTCCGGCGGCAAGAACGAGGACGTCGTCGACGCGGAATTCACCGAGGTCGACGACGACAAGAAGAACAAAAAATCGGCCTGAGCTCGGCGAGGCCTTTGCCATGCCGTTTTCGACTGCAACCAAACCCCCTGGGGCCAAAACCCCAGGGGCGCATCGTTTTTAAAGTACCATGAGCGACCGGGTCGGATTTGACGACGCTGCGGCGGAAATGATGGGGGTGGACGCGGGCATGGCCAAGCGCTGCTATTACGACGTTCTGGGGGTCGAGCGCTCGGCGGACGAGGGTGAGCTGAAATCCGCCTTCCGCAAGCTCGCGATGAAGTGGCACCCCGATCGCAATCCCAGCGACAAGAGCTGCGAAGTCCGCTTCAAAGAGATCAACGAGGCCTACGAGATCCTCAAGGATCCCGACAAGCGCGCGGCCTATGACCGCTTCGGCCACGCCGCCTTCGAGCATGCCGGCCCCGGCGCGGCCCACGGCTTCGGCGACGTGGCTTCCGCCTTCGCCGACATCTTCGATGACCTGTTCGGCATGGGCGGCGGTCGCCGCGGACGCGGCGGCGGCCGCGAGCGCGGCGCCGATCTGCGCTACAACATGGAAATCACTCTGGAGGAAGCCTATTGCGGCAAGACCGCCCAGGTGCGCATCCCGACCTCGGTGACCTGCGAGGCCTGCTCCGGCTCCGGCGCCAAGGCCGGCACCAAACCCAAGGCTTGTCCGACCTGCGGCGGTCAGGGGCGCATCCGTCACGCCCAAGGTTTCTTTACGCTCGAGCGGACCTGTCCGGCCTGCCAGGGCCGCGGCCAAGTCATCGATAATCCCTGCCCGTCCTGCTCGGGCTCCGGACGGGTGACGCGCGAGCGCGCGCTTTCGGTCAACATCCCTGCCGGGGTCGAGGACGGCACCCGCATCAGGCTTGCGGGCGAGGGCGAGGCGGGCGTGCGCGGTGGACCCGCCGGGGATCTCTACATTTTCCTCGCGCTCGGCGCACATCCGTTCTTCCAGCGCGAGGGCGCCGATCTGCACTGCCGGGTGCCGATCTCCATGGTGCTGGCGGCGCTCGGCGGCGAGATCGAGGTGCCGACCATCGACGGCAACCATAGTCGCGTGAAGGTGCCGGAAGGCACCCAATCGGGGCGGCGCTTCCGCCTTCAAAGCAAGGGCATGCCGGTGCTGCGCTCCAAACAAACCGGCGATATGTACATTCAAGTCCTGGTCGAGACGCCGCAAAAACTCAGCCGGCGACAGCGCGAATTGCTGGGCGAATTCGAACGATTGTCGTCCCAGGACACGCAGCCGGAAGCGGCGGGATTCTTCGGCAAGGTCAAGGAGTTCTTGGGTCGTTCCGGCTCGGCTTGAGCAAATTGCCGCTTGACCCTTGCACGCGCGCCCTTTACCGGTTGGAGGGTCAAATCGGCAGCTATTCCGTAGCGTTAGCCCCAAGATGCCGCTCCCAGCCCTGCAACTGCTCGAGCAGAAGCTTGAAAAACAGAAGCGCCTTTTCGAATTGAGAAAGGACGCGCTCGAAAGAACGATCGAGCAGCACATTCAGCTCTTCGAGCAGCGCAAGGGCGCGCTCGAAAGAAAGCTCGAACATCAGTTCGAAACTCACAAAAAAAAGTTCGAGCAGAAGCTCGACACGCAAAAAAAGAAGATCGAGACGCGCATCCGCCGCTTCGAGCAGAAGAACGGCATTCGCCTCGACGACGAGGTGCGCTTCATCCGCTCCTGGATCGAGAAGCCGCTGACGACCGGCGCCGTGACCCCGTCGGGCCGTGCGCTCGCGCGCACCATGGCGGCCTATATCGATCCGAGCCGGCCGGGTCCGGTCATCGAGCTTGGCCCCGGCACCGGACCGGTCACCGCGGCGCTGCTCGCGCAAGGGATCGATCCGTCGCGACTCGTGCTGGTCGAGTTCGATCCGATCTTCTGCCGCCTGCTGCGCGCGCGCTATCCAGCCGCGACCGTGGTGCAGGGCGATGCCTACGGCCTCAAACGCCTGCTGACCGGCGTCTTGGAAGAACCGGCGGCAGGAGTGGTATCCGGCCTGCCGCTCTTCACCAAGCCGCTGCGCATGCGCCTGCGGCTCTTATTCGAAGCCTTTGGCCTGATGTCGCCGAGCGCGCCCTTCGTGCAGTTCACCTACAATGCGGTTGCGCCGATCCCGAAACGGCTCGATCGCGTGAGCGCGGAATCGTCCGAGCGGGTGTGGATGAATATCCCGCCGGCGCGGGTATGGGTGTATCGGAGGGACTGACGACAAACGATGGGACATGGGCGTATATGGGCGTATCATGTCGTCTGAATCCGCCATCCGTCGTCCGCCATGGCCGTCCCGAAAATCCTGGTCATTCCCGGCTCGCTGCGGGCAAAGTCGTACAATGTGCGGCTCGCAGCGCTCGCGACCAAGGAATTGATGCTGGCGGACGCCGACGTCACCCGCATTTCGCTCGTGGACTATCCGCTGCCGATCTACGATGCCGACAGCGCCGAGAGCGCCGGCCCGCCGCCTAATGCGGTCAAACTCAAGCAAATGATGTCCGCGCACCAAGGCGTATTCATCGCCAGTCCGGAATACAACGCTTCGATTACGCCGCTGATCAAGAACACGATCGATTGGATTTCAGCGGTGCGCGAGCGCGGCGATCCGCCGCTCGCGGCCTACCAGAACCGCGTGTTCGCCCTGGGCGGCGCCTCGCCCGGCCGTTCCGGCGCGACGCATTCGTTGCTGGCGCTGCGGCAAGTGCTGGCGGTCGGCTGCCGGGCCCTGGTGATCGCGGAGCAGGTGACGGTGCCGAATGCCGAGCAGGCCTTCGATGAGATGGACGAGCTCAAGGACACGCGCGCCGCGAGCCAGCTCAAGGTCGTGGTGCGCAAGCTCATCGATACCGCCAAGCTCCTGGCATGAGTCCGGTTGCGACGCCTGATCGCGCCCAGCACACACGACGAGAAGGAGGTCGGCCGTGAAGCTTGATCCGCGCGAGCGGTTGATCGTCGCCCTCGACCTGCCTTCGATTGCCGAGGCGGAGGCGCTGGTCGCACGGCTCGGCGAAACCGTTTCGTTCTACAAGATCGGTTATGAGCTTGCCTTTGCGGGTGGCATCGACTTCGCACGTGTGCTCGCCAGCGCGGGCAAGCGCGTCTTCCTCGACCTCAAGCTGCACGATATCGGCAACACCGTTGCGAGGGGCGTCGAAAGCGTTGCGCGGCTCGGGGCATCGTTTCTCACGGTGCACGCCTATCCCCAGACCATGCACGCCGCCGTCGATGCGCGCAAAGGCTCCGCCTTGCGCCTTCTCGCCGTCACCGTGCTCACCTCCTACGACGACGCCGATCTCGCCGCGGCCGGTTATGACTTCACGGTTTCAGAGCTGGTCGCCGAACGTGCGGCGCAGGCGCGCGACGTCGGTATCGACGGGCTCGTGTGCTCGGGCGAGGAGGCGGCGCTACTGCGCCCGATGATCGGCGCGGGCATGGTGCTGGTGACGCCGGGCATCCGGCCGGCCGGCGCCGCGGCCGGCGACCAGAAGCGCATCATGACGCCGGCCGCCGCCATCGCCGCCGGCGCCGATCATCTCGTGGTCGGCCGGCCGATTCTCGCCGCGCCTGATCCGAAGGCCGCTGCGGGCGCGATCATCGCTGAAATCGCCGGCGCGGCGCAGCCATGACAGGGAGGTCGAGATGGCCAAGGGCTATTGGATTCCGCACATCGATGTGAGCGACCCGGAAGGGTACAAGGCGTACATGGCCGCAACCCCGCTGGCCCACGACAAGTATCGCGGCCGCGCGCTGGTGCGGGGCGGCGCGCAGGAGGTGGTGGAAGGCAAAAGCCGCTCGCGCAATGTGCTACGCGAATTTCCGGACTACGCCACCGCGCTCGCCTGCTACCGCTCCGCGGAATATCAGCGCGCGAAGCCGCTGCGCCTTCCCCATTCGGTTTGCGATTTCGTGATCATCGAGGGCTACGACGGCGTGCAGCCGGACCGCCCGGCGCCGCAACCGGCCGCCGCGCCCCGCAAAGGCTACTGGATCGCGCATGTCGATGTCACCGAGCCCGAGGGTTACAAGGCCTACATGACCGCCGACATGGCGGCGTTCGGCAAATATGGCGGGCGCTTCTTGGTGCGCGGCGGCCAGCAGGAGGTGGTGGAGGGCAAGGCGCGTGGGCGTACCGTCGTGCTCGAATTTCCGAGCTATCGGGTGGCGCTCGATTGCTACCGCTCGCCCGAGTACCAAGCCGCCGCCGCGTTGCGCAAAGGCAAAGCCGAGTTCGATCTCTTCATTATCGAGGGCTGTGACGCGCAATCGTAGCGCAACGCGCCGCGGACCCGCACGACGTCGACAGCGCAGGCGCAAGGGGTGGAAGGCGCGTTACTTTCCTTCCCATTCCGCCCTCGCTATACCCGCAGCCAAATTCGCCGGAGAGATGCCATGTCCGACATGCGGCTGATCGTGGCTGGGGCCGGCGGACGCATGGGGCGCACCCTCATCCACGCCGTCGCGGCAACGGACGGAGCCATTCTCGCCGGCGCGGTGGAGGCGGCCTCCTCCGCGGTGATCGGCCGCGACGCCGGCGAGCTTGCTGGGCTGGGCAAGAACGGCGTGGCGGTCACCACCGACATCGAGCCGCTGCTCGCCCAGGCGGACGGGCTCATCGACTTTACCGTCCCCGCCGCCACCATCGCTTTCGCTGAGCATACGGCGCGCAAGGGCTGCGTCCACGTCATCGGCACCACCGGGCTCACGGGCGAGAATGAAAAGCTGATCGAGCAGGCGGCAAAGCGCGCCGTGATCGTCAAGTCCGGCAACATGAGCATGGGGGTCAACCTGCTGGCGGCGCTGGTCAAGCAGGTGGCGAAGACGCTCGATGAGGATTTCGACATCGAAATCTTCGAAATGCACCACAACAAGAAGGTCGACGCGCCTTCAGGCACCGCGCTGATGCTTGGCCGCGCGGCGGCCGAAGGTCGCCGCGTCGATCTCGAGCAGCGCTCGGTGCGCGGCCGCGACGGCGTAACCGGCGCGCGCTGCGCCGGCGACATCGGCTTTGCCTCGCTGCGCGGCGGCTCGGTCGTGGGCGATCACACCGTGATCTTTGCTGGGCCGGCCGAACGGGTCGAGCTCGTGCACAAGGCCGAGGATCGCATGATCTTCGCCCGCGGCGCACTGCGCGCCGCGCTCTGGGCGCGCGGGCGCAAGCCGGGGCTCTATTCGATGGCCGACGTGCTGGGCCTCAGTGACGGCTGATCGCGCGTTTGGACACCGCGCAGCAGGGATCGACCCGTCATCTCTCCGGGCTGGGGAAGGCCCATCAGCTCGAGCAAGGTGGGCGCGACGTCCGCGAGCCGCCCTGACGCCAAGGAGACGTTGCCGCCGCCCAAGAGCAGGACCGGCACCGGATTGGTGGTGTGGGAGGTGTGCGGCCCGCCGGTGTCGGGATCGCGCATCAGTTCGCAATTGCCGTGGTCGGCGGTGACCAGCAACGCACCGCTGGCCTTTCCGATTGCCTGCGCGATGCGGCTGAGGCCGGTATCAACCGCCTCGACCGCCTTGACCGCGGCTGCCAAGCTGCCGGTGTGCCCGACCATGTCGGGATTGGCGTAGTTCAACACGATCAGGTCGTATCGGTGGGAACCGATCGCCTCCACCGCCTTGTCCGTCAATTCCGGCGCCGACATCTCGGGCTTGAGGTCGTAGGTCGCAACCTTCGGCGAGGGAACCATGATGCGGTCCTCGCCGCGATAGAGCCTCTCCTCGCCGCCGTTGAGGAAATAGGTGACGTGCGGATACTTCTCCGTCTCGGCCATTCGCAGCTGCGTGCGGCCCGCGTCGGCGACGACCTCGCCGAGAACATGCGCTAGACTCTGCGCCGGGAAGATCGTCTCCAGGAACGCATCGAGCTGCTCGCTGTATTGCGTCATGCCGACCGCGACAGCGATGCGGACCGTGCGCCGGCGCGCAAAGCCGGCAAAGGCCGGATCGAGGAGCGCGGTAAGAATCTCGCGCACGCGGTCGGCGCGGAAGTTGAAGCAAAGCACGCCATCGCCGTCGCGCATGCCGCGATAGTCGCCGACCAGCGCCGGCACCACGAATTCGTCGCTGATTTCGTGCGCGTAGGCATTCGCGATGACCGCGCCGGCGTTGGCAAAGTGCGGCCCTTCGGCGTCCACGATCGCATGATAGGCCTTGGCCACGCGGTCCCAGCGCTTGTCGCGATCCATGGCGTAATACCGGCCGCTGACCGTCGCGATCGGAACGGATCGCGGCAGCGCCGCGAGGAGGCGCGCAATGTCCTCCCCCGCCGATCGCGGCGGCGTGTCGCGGCCGTCGGTAAAAGCATGCACGAGCGTCGGCACGGAGGCCGCGGCGAGAATGCTTGCGAGCGCCGCGGCATGATCCTGGTGCGAGTGCACGCCGCCCGGGGACACCAAGCCCATGACGTGGCAGGTGCCGCCGGTCTGCCGCAGGCGTGTGATCAGGCTTTTGAGCGCAGCCGCCCGTTCGATATCGCCGCCAGCAATCGCCGCGTTGATGCGGGGCAAATCCTGCAGCACGAGACGGCCGGCGCCGATGTTGAGGTGCCCGACCTCGGAATTGCCCATCTGCCCCGATGGCAGGCCGACGTCCTCGCCCGACGTATGCAAGAAGGCGTGCGGGCAGGTCGCCCACAAGTGGTCGAAGCTGGGAGTCCGCGCCTGGCGGATGGCGTTATCGGCCGCCTCCTCGCGCCAGCCCCAGCCGTCAAGTACGACCAGCATCACCGGACGGCGCTTCTGCATCTCCACGGTCCCCGTGCCTCACCGGCGTTGCTGAAATTGCAGCCGCCCGCAACGACGGCGCGTCGAATGGTTGTGTGGGATTGCGCCACCATCGTCAACCAGCGCGGCCGCTCGCCGCGGATCGGTGGCGATGCGAAACCGTGCTTTTCGTGTCACACCGGCGCGATTTCTGCTCGGCGCCGCGGTTAATCCGCTGAACGGCGATCAATTCGACCTCGAGATGGGATAGACTGGCAGTAAATCGCTGTCACTTTCGGTCGGGGGGCTGAATTGACCGCCGGACGACTCGTCGCCGCAGTGGCGACGCTCGTGGCCTTTGGCGCCCTTGCGCCGGCGCAGGCGGGCGTCGATCGCCCGCCGCAATTCATCGTCATGGCGTTCGACAATTGCACCGAGCTCGAGCGCTGGCAGGAGCTCACCGACTTCGCTGCCGAGCTGAACAGGGACGGCGACCGACTTCACTTCACCTTCTTCGTCAGCGGCAGCAATTTCATCGCCGATGGCAGCAGGAACACCTATGAAGGTCCGCATCAGCGGCGCGGCTATTCCCGCATCAGCTTCGGCGGCTCGCCCGAGCAGGTTCGCAAACGCGTCGAATACGCGAACGCTCTTTACCGCAGCGGCCACGAGATCGCCTCGCATGCGGTCGGCCATTTCAACGGTGCTGGCTGGTCGGTGCGCGATTGGGAGAAGGAATTCGGTGCGTTCAACAACGTCTTGAAGAATGTCGAGCCGAACAACGGGCTCGCCGAGTCGAAATTCGAATTTGCTGTCACAGATGTGATCGGTTTCCGCGCACCCTATCTCGCCACCGGCTCGGGCCTCTATGGCGTCCTCAAGGCGCACGGCTTCCGCTACGACGCCAGCGGGGTCAGCTTTGCCAATGCCTGGCCGGAGAAGATCGACGGAGTGTGGCGGTTCAATTTGGCCATGCTGAAGATCCAAGGCTCGGGCAAGGGCACGCTGTCGATGGACTACAATTTTTTCGTGGCACAGTCCCGCGCCGTCTACGATCCGCGTCGTTATGAGGCGGTGCGAGAGCAGACGCTGCAAACCTATCTGCGCTACTTCAAGACCAATTACGCCGGGAACCGCGCGCCGCTGCACATCGGGCATCATTTCATGAATTACGGGGGCGGCGCTTATAACGAGGCGCTCAAATCGTTCGCGCGCGCGGTCTGTGGCCTGCCGGAAGTGCGCTGCGTGACCTATGCCAAGCTCGCCGACTTCATGGATCAGCAGAACGCGGAGACGCTTGCGGCCTATCGCAAAGGCGATTTCGCGCGCGCGGCGACGCCGGCAGTCAACGTCGCAGAAGTCTTGCGTTAGGCGACGGCCCCGGCCGTTGCTTGACCCTGCGACTGCCTCAATATCAGCTTGCCACCATCACCTTGCGACTCTTGCCGCCTCCCAGCCCAGCATCGCGCGTTTGCGCGTGAGGCCCCAGTGATAGCCGGTGACGTCGCCGCTCTTGCCCAGCACGCGATGGCAGGGCACAACGAACGAGACCGGATTCTTGCCGACCGCGGCACCCACGGCGCGCGCGGCGTTGGTGGCGCCGAGCTTCGCCGCGATGCCGGAATAGGTCATCGCCCGGCCCATGGGAATCCGCAGCAGCGTTTCCCACACCCGCACCTCGAAGTCGGTACCAATGAGCACCACCCGCAGCGGCCGCTCCGCCCGCCACAGCTTGCTATCGAAGATGCGGCGGGCGAGCGGCGCCGTACGTGTGCGGTCCTCGACCATGTTCGCCTTCGGCCAGCGGCCTTTCATGTCGGCGAGCGCGGCCTCTTCCTCGCCGGGATCCGCGAACGCCAGCCCGGCGAGCCCGCGCCGGGTCGTCATCACCAGCGCGGTACCGAATGGGGAGGGATGAAAGTCATAGGACATGGTCAGCCCGCTCCCGCCCGATTTCCATTCGCCGGGCGACATCGCTTCGTGCGTGACGAAGAGATCGTGCAGCCGGCCCGGCCCGGATAGGCCCACCTCGAACGTGGTATCGAGCACGCTCGCGGAGTCCCGCAGCAGCCGGCGCGCGTGGTCGAGCGTGAGCGCCTGAAGGAAGGCCTTGGGCGTGATGCCCGCCCAGCGGCGGAACAGACGATGCAGATCGCTGGCGCTCACCCCGGCCGCTGCCGCGATGGCATCGATCTCCGGCTGCGCGCGCCAGTGCTCGGAGACGAACGCGATGGCCCGGCGCACGACGTCGTAGTCCGCGGCGGCGGGGCTGAGCGGCTCATGATCGTAAATACGATCGGGAGAGAGCATGGTCGCCTCCATCGTTTGCTCCCTACCTAGGCCGCGGTCGATGGCCCGACCACCCGGTTTCTGCGCGCAAATGGCTTAATCGAATACCGTCCGGGTTGGTCCACGCTTGGCCTCGCCGAGCGCCGCCGAGAGCGCCAGCGCGAAGCTCTCTTTCTCCTGCGGTCCGAGGCAGCCCGCGATCGCAAGTCGCCGCCCGTGCGAAACCAGGAACAGCCGCTCGATGCCGAACTCCGCGTGCACCACGCGGTCGAGTCGAACCCAGAGCGGATTGAGCGTCCATTCGCTGATCCGGCCGCGGTGACTGACCTGACGCACGGTGAGCTCGGAGGGCGTGACGGTCACCTCCTCGTAGGCTTTGGCGCGGCGGTAGCTCACCTTGAACGCCCAATAGAGCAGCAGCACGTCGAGCCCGCAGAAGCCGAACACCGGCCAGGCGCCGGCGAGGAGAAACGTGGTTCCCAGCACCAGGCTTGCTCCGCCCGCCACCAGCATCAAAGCGAGAAAGCCTTTGCGGCTGAGCGAGCGGTGCGGGGTGAGCACGGCCGAAAAGATCGTGGGTTCTTGGGTGGGGTCGTTGTCGGGTACCATGGAGCTCACTATACCGGAACTATGGCTCGCAAGACACCTCGCAGGGTGGCCGGCAGAACCGCCCGCAAGGCGCCGCGAAGAACGGCGCAGAGCCTGCGCCAATCCCGCGCCCGCGCGCCGGCTAAACTCAAAAGTCCGGCCAAGCGTTCGGCCGCCGACCACGCGGCCGCGGCCGGCGCGCTGCCGCAATGGACAACCGCCGAGATCGAGGAAGCGTTCCGCCGTTTTCAGGCCGCTCGCCCCGAGCCCAAAGGCGAGCTTGAGCACATCGACCCGTTCACGCTGCTGGTCGCGGTGGTGCTCTCGGCGCAGGCGACCGACGCCGGCGTCAACAAGGCGACGCCCGCGTTATTCGCCGCCGCCGACACGCCGGAAAAGATGGCCGCGCTCGGCGAGAAGCGCCTGCAGGACTTGATCAAGACCATCGGCCTCTTTCGCACCAAGGCGAAGAATCTCATCGCCCTGTCGAAGAAAATCGTGCACGAGCATGGCGGCGAGGTCCCGCGCACGCGCGAGGCGCTGGAAGCGCTGCCCGGCGTCGGCCGCAAGACCGCGAATGTCGTGCTCAACGTCGCCTTCGGTGAGGCCACCATCGCGGTCGACACTCATATCTTCCGCGTCGGCAATCGCACCGGCATGGCAACCGGCAAGACGCCGCTCGAGGTCGAGATCAAGCTCGACCGCGTGGTGCCGGCGAAATACAAGCGCCATGCCCACCACTGGCTGATCCTGCACGGGCGCTATGTCTGCCTGGCGCGGCGGCCGCTCTGCGAGAAATGCCTGATCGCCGACCTCTGCAAGTGGCCTGGGAAAACACTGCTCAATCAGCGCTCATCCGAGCACTGACGACTGCCCTCCTGGCCCGCCTTGCTGGCACCACGATCGATGGTCAAATAGATTCGGCCGCAATTGGGAGGACGTGGCCAGCATGCATTTGTCCTGGGGCAAGATCGCCGTCGGCGCCCTGGTTGCCATCGTCTCGTTCGGCGCCGCGGTCTTCGCATTGAACTGGCTTTCGCCCGGCCCGAAGGACCAGCGGCCGGCGCTGGTCGAGGTGCCGCCGCTGGCGCCGGTCGCCCGCAAATCGGTGATCGTGACGCCCGCGGCCATTGCGCTCTCCGCGATCCACAGCGCGCTGGAGACGGCGGCCCCGCGCAATCTTGCGGGCAAGCGCGACAACCCGATGCCGCAATTGCTGTCGAACGCCGAGATCGACTGGACTGTCGCGCGCAGCCCGCTCGCCGTCAGCGGCCGGCCGGATGCGCTCGTGGTGTCGACCGCGCTCTCCGGAACGTTCCGAGCAACCGGGCAAATCTCCGGCGACGCGGGCAATCTCGCGGGCGCGCTCGGCGGCCTGCTCGGCGGCCGGCTCGGACAAGGAATGCAGAACCTGCAGGGAAAAACGCTCGATCAGCGAGCCGATCTCCATGGCAACGTCACGCTGACGGCGCGTCCGTCGCTGCTGCCGGCATGGCGGGTGGAGCCCAACCTCACCCCTCAAGTTGCGCTCGCGGATGCCTCTCTCGCGATCCTGGGTGTGAAGCTGAGCGTATCGAACGAGCTCAAACCGTTCATCGATCGCGCCGTCAACGAACAGGTGGCGGCGTTACAGGCACGCCTGCGCGATGATCCGTTTCTCGAAGTAGCGGCACGGCGCGAATGGGCCAAGATGTGCCGCTCGATCTCGCTCGGCGCGACGGCGGCTGGCATGCCCAATCTATGGCTGGAGCTTCGCCCCACGCGAGCCTTCGCCGGGCAGCCGCACATTAGCGGCAGCGCGCTCACGCTGACCATCGGCGTCGAGGCGCAGACGCGGATCGTGCCCAATGAGACCAAGCCCAATTGCCCGTTCCCGGCGCAATTGGAGCTCGTTCCGCAGATCGAGCAAGGCCGAGTCAATATCGCGGTGCCCATCGACATTCCGTTCACCAAAGTGAATCGGCTGCTCGAAGCGCAACTAAAGGGAAAAACCTTCCCCAACGATAAGAGCAGCGCGTTCAGCGCCACGATCCGGAGCTTGAATCTGGCGGCATCGGGTGACCGGCTGCTGCTTTCGCTGCGCGTCAAGGCGAACGAGAACAAGAGCTGGTTCGGTCTCGGCGCCGAGGCAACGGTTCACGTGTGGGGTCGGCCGGTGCTCGATCGTGCCCATCAGACGTTGCGCCTGAACGACATCGCGCTCGACGTCGAATCGGAGGCGGCGTTCGGCTTGCTGGGCACGGCGGCGCGCGCCGCGGTGCCTTATCTGGAACAGGCGCTGGCGGAGAACGCGGTGGTCGATCTCGTGCCGCTCGCGGCGAATGCTCGCAAAAGCATCGACGCGGCGATCGCCGATTTTCGCAAGAGCGCCGACGGCGTTCGCGTCGATGCCGCCGTCACCGATCTGCGGCTGGTCGGCATCGAGTTCGACGCCAAAACGCTGCGCGTGATCGCGGAAGCCGACGGCACGGTAGGGGTCGCGGTGACCAAGCTGGCGGACAAATGACCGCGAACGGAGCGCGGCGGCCAGCGGACAGGAAAAGGACAAACGCGTTTATCGCGCTTTTTCCATCGTAGGTCGTTTGTCGTCCAGCCTCGGTCGCATGTCGCCCATGATCCGCTGATGGACGTGCACCATGAAAGCCATGGCGAACAGCGGCGTGGCGAGATTGACGATCGGGATCAACACGAACGCCGCGATGAACATGCCGGCGAGAAAGACCGTGCTCTGGTTCATTTTGCGCAGTTCTTTGGCCTCGACGATGGGTCGGTGGCGCATGGCTGCCAACTCGAAATATTCGCGGCCGAGCAAATAGGCGCTGGCCAGGAAGAAAATGATCGCGCCGAAACCGGCGAAGAGGAGGAACGGCAGCGCGATCAGATAGACCAAGACCGCGAGCAAGGCCGTTTTCACGCCTTCGGCGAGCGCGCGCGTCAGCGGCAGCGGCCTGCCGACAGGCTGCGTGGGATAGTGAGTGCGTTCCACTTCGAGCGCGATGTCGTCGACGAAGAAGCTGCCGACCAGCGCGGTGACCGCCGGCATCAAGAACACCGATCCGACGATGATGCCAAGGCCCGCGGCGATGGAAACAACCCAGATGAAGATTGAGAGCGGCGCGTGTGCGCTGATGCCGAATACGGTCTCGGCCCAATCTGCACCGGCGGTTGTGAGCCAGACCAGCAGCCGATGGAGGGCGATAGCGATGAGCACGATCAGGGCGAGCGCAAGCCCGGAGGATTTCAACAGCACCGACCGAAACGGCGGCGAGAACATCTGAGCGAGAGCTTTGACGGCCGCGTCGATCATCGTCGTCTCCCTGCCTTGGTTCCGGCTCCGTGGGCGCCGAGTTTGAATAAGGCATTGCTGTGGCGATACCGCAAGCATGGTCACGATGGGAAAAGATTTTGGACGTGCGCCGCACGCGTTCCGTGGTAGACCTCGCAACGCTTGACACTCCGTGTGCCATGAGACGTTTGAGCCGCCGATCGTTCCTTGCCTCTTCCGCCGCGGCCCTGGCGGCTGCGCCTGCGCTTGCAGCGCCGCGCCCGACGGCCACACCCGAGGTGCCGCGCTCCGGCTGGGTCGATGCCGTCGTCGTGGGCGCGGGCGCCGCCGGCATCGCCGCCGGGCGGCGACTTGCAGCGGCGGGCAAGCGTTTCGTCGTGCTCGAGGCCGCGGACCAGGTCGGCGGACGCTGCATCACCGACACCAAGACGTTCGGCGTGCCCTACGATCGCGGCGCCCACTGGATTTACGCCGCCGACATCAATCCGCTCGCGAAGCTTGCGATGCAGTCCGGGTTCGACATCTATTCGGCCCCGCCCGGCCAGCGCATGCGCATCGGACGGCGCTACGCGCGCGAAGGCGAGATGGAGGACTTTCTGGCGAGCCTGGTGCGCGCCAACACCGCCATTGCGGATGCCGCGCGCAAGAGCGACGTCGCCTGCACCCAGGTGTTGCCGAAGGACCTCGGCGAATGGCGGCCGACAGTCGAATTCGTGCTCGGGCCCTACGGCTGCAGCAAGGAGCTCGCGGAGGTTTCGGCGGCCGATTTCTCCCGTTCGGGCGAGCGCGACAACAGCGCCTTCTGCCGTCAGGGATATGGCGCGCTGCTCGCGAAGCTTGCGGCCCCGCTCCCGCTCCTGCTGGCAACGCCGGTGAAAACCATCGAATGGTGGAGCCGCTCGCGTATCGAGGTCGACACGGCGAAAGGTCAGTTCAGGACCGAGGCGGTCATCGTCACCGTCTCGACCAATGTTCTTACGAGCGGAAAGCTCAAGTTGGCGCCCGATCTGCCGAAGCGCCACCTCGACGCCGCGATGAAGCTCAAGCTCGGCAGCCGCGATCACGTGGCGCTGGAATTGACGGGCAATCCGCTCGGGCTGCGCGCCGATGAGCTGGTCTTCGAGAAAACCGGGAGCAGGCAGACCGCGGCGATCTTCGGCAACATGGCCGGCTCGACGATTTGCGTTATCGATGTGGGGGGCAATTTCGGGCGCGATCTCTCCGCCAAGGGAGAGGCTGCGATGATCGATTTTGCGATCACTTGGCTCGGCGGGCTTTACGGCACCGATATCAAAGGCGCGGTCAAGCGCCGCCACGCCACGCGCTGGAACAACGAGCCGTGGGTGCTCGGCGCCACCTCGGCCGCCGCCCCCGGCGCCCAGTCCGCGCGCAAGACGCTGGCGGAGCCGCTCAGCAACCGGATCTTCCTGGCCGGAGAAGCCACGCATGAGACGCTGTGGGGCACCGTCAACGGCGCCTGGGACTCGGGCGAGCGTGCGGGCAATGCGGTGGTGAAGCTCCTCGGCGGCCCGAGCAAACGCGGGTGAGCGTTCACGCCCGCAACACGCCGCCGGTCCGCTTGCCGACCTCGGCGACGATCTTTGCGGCCACCGCCTCGATCTCCGCGTCGGTCATGGTCTTGTCCCGCGGTTGCAATGTCACCGCGATCGCGATCGACTTCTTGCCGGGCTCGATCCCTTCGCCCTCGTAGACGTCGAACACCGTGACATTGGTGATGAGTTTGCGATCCACGCTCTGCGTGGCGCGCAAGATGTCGGCCGCCTTGACCGTACGATCGACCACGAACGCCAAGTCGCGCTCCACCGGTTGAAACGCAGAGAGCTCCAGAACCGGCCGCGCTCGCGTTGCCCTGGCCTTCGGCTCCGGGATTTTTTCCAGGATCACCTCGAAGGCGACCAGCGGGCCCTCGGCATCGAGCGTTTCGAGCGCGCGCGGATGCAGTTCGCCGAAGTGTCCGAGTACGTTCTGCGGGCCGATCTGGATCGTGCCGCAGCGTCCCGGATGGAACCACGGCGGCCCGCCCGGCACGACTTGCAGCGCCTGCGCCGGCGCGCCGGCGGCCGCGAGCACGGCGAGCGCGTCGGCTTTGGCATCGAAGGCATCGACCTCGCGGGCGGGAGCCGACCAATGGCGCCCGATGCCGGTCGCCTTGGCGATCGCGCGGCGCACGCCGCTGGCCGCGGTCAGTTGGTCCTGCGGGCGGTCGCCGCAAAAGATCTGCCCGACCTCGAACAGCGCCACGTCGGTGAGGCCGCGGTCGGCGTTCTTCTGCGCCGCGGCGACGAGCCCGGGAATGAGGCTCGGCCGCATGTCGGACAGGTCCGACGCAATGGGATTGGCGAGCGCAAGCTCGGGTTTTCCGCCGCCGAACAGCTCGGCCTGCGGCTTGGCGATGAACGACCAGGCGACCGCCTCGACCATGCCGCGCGCGGCGAGCGCGCGCTTGGCTTTGCGCGTGCGCAGCTGGATGGGCGTGAGCACGGGCTTGCGCGGGGCTTCGCCACGGTCGAAGGGCGTTGGAGTAATGCGCTCGACACCGAGAATGCGAATGACCTCCTCCACCAAGTCGGCCTTGCCCTCGACGTCGCCTCGCCAGGTCGGAACGGTGACTGGCAAGGTCTTGCCGCTGCCGGCGACGGAGAAGCCGAGATGGCCGAGCACGCGTTCGATCTCGCGCCGGTCGACGTCGAGGCCGGTGAGCCGCGGTAGTTCGTCGAGCGGAAAATCGATGATGCGTGCAGGGACCTCCGGCGTGCCCGCGACCGTGATCTGCGAGGGTTCGCCACCGCAGAGATCGAGCACCATCCTGGTCGCAAGCTCGAGTCCCGGCAGCATGAAGGCGGGATCGACCCCGCGCTCGAAGCGGTAGCGGGCGTCCGAATTGATACCGAGCTTGCGGCCGGTCTGCGCGATGTTGAGCGGATCCCAAAGCGCGGATTCGATCAGCACGTCCGTCGTCGTCTCCGAACAGCCCGTGGCCTCGCCGCCCATGATGCCGGCGAGCGATTCGACGCCGCTCTCGTCGGCGATCACGCAGATGGTTGGATCGAGCGCGTAACGCTTGCCGTCGAGCGCAAGCAGGCTTTCGCCCGCGCGCGCGCGGCGCACCGTGAGATTGCCGTGCACTTTGGCGGCGTCGAACACGTGCAGCGGACGGCCGCGGTCGTAGGTGACGAAATTGGTGATATCGACCAGCGCGTTGATGGGTCGCAAGCCGATCGCGACGAGCCGGCGCTGCAGCCAAGCCGGCGAGGGTCCGTTTTTCACCCCGCGCACGAGCCGCAACGTGAAAGCGGGGCAGAGCGAAGGCGTCGTCCCGAAGTCGAGCGTCACCGTCACTGGGCACGGGAACCGTCCTTCGACCGGGTGGATGCTTGTTTCCCGGAGCTTGCCCATGTCGGCGGCGGCGAGATCGCGCGCGATGCCGTTGACGCCGGCGCAGTCGGCGCGGTTGGGGGTGAGATTGATCTCGATCACGGCATCGTCGAGCCCGGCCCACTGCGCGTAATTCGCCCCTACCGGCGCCGCGTCGGGGAGCTCGATGATGCCCTCGTGGTCGTCGGAGATTTGCAACTCGAATTCGGACACCAGCATGCCGTGGCTCTCGACGCCGCGGATCTTGCCGATGCCAAGCGTCATGTTCTTGCCCGGGATGAAAGCCCCGGGCGGCACGAATACGCCCTTCATGCCCGCGCGCGCATTGGGCGCGCCGCACACGACCTGCACCGGATCGTCCGCTCCGGTGTCGACCATGCACACGCGCAGGCGGTCCGCGTTCGGATGCTGTTGGGCCGAGATCACCCGCGCGATGGTGAACGGCGCCAAGAGCTTGCCCCGGTCCGCGACGCTCTCGACTTCGAGCCCGATCATGGTGAGCTTGTCGACGATCGCCGCAAGCGGCGCGTCGGTGTCGAGGTGCTCCTTGAGCCAAGCAAGGGTGAACTTCATCATTCCGCGGACTCGGGGTCTATTGCCTCCCCCATTTGCAAGGGAGGCGTGGCAGGGGCGGCCAGCCGGGCGTGACCGTCTCGAATGGCCATCGATCCACGGATTGGATCATAAAGACCTGCAACGGGAACGATCAGCTGCTCAATCCTCCCGCAAGCGTGGGGAAGTCGAGCGGGCGGAAGCCGTAATGGGAGAGCCAGCGCACGTCGGCCTCGAAGAACGGGCGAAGATCCGGCATGCCGTATTTGAGCATGGCGATGCGATCGATCCCCAGGCCCCAAGCGAAGCCCTGATACGCGTCGGGATCGAGCCCGCAATTGCGCAGCACGTTCGGATGCACCATGCCGCAGCCGAGAATCTCCATCCAGTCCTCGCCTTCGCCGAACCTGACCTCGCCCTTGTCGCGCCGGCATTGGATGTCGACCTCGAGCGAAGGCTCCGTGAACGGAAAGAACGACGGCCGGAAGCGCATCTTGACTTGATCGACCTCGAAGAACGCTTTGCAGAACTCCTGCAGGATCCATTTGAGATGGCCGAGGTGGGAGCCCTTGTCGATGACGAGCCCCTCGACCTGGTGGAACATGGGGGTGTGGGTCTGGTCGCTGTCGCTGCGGTAGGTGCGGCCGGGGATGATGACCCGGATCGGCGGCTTCTGCGCCAGCATCGTCCTGATCTGCACCGGCGAGGTATGCGTGCGCAGCAGCAGCTGCGAGCCGTCGGGCTTCGGATTGAAAAAGAACGTGTCTTGCATCTCCCGCGCCGGATGGCCTTTCGGGAAGTTGAGCTTGGTGAAATTGTAATCGTCGGTCTCGATGTCGGGTCCTTCGGCGACCGCAAACCCCATGTCGGCGAAGATCGCGGTTAGCTCGTCCACGACTTGGCTGATGGGATGGATGCGGCCGATCTCCGCCGGCGGCTCGCGCACCGGCAGCGTGACGTCCACGGTTTCGGTGTTGAGCCGCTGCTCGAGCGCCAGCTCTCGCAGCGCGTCCTTGCGCGCGGCGATGGCGGCACTGACTCGGTCCTTGAGGCTGTTGATGAGCGGCCCCTGCTCCTTGCGCGCTTCGGGCGTCATCGTGCCGAGCGTCTTCAAGAGCGCGGACACCGAGCCGTTGCGGCCGAGCGCCGCAACCCGCACGGCTTCGAGCGCCGCTTCGTCGTTGGCAGCCGCGACGGCGGCGAGGAGTTCGGTCTCGAGCGCGCGAAGGTCGGTCATTGGTCCTGCTCAACTGCGCCAGCGCAGCGTCTTGGGTTCGAGCGGATTGACGAAGGGGCGCCCCTCGCTCTGCGCGGCGATCCATTCATCCTTCACGCGCATCCACCAGCGCGCCTGGGTATCGGCGTCGTTGATAAGCATCAGCCGGGGCCGATGTACAAGGCCTTCGCGCTGCTTGACCACGACCTGGCGGTCCTGATCGAGGAAGGTGTGCATGAACGGCTTGAGCAGCGGCGCGAGCGGCGCCACCCAGCCGGGGGAGGCCCAGAATATCTGGTGCACCTCGGTCGCCTCGTCGGTGATCGGAGTAATCGCGGTGAGACCGACGACGGCGTGGCGGTCGCCGTGCACCTCCTCGATGCGCAGCCCGGGAAGCTTGTAGGAAATCTCGGTCTCGACGTGGCGGCCGAGCAGCTTGTAGACCAGGTTCTGCGGCGGCAGCGGATGGCGCACCATCCGCCAGCCGAGCTCGATCGGCTCGAATTGCTTTTCCTTGGGGCGCAGCTTGGTCGGCTGGTGCTTGAACCACCACGACGTATGCACGAAACCGGCATGGGTCGGATCCATGAGACCGAACGCGGCGTGATCGGTCGAGCAGGGAAACGGCAGCATGATCGCAGCCGCGGGCGCAGCCTCGTCGGAAAAGACCGGCATGCGCGGCGGCTCCGCCGGCGCGCTCGCGGCCTTGTCCGTCGGTGGGAAATAGATCCATACCAAGCCCTGCCGTTCGACGCACGCATAGGCGCCGCAGCGGATCTTGCCGAGATCGATTTCCTGGCCTTCGCGCAACGAGGGAATCTCGACGCAGGTGCCGCCCACGTCGAAGCGCCAGCCGTGGTAGCAGCACGTGATGGTCTCGCCGTCGAACCGGCCGTAATGCAGCGGGATGCCGCGGTGGGGGCAGATGTCGCGCAGCGCGAAGACCCGTCCATCGTGCCCGCGACCGATGAGCAGCGGCTCGCCGAGCAGCGTCTTGTGCACGAGCCGACCGGGGCGCACGTCCGCGCCCACGAGCGCGACGTACCACAACCCGCGCAGAAGTTCGGCTTTGAGGTCGTGCATGGTCTCGTCCCCGGGTGCCGCGGGCCCGCCCGGTCGTTACGTCGGCACGAACGGCAGATCGGTATCGCCGGGCTTGCCGCCCGCCTGCGTCAGCATGCAATGCACCTGGCCGCGATGGTGCGTCTGGTGGTTGAACATATGCGTGACCAGAAGCCATTTCGGCTTGCGCAACTCCCGCTTGGCCGCGCCGGAGTAATAGGCGAGTTCGCCCGCAAGCGAAGCGGCGTCGAGCCGGTCCGCCCACTCGATCATGACCGCATCGAAAGCCTTGCGCTCGCGCTTCAACTCGTCCCAGTCGCCATGGAGCGATACCGATTCCGGAATGCCGCCGTCAGGGCGGGGCGTGCCGGCCAGGCGGCTCATCCAGATCCGATCGGCCCAAAGCAGGTGGTTGAGGGTGGCGTGGATCGAGCCGAAGAACGCCCCGCGATCACGTCGCCGCTCGGCGTCGGACAGCGTGTCGGCGGCGTCATAGAGGTTCGCGTTTTGCCAGCGGTTATAGCGCGCCATGCATTGCACATAACCGAGATCGATCATCGCTTGGTTCGCAGCGCGGATGGCGAAGGGCGGATAAGGAAGGGACCATCGTCTCCGTCGTCCATCCTGCGTCCTCTCGTGCTCACGCCGCGATTGCGGCTTTGGCCTTCTCGACAATCGCCGCAAAGGCCGCGGGCTCGCGGATCGCCAGATCGGACAGCACCTTGCGGTCGACCAACAGCCCGGCCTTGCCGAGGCCGCCGATGAAGCGGCTGTAGGTCAGCCCGAACGGGCGCACCGCGGCATTGAGGCGTTGGATCCAGAGCGCCCGGAAGGTGCGCTTGCGGCGCTTGCGGTCGCGATAGGCGTATTGGTTTGCCTTCTCCACCGCCTGCTTGGCGATGCGAATAGTGTTCTTGCGCCGGCCGTAATAGCCCTTGGCGGCCTTCAAGACCTTCTTGTGTTTGGCGTGCCCGGTGACGCCGCGCTTGACGCGTGCCATGGCTGAGCTCCTTAACTGATAGCGTGCAACGATTGGGTGGCCGCCGGCGGCAGACCGCGGGCGGTCAGCCGTTGGGCAAATAGTACTTTTTGATCTTGTCGCCGTCGGTCTTGAACAGCACAGCGGTGCCGCGCAATTGGCGGATCTGCTTCTTGGTGCGCTTGATCATGCCGTGGCGCTTGCGGGATTGCTGGTAGAGCACCATCCCGCTCGCGGTCACCTTGAAGCGCTTTTTGACGCCGGATTTGGTCTTGAGCTTGGGCATTTGGCTCTCCTTTGCGGCGGCAGCCATGGGCAAGGACCCGGCCGGCCGGATTTTGCTCGGTTGAGCGTGCTGATTGAGCACTTCACCGTCGCCACGGCAGCCCTTTCGGCCGGGCGGCGGAAGGGCGGCGTTATGGCAGAGGCCAGCGCGAAATACAACCGGAACCCTGATTGATCGGCGCAACGGGCCTTCGCCGCCGGCGCGCCGGCGATCACCGCGGCGCCAGTACCATCACAACCTGGCGGCCTTCGAAGCGCGGTTCCTGCTCGACCTTGGCGACTTTGGAGGTATCGTCCTTGACGCGATTGAGGAGTTGGTACCCCAGCTCCTGGTGCGCCATCTCGCGCCCACGGAAGCGCAGCGTGACCTTCACCTTGTCGCCGTCTTCGAAAAAGCGCTGCATCGAGCGCATCTTCACGTCGTAATCGTGGTCGTCGATCATGGGCCGGAGCTTGATCTCCTTGACCTCGACGATCTTCTGTTTCTTGCGGGCTTCCGCCGCCTTCTTCTGCGCCTGGTATTTATATTTGCCGTAATCGAGAATCTTGCAGACGGGCGGGGACGAATTGGGGGCAATCTCGACGAGATCAAGCCCGGCCTCTTGGGCCTTGTCCAAAGCGATCTGGATTTCAACGGGCCCAAGGTTGTGGCCGGTCTGGTCGATCAATTGGACTTCGCGAACACGGATCTCCTCGTTGATGCGCGGGCCGTCCTTCGGGGCGGGCTGCGCGGGTCTTATGGGGCGACGAATGGCTCTGCTCTCCTCATCTTGTTGCAACGTCCCTGCTGCCGCAGGGTGACGAAGGATCAGGACAAACCGCGCATAAGTCAACGGCTTTCCGTCCGTTTCGCGGCCGAGCCGTCGAGCTCGCTCCCATTCGCTAGAGCTCGCGCGCCAGCAAGGCGCTATAGACGGCGTGGGTTGCGACCACGGCGCTCTCGGGAGAGAACATGTATTCGGCGAAGTGGCGCGCGCGCTCGGCCATCGTACGGTAGGCGGTATCGTCGAGGGCGAACGCCTCGCTGAGCGCGTGGGCAAAGTCGCCCGCATCGCCCGGCTTGGCCACCCATCCCGTGCGCACGTCCTCCGGCATTTCTGGCGGCGCTGCCACGTGCTCCGGCAAAATGCCGATATCGGACGTGACGACGGGCCGCCCCATGGCTTGCGCTTGGGCCACCACGCGGCCGAGCACCGGCGGCTCGATCGCGGGCACCACCACGGTATCGGCGGTGGCAAGCGCCGCCGGCAGGTCGCGGCAATGACCGGTAAAGCGAATGAACGCCTGCACGCCTTTGGCCTGCGCCTCCTTCGCGATGGCGCGCGCGTATTTGCGATAGCTGCGATGTTCGCCGGCGAGCACGAACACGAAGCCGCGCACACCGCGCTCGAGCAGGGCGCGCGCCACGTCGGGCAGGATGCGCTGGCCATTCCAAGGGGCGACGCGTCCGGGAACGAGCAGGACGCGTGCGGTTTGCGGAATTCGCCACGCCTGGCGCAGCGTCTCGATGCGCGCGGCGTCCACCGCCGCGGGATCGAAGGCGGCGGTGTCGATGCTGCGCGGGACGATGGTCACCCGCTCGCGCGGGATCTTGTAACGCGCCATCACCGGCGTGGCGGCGAAATTCGATGGCGTGATCACCCAGTCGCCGCGTGCGAGCGCGCCGGCCCAATAGCCGCGCAGTCCCAAAGCCGGCACGTCGAGCAGCGTGGTGACGAGCCGGACCGGGATTCGCGCCGCGGCCATGTTGGCGATCCAGGCTCCGCCGACGCTTTGGGCGTGCACGATGTCGACCTGCTCGGAGAAGATCAGACGTTCCAGAACGCGTGCGCCTCGCCTGAGCTTGAACGGATTGACCGTGGCGTTCACGAGCGGCACCCAGTCGCCGCCGCACGCCGTGAGTTCCGAAACCAGCGGTCCATCCTCGGCCGCCACCAGCGCGCGCGCGCCGGACTGCACCAGCGCGGAGGCCACGTTGAGCGCGGCGCGGGCAACGGGCTCCTCGCGCAAGGCCGGCACGATCTGCAGGACGGTCGCGTCCGCCAAGGTGCGCGGGTGCGCATGGCTGTCGTCGTTGCTCACGGAGGCCATTCCCTCGACCCGCGTCGGCTTGTTTGCCGCTCGGGCATCCTTGTATTCAATGGCGGCAGGCGGCGAAACACGCCCGATGCAAACCGTGCGCCCAAAGCCGGGTTCCCCAAATGAGCGATCTTTGCCTGAAATTCTTGAACGTTGGAACCGATATTGCGGCCCGCGGCATCGCGGTGCGGCGGCGCGAGGGCGCCGCGCCCGGCCTATTCTGGCTCGGCGGCTTCAAGTCCGACATGAAGGGCACCAAGGCCGAGGCCCTTGATCTGTGGGCGCGGGACAACGGCCGGGCGATGACGCGCTTCGACTATTCCGGCCACGGCGAATCCGGCGGCAATTTCACCGACGGCACGATCGGCCGCTGGTTCGAGGAGACGCTCGCCGTGTTCGATGCCTTTTGCCGCGGGCCGCAAGTCGTGATCGGCTCGTCTATGGGAGGGTGGCTGGCGCTGCTGCTGACGCGCGAGCTCATACGCCGCACGCAGCCGGATCCGAGCGTGGCGCGCCTGGTGCTGATCGCGCCGGCGGTCGACTTCACCGAAGAGCTGATGTGGAAACGGTTCCCGCCCGAGGTCAAGCGCGAGATCGAGCAAACCGGCGTGTGGGCGCGCCCGTCGCAGTATTCCGAGCAACCCTATCCGATTACCCGCGGCCTGATCGAGGAGGGACGCAGGCACCTGCTGCTCGACGGCCTGATCGAGACCGGCTGCCCGGTACGGATTCTCCAGGGCGTGCAGGATCCCGACGTGCCGTGGCAGCACACCGTCGAGCTGACCGCTCGCTTTGCCCGCGACGACGTCGTGCTCACGCTGGTCAAGGACGGCGACCATCGCCTGTCGCGCCCCGAGGACATCGAGCGCCTGATCGCCGCCGTCGCCGAGTCGTGAACGAGCGCGGCCGTCAGCCGTGCTTGGAACGGCTGTCGGCGGGAACCTGCGCGCGCTCGGACATGCCATAGTCCCTGATCACGCCGGCAATCCGCAATCGATAGTCGGAGAATATTTCCGCCCGCCCGAGAGCCTGCGCATGGCGATGGGGTTCGAGATTTCTCCATGCGCTCACCGCCGCTTCGTCGCGGAAGAATGAAAGCGAGAGCATCTTGCCGGGCTCGTAAAGGCTCTCGAACCGTTCGATGGAGATGAAGCCGTCGATGGTGTCGAGCAGCGGGCGCAGCTCGGCGGCCAGGTCGAGATATCGTTGCTTGTGGCCGGGTTTGGGCCAAACCTCGAAGATGACGGCGATCATTTTGAAGAGACCTTCTCGTTGAGCGCGGCGCCGCGTTCGGCCGTTCTTCTGCGGCGAAGCGGACAGCCGTTGCGCCGAAAAGCTTGAGCCGCCGAGGCGGCGCCGGCATGGCTCATTTCAACAGAAGCGGCGGCTCAGGTCACGGGCCGCAGGAAGGTACGTTCCTCGCTCAAGATGAAGCGTTGCTCCTGCGCAAAGCGGAAGTTGGCTGCGCCTTCGCGATCGGCCTTGAGCCGCGCACGGTAGGCTTCGTAGGCGGCGAGGCTGTCGAACGAAATCAGCCCATAGGCGATGGTGTTGGTGCCTTCATGCGGCATCCAGTAGCCGAGGAGATTTCCGCCGCACTTCGGAATGATGGTGAGCCAACGCCGCGCGTAGTCTTCGAAGGCGTCGCATTGAAACGGATCGAGCTGGTAGCGGATGAAGACCGTGATGGCCATGGCACCCTCCGGGGATCGCCAGCCCTATCCTGCCGCGTTCCGTGGAGAGCATGCTTCGGATATCATCGAACTATGCCTGCTGGATGAGCGCCGCCGTCGCGCGCGTTGCCGCCCTCGCCGGACAGCACGACCGAGGCTAGGCTGGCGCCGCCGGCTTGACGGCGGTGAGATGATCGCCGGCCGCGTGGAGAGCGCGCAGGCCGTCGCGGTAGGTCGGATAGCGCAGCCTCACGCCGAGCACGGCCTTGAGCTTGTCATTGCGTGCCCGAATGCACCCGTCGTAGAAGCTCAGCGCCATGGGCGAGACCGATTTGCCGGCCTGCGCATAGGGGATCTCCGGCGGCGGATCGATCCCGATGAGGTGTGCCGCAAACGCCATCTGTTCGCTCGGCGAGGCCGGTTCGTCGTCGACAATGTTGAATACGCCGTCGGCGCGGCGCGCGAAGGCCGCATCGATCGCCTGCGCGATGTCGTAGACGTGGACGCGGTTCGAGACGTGGCCGGGCTTGGCGATGCGGTGCACCGTGCCGCGCAGGAGCCGCACCATCGCGTTCTGTCCCGGACCATAGATGCCGCCGAGCCGCAGGATCGCGACCGGCAGGCTTCGTCGCGCCCCGAGCGAGCGCCAGTTGAGCTCCGCGTCGATGCGCGTGCGCCCGCGGCGGGCGAGCGCCGGAATGGTCTCTGCGCTCTCGTCGATCCACGCGCCACCGCTGTCCCCGTAGACGCCGAGGCTCGACAGATAGACCACGGACTTGAGCCGCGGCGCCCGTGCGATCTCGTCTTCGAACATCGCGAGGACGGGATCGCGACCGCCCGCCGGCGCGGCCGATATGAGCAGTGCGTCGGCTTGCGAAATTGCGCCAGCGAGCTCGCGCGACGGCGCCGTCCCATCGAACACCAGCATCTCGGCCGGCCGATCGCCGAGGCGCTCTCGCCCGAGCGCGGCCGCGCGTTGCGCGCTGCGCGTGGTTCCGACGACGCGATCGAAGCGCTTGCCGAATTCGCTGACGTAATGCCGGGCGCAGTAGCCGAGCCCAAGACAAACGAGCGTCGCCATCAGGCCGCCGTCGCCGCGAGCGCTGCCGTCCATTCGTCCGCGACCAGCGGCTCGCTCTCGTGTGCGCGACGATCGATCGCAAGTGCGGCGAGCCGTTCCGCCGGCAAGAGGCGGCTCACCGCCCACACCGCCGCGCCGCGCACCAGCGCCGAGGGATCACTCAACAATCGAATGGCCTCGGGTGCGAGCGTCGCATCGCCGGAATTGCCGATCGCGATGAGCACATTGCGCACGAAGCGGTTGCGTCCGGTGCGCTTGATCGGCGATTTCGAAAACATCTTCCGGAATGCCGCGTCGTCGAGCCGGGCGAGATCGGCAAGATGAGGGGCCTGCAATTCGTGCCGCGCCGATAGCTTCAGCTCGTGGCCGGCCTGCGCGAACTTGTTCCACGGGCACACCGCCAGGCAATCGTCGCAGCCGAAGATGCGGTTGCCGATCGCGGCGCGCAGCTCGCGCGGAATCGGCCCCTTGTGCTCGATGGTGAGGTAGGAGATGCAGCGGCGCGCATCGAGCCGATAGGGCGCCGGAAACGCCGCCGTCGGGCAGATGTCAAGACAAGCACGACAAGTGCCGCAGTGATCGATCTCCGGCGCGTCCGGCGGCAGATCGAGCGTGGTGAAGATCGCACCGAGGAACAGCCACGAGCCGAATTGGCGCGAGACCAAATTCGTGTGCTTGCCCTGCCAGCCGAGGCCGGCGGCGGCGGCGAGCGGCTTTTCCATCACCGCCGCGGTGTCGACGAAAACCTTCACGTCGCCGCCGGCTTGCGCAGTCAGCCAACGGGCCAGTGCCTTGAGGCGGGACTTGATGACGTCGTGGTAGTCGTCGCCGCGCGCGTAGACCGAGATCGCGCCGCGGTCGCGCCGCCGCAAGATCGCCAGTGGATCGCTGTCGGGGCCCTCGCCGTAGTTGAGCCCGAGCATGATGACGGAGCGCACCTGCGGCCAGAGCGCGCCCGGGCGCTCGCGCCGCACCGCGGTCGTTTCCATCCAATCCATGTCGCCGTGGGCGCCTTCGGCGAGGAAATGCCGCAGCCGCTCGGCCGCTTGCGGGATCGAGTCCGGCCGCGCGATGCCGACCGTGTCGAAGCCGTGTTGGCGCGCGGCGCCCACTAGCGCCGCTTTGAGCGCCGGCGCATCGTTTAGAAGTCGAGGTCGGCGTAGGTTTCCGACGGCGGGATGCCCGCCAGCGTCTCGGCCAGCATCGGACGGAACGACGGGCGCGACTTTATCTGCGCGTACCAGGTCTTCGCGGCCTCGTCTTCGTTCCATGGCACGTCGCCCAGGTAGTCGGCCGCCGAGAGATGCGCAGCCGCAGCGAGATCGGCGTAACTCATCCGCCCCCCTGCGAGCCAATCGCGCGTGCGCACCAGCCAACCGATATAGGCCAAATGATAGCGCATGTTGTGACGCGCCGCGCGGATCACTTCAGTGTCCGGCGATCCGCCGCCCGCGCTCGTCGGCATCTGGCGCTTATATAGGCGTTCCGTGGTGAGCGGGCCGCTGACCTCGGCAAAGAATTTGTCGTTGAACCAGCTCATGAGCCGGCGCACTTCGACCCGCGTCCCGATTTCGCGCGGCAGCAGGCGCAGTTCGCCGAGCTTGTCCCCCCGCGTCTCGTCGAGGTATTCGGCGATGACGGCCGCCCCCGGAATCGCGGGGCGGCCTTCCTCCACCACCACCGGAGTCGTGCAGGCGGGATTGAGAATGAGGAACTCCTGGCGGCGCTCCCACACGCGCTCCTCCACCGTCCGCGCGGCGATGCCGTATTCGCCGAGCGCCAAGCGTACGAAACGCGAGTGCGGGCAAAACGGGTGGTGGAACAATGTCAGCATGCGGCCTTAAGGATTGCGGCGGTCTTGGGGCGCGCGCGCGCGGGCCACGCGGCGGCGGTCACGTTAGGTTGCTCTCGGCCCTTTGGATAGGGGCGGCCGGGAGCAACCTGTGCAATGTTCGCCCTTCCCCGTTGCTCCGAGGTTAATGATGCGGGAAAACCGCATCTCTCAGACCTCCCGCGCCCGGTGCTGCGCGGCGCCATTCCTTCTTTGCCCGCGGAGCCCGTCATGTTGTTCGATCTTTTCAAGGCCTTCGTCCTCGGCGTCGTGGAGGGCCTGACCGAGTTTCTGCCGGTGTCCTCGACCGGGCACCTCCTGCTGGTCCAGCACTTCTTCGGCTTCGACGATGACGATTTCGGCAAGACTTTCGCCGTGCTGATCCAGTTCGGCGCGATCCTTGCGCTGTTGTCGATCTATTTTTTCCGTATCTGGCAGATCGCCACCGGCATGTTCAGCGATCCGGCGGCCCGGCGCTTCGTCCTCGGCGTGCTGATCGCGTTCCTGCCGGCTGCGGTGGTCGGCGCGCTCGCCCACGACGTCATCAAGTCCGTGTTGTTCAACGTCTGGATCGTCTGCTTCACCCTGATCGTCGGCGGCGCGATTCTGCAGTGGGTCGATCGGATGGATCTCGACACGCGTTACCACGACGCCACGAAGTTCTCGCTGCCGATGTACTTCATCATCGGCTTGGCGCAGTGCGTATCCATGATTCCCGGAGTCTCGCGCTCGGGCGCCACCATCGTGGCCGCCATGCTGCTGGGCGCCGACCGGCGCTCGGCGGCGGAATTCTCGTTCTGGCTCGCGATGCCCACCATGGCCGGGGCCTTCGCCTACGACCTCTATAAGAGCCGCGGGCAAATGAGCATGGACAACACCATCATCGTGGCTTTCGGATTTGCGGTGTCGTTCGTGTGCGCCTGGATCGTGGTGAAGACGTTTCTCGACTACGTGCAGCGTCACGGCCTTGGCTTGTTCGCCTGGTGGCGCGTCATCGTGGGAGCGCTCGGGCTGATCGCGCTGGCGCTCGGACATTGAGGACGCAGGAGAGACGAGGCAGACGCACGGATGATCGGCGGTCGATGACCGAGCGGTTGGCGCCGGTTACGGCCCACCGACCGCCGTCGCGTTGAATTGGCCGGTCTTGCGGAATCGCCACAGATAGGAGGGGACGATGGCAGCCATGGCGACGGGGTCGATGCCTAGTCCTTCGAGCGTGCGCCCTTCGCGCTTGGCGTTGTCCGAGACGATGACGTCGCCACGCAGCAGCTCGACCTGATCGGGCGTCAACAGCGGCTTGGGCAGCAGCTGCAGGAAGGCGGCTTGAAACTTGGCGAGCGCGAACGGGACCGGCACCAGCAGGCGCCGCCGTTCGATGGTCGCGAGCATAAATTGCATCAGCTCCTTGAAGCTGCGCACTTCCGGGCCGCCGAGCTCGTAGACCTCACCGTCTTTGGCGCGCCCCTCGATCGCCGCAACGACTGCGTTCGCGACGTCGCCGGCGAAGACCGGTTGGAACCGGGTGTGGCCGCCGCCGACCAGCGGAAGAGCCGGGGCAAAGCGGGCGATCGCCGCGAACTTGTTGAAGAAGTCGTCTTCGGGGCCGAACAGAACCGAGGGCCGCAGGATGATGGCCGAGGGCACCGCGGCGAGCACCAGCTTCTCGCCGACGGCCTTCGAGCGCGCGTAGCGCGAAGGGGCTTGCTCGTCGGCGCCGATCGCCGAGACGTGGATCATGCGCGCGCCGAAGGCGGCCGCCGCGAGCGCGACCGCTTCGGCCCCGAAGGCCTGCACCGCGTCGAATTTTTGTCGCCCGCGCTCGAACAGGATGCCGACAAGATCGATCACCACATCGGCATCGCGCGCGGCCGCCTCGACCGAGGCCGGATGGCGCACATTGGCCTGCACGGCATGGATCTGTCCGACCCGGCCGAGCGGCTGCAGGAAACCGGCAAGCTCGGGGCGGCGGACGGCGACGCGAATGCGGTAGCCGAGCTTGGCCAGCGCGCGCACGACGTGGCGGCCGAGGAAACCCGAGCCGCCGAAAACGGTGACGAGCGTTTCGAGCGGAATGGCGGTCATGCTCGCTCACGTGCCTCGATCGCCGAATACAGGATCGCTTTGACACTGTACAGGGCGCGTGCGCCCTATTTGACAACCATAGGCCTGCTCCGTACCTAATCGCCATAAAGCCCAGGTGGCGGAATTGGTAGACGCACTAGTTTCAGGTACTAGCGCCGCGAGGCGTGGAGGTTCGAGTCCTCTCCTGGGCACCACCCCAGAAAATCGGCATTGATTCTGCTCAGGGTTTTGCCGAAAAAGTCCCACCGGGCGGGTCGGTGGGACACGGTTCTGTTCTCGTTCGTTCTTGCGCCTCGAGCATGTGCATGGCCCTTTCGGCCAACCGCTTTTGATCGGCCGCGCGGGTATAGCCTTCCGCCATTTTCAGCGTGTCCCAACCGAAGATTGCCATGAGCATGTGCGCGGTTGCTCCGTTCTCCGCTGCAATGGTCGCGCCGGCCTTACGGAGGCCGTGGGCTGAGCAATTGGGCAGGCCAGCTTGGTCACACCATTCCCGGAACTTGTTGCCGAACCCGGCGTCCGTAAAGGCGCGCCCTAAATCGTTGACAAGGAACGTCAAGTCACCGCACGGGGAAGCGCTTATGATTCGCTGCAATACTGGCAGAATCGGCAACGTCAGTTGCTTTGGATTCCGGTTCCGGCCCTTGTATTGCGTGAACGTGATCTTGCCGTCCCGGACGTGCTGGCGACCAAAGCGCGTGATATCGGAGCGCCGTTGCCCGGTGAACAGCAAGAGCGAGAGCGCAAGTCGGGCTTTCGTTCCTATTGGATGACGCTCTTCGAATTGGCGAACCTCTTCCGGGGTCCATGTGTGATATC
>Ga0306921_10000411_pt1 | contig 36736 bp, 37 predicted proteins | sample sta12Cox44000080_FD_203760 | JGI IMG/M metagenome (GOLD analysis project Ga0306921, IMG submission 203760) | Lab enrichment of tropical soil microbial communities from Luquillo Experimental Forest, Puerto Rico - statoxic.12C.oxic.44.000.080 (v2)... | ecosystem: Environmental > Terrestrial >... | reverse complement strand
GTGGTACGCCCAGCAGTATCTGCGGGGCGAGGCGGATCGGACGGATCCGCGCGCATCGCCGGTGCGCACCGCCGATCTCTCGGGGCAGCCGCCCGCGCTCGTCATCACCGCCGGCTTCGATCCGTTGCGCGACGAGGGACGGCTCTACGCGGACCGGCTGCGCGAGGCGGGCGTCGACGTCGTCTATCACGAGTATCCCGGGCAGATCCACGCCTTCGTTTCCCTGACCAAGGTCATCCCGCAGGGCGTGGAGGGCACGCTGGAGGTCGCGGACTACCTGCGACAGCGTCTGGACAGCGACCGGGGCTTGCCACGTCCATGAAAGTAGGAGAGCATCGTCGCCATCGCATCGCCTGGTGGTGAACTCGAGGGGAGGAGAGCGCATGAACGCGACGGAGTTCGAGACGGGTCTGCAGCGCGACGGCTACGAGAACATCGAGACCAAGACGGTCCGCAGCCAGGTGGCCACGAAGCCCCACACCCACGACTTCTCTGTGCGCGCCCTCATCCTCACCGGAGACATCACCCTCACCTCCGAGGGGCGCTCGCGGACCTTCCGGACCGGAGAGATCTTCGAGATGGCCGCGGGCTGCGAGCACAGCGAGCAGTATGGGCCCGAGGGCGTCACGTACCTCGTCGGCCGCAAGAGCTGACGACGCGTTAGGTCGGGCTGCCCAGGCTCTCCGGCGCGCGGGCGCGGCGGCTCACCTTCTGGTAGAGCAGGCCGACCAAGAGCAGCACTACGCCCAGGATGAGGAAGGACAGCATGCGGTAGACGGTCTTCACCGAAGCCAGGTCGACCACGAAGACCTTCAGGATCACGAAGCCGAAGAGCCCCAGCGCCGCGTAGCGCAAGGCCGTGGAGCGGCGCACGAAGCCCCAGGCCAGCGTCAGCGCCGCGTAGATCGTCCACAGCACGGACAGCCCCACCTGCGTCTTCCAGCGGATCTCCGCGGCCAGCCCCGACCGGCCGGTGCCGCGCGCCTCGCGCAGCGACACGTTCTGATAGCGCGTCCACGCCTGGCTCAGCACGAAGAGGAGGACGGCGCCGCTGGTGCCGGAGAGCGCGCGTCCCACCGGCCGCGCCAGGGAGGATCCCGTCGAACCGGCGAGACAGTTCCCCGCGATGGCGAGCGCCACGCACGCCAGCACCCGCATGACCAGATAGGCGTTGCCGAGCACGTCGGCGGCCGTGCGCGCCATGCTGTCGTCCGCCACGAGCGTGCGCCCGAGCACGGTGAGCCCAGCCAGCGGCACGGCGACCACGAAGGCGGGAGAGGCGGCCACGCGGGAGAAGAAACCCAGGAGCAGGAGCTGGATGATCAACAGCCCCGCGGGCCACAGCCCTGAAGGCTCGCGCCAGAGGAGCACGGACAGGGTGAACGAGGCGAGGATCCAAAGCGCGCTCCGGAGCCCCTCGCGGCTCGCGCTCAGGAGCTGCTGTGGTCTCAGCCGCAGAGCGAGCTGGCCGGCCAGCGCGATGTCGGCCACGGTCAGCAGATGCACGAAATACGTCGCGTTCCATACAGGCGTCCAGGCCGCCGAGCCCCACTTGTCGCCGGCCACCACGCGCAGGGCCGCGAGCACGAGCGCGGCGGTGCCGCCCCACGCCGCGACCGGCGTGGCCAAGTGCGGGGCCACTGCGATGAGTACTGCGCCCTCGACGGCCCAGGCCAGGGTGATCCACGGTCCCTTGAGAGCCAACGGTACGGCGAGGGTGAGGAACACGCAGGCGAGCCCCATGAGCACGCCCACCGTGGCGTCGTCGTCGGGTACGCGCCGCCGGTAGGCGCCAGCCAGCACCGCGTAGAGGATGGCCAGGGCCATGGCCGCGGGCGCCTCGAGGTTCGGGCGCCAGGCATCGAGCGTGATGTATACCGCCCAGAAATACCCGGCCGCGGAGCCCACCACGATGAGGAGATCGACCTCGCGGCTCCGCTCGCCTTGGCCCCATTCGCGCGCCAGCGGCGTGAGGAGGAAAAGCAGGAAGAGCAGCGAGAGCAGCACGAGGCGGGCCACGGGATAGTCCGCCTCGGGCTGACGCGTGAGCACCGGCGCCAGGAGCAGGACGGTGCCCGCCCACGCGAGACGGTTGAGTCCGCGCCAGGTGCGAAAGTGCGCGATGGCGAAGATGAGGACGTCGAGGATCACGAGATAGCCGAGAAGGCCGCGCTCATTGGGCTCGGTCCTGGCGAGGAGTACCGGAGTGAGCAGTCCCCCCAGGAGCGCGAGCACCGCCGTCGCCTGACGCTCGGTCGCCACGGCCACCCCGCTGCCGAGCACGGTGACGATGAACATGAGCGCGAAGACCGTGCCGACCCGGAGCAGATCGTACGAGGCGTAGCCCGCGTAGAGGGAGAGATAACAGAGCCCGAGCCCCAGGCCAGCCAGCGCTTCCGAGAGATGCGGCACGTCGCGGCGGCGCTCCAGGATCAACCCTGCTCCCAGCAGGACGAGGCCGACGAGCAGACCGAGGCCGAGCCGCGTGCGCGGCCCAATCAGATCGTTCTCGATGGAGAGTTTCACCGCGAAGGCCGCGGCGAAGAGAATGGCGACCACTCCCACCCACGTCGTCCAGCGCGCGCCGATGCGCTGCTCGAGATTTGGCGTGGACGCGGAGGCGGGCGTCACGACGGGGGTAGGCTCGGGGGCGATCGGTGGCGACACAGGCGGCGCCATCGTGTCGTGGGCCACGGGCTCGACGGGCACCCAAACGGGCGCGGCGACCGGCGCCGGTTCGATGAGGGGCGGCGCGGGCTCGGGAGCCGGCATCGGCTCGGGCGATGACATGGGCTCGGGAGGCGGAGCGGCGGGAGCGCCGCGCGCCGTCTGCTCGAGCGTCCAGACTCGATAGAGCAGATCACGGATGCGGTCCTCGAGGGACTGGATGCGTTCGGCGGGCGTGGGCTGACCGGGAAGCGGCCGACCATCGCGGAGGGCCTTCAGGGCGACCAGCAGCGCGGCGAGGGACACGATGAAAATCAGGAAGGACATTCTTCGTGGAGCCTAGCACGCCAAATCACGCGCATGGCCCAAAAAGGCCCGGCCGCGAGTGCGCGACTCACTCGCAGCCGAGCCGGAGGGCTGTACCCGAATCCCCTTACCCGCCGGTCGGGGCAGGGGGACGGCCGTCTACGCCATCGTCGATGGCGACCACCGTGAGGCTATAATCGGGCTTCCATGAATTCGCCTCTCGCCGGAATCCTCGTGGCCGACCTGACCCAAAACGTCGCCGGCCCCACCTGCACGCAGATCCTGGGAGACCTCGGGGCGGAAGTGGTCAAGGTGGAGCGTCCCGGAAGCGGCGACGACGCGCGCGCCTGGGCGCCCCCGTACTGGGGCGAGGAGAGCGCAACCTTCATGGGCGTGAACCGCAACAAGCGGAGCCTCGCCGTCGACATGAAGCGCACGGACGGCCGCACAGTGGTCGAGCGGCTCATCGGGCGGGCCGACGTCCTCGTGCAATCGCTGCGCGCGGGGGTCATCGAGGAGCTGGGCCTCGGCTGGGAACATGCGCGCGCCATCAACCCGCGCCTCGTCTACTGCTCCATCACCGCCTTCGGGACAGAGGGCCCGCTCGCCGACCGTCCCGGCTACGATCCGCTGATGCAGGCCCTCGGCGGCATCATGTCCATCAACGGCCATCCCGGCCAGCCGCCGGCCCGCGTGCCGGTGTCCATCGTGGACATGGGCACGGGCATGTGGGCGGCCATCGCCATCCTGGGGGCGCTGCGCGAGCGCGATCGCACGGGGCGCGGCGCCAACGTGACCACCGCCCTCTACGAGACGGCGCTCGCGTGGGGCGTGCTTCAGATGAACCAGTTCTTGGGCGCGGGCGAGGTCCCCCTGCCCCAGGGCTCGGGCACCGCCATGATCTGTCCCTACGAGGCCTTCCCCACCCGCGATGCCTGGGTAATGATCGCCGCGGGGTCCGACGCGCTCTTCGTCAAGACCTGCGAGGCCCTCAAGGTGCCGGGCATGCCGCGTGATCCGCGCTTCAGGGACAATCCATCGCGGGTCGCCCACCGCGCCGACGTCTTCGACGCGCTCTCCGCCGTCACCCGCGGCTTCGCGAGCACGGAGGTGCTCGAGCGCCTGCAGCGCGCGGGCGTGCCGTGCGCGCCCATCCTCACCCTCGACAAGGTCGCCGCCGAGCCGCAGACGGTGGCGAGCGGCATGCTCGTGCCCACCAAGCATCCGCGACTGCCCGACTACCGTTCGGTGGGCCTGCCCATTCGCTGGGACGGCGAGCGGCCTTCGGTGGCGCGGGTGCCGCCCCTGCTCGGCGAGCACAGCGCCGAGGTGCTCGCCGAGCTCGGCTACGACGAGGCCGCCATCCAGGAGCTCGCCTCCCGCCATGTCATCCAGCTATAAGACGCTCAACCTCATCGCGGGACCGGAGGGTCACGTGGTCACCCTGGAGCTCAATCGGCCCGAAGCGCTCAACGCCATGAACACGGCCATGGGCGAAGATCTGCTGCGCTGCCTCGACGCAATCCAGTGGGACAAGGCGGCGCGCGTGGTCGTGCTCACCGGCTCGGGGTCCAAGGCCTTCTGCGTCGGGGGTGACCTCAAGGAGCGCCAGGGCATGACCGACGAAGCCTGGCGCGCGCAGCACGTGATTTTCGAAGCAGCCGCCGCGCGCCTCGTGCGCTGCCCGGTACCCGTCATCGCCGCCGTGGAGGGCTTTGCCATGGGCGGGGGCTGCGAGCTCGCCGTGCTCTCCGACTTCATCGTGGCCTCGGAGACTGCGATCTTCGCCGTGCCCGAGGTGACGCTCGGCATCTTCCCCGGCATTGGGGGCACGCAGCTCCTGCCGCGCATCATCGGTGCGCCGCTCGCCAAGGAGATGATCTTCACGGGCCGGCGCGTCGCCGCCGCGGAGGCGAAGGCGCTTGGCCTCGTGAATCATCTCGTCCCGGCGGGCCAGGCCCGCGCCAAGGCTCTCGAGATTGCCGCCACCATCGCCGCCAACGGACCCGTCGCCGTACGCCAGGCCAAGAAGGCCATCAACTGGGGCGGCGAGACGGGCATGGCGCTGGCCATCGAGGCCTACAACGTCACCGTGACCACCGAGGACCGACTCGAAGGTGTCCGTGCCTTCAACGAAAAACGGAAGCCAAACTTCAAGGGGAAGTAGAGCCATGCACGACATGAGCTTCGCGCTGACCGACGATCAGAAGGCCCTCAAGGCCGCCGTCTACGATCTCTGCAAGCAGTACTCGCCCGCCTACTGGCAGGAGCTGGACGTCAAGCGCGAGTATCCGGAGGCTCTCGTCAACGACTTGACCAAGGCGGGCTACCTCGCCGTGCTCATCCCCCAGGAGTACGGCGGAGCGGGGCTCGGCATCATGGAAGGCGCCCTCATCCTGGAGGAGATCAACCGCTCGGGGGGCAACGCGGGCGCCTGCCACGCGCAGATGTACATCATGGGCACCGTGCTGCGTCACGGCTCGGAGGAGCAGAAGAAGATGTACCTGCCCAAAATCGCCACGGGCGACCTGAGGCTCCAGGCCTTCGGCGTCACCGAGCCCAACGCCGGCTCCGACACGACCAAGCTCCAGACCACCGCCGTCCGCCAGGGCGACAAGTACGTGGTCAACGGGCAGAAAATGTTCATCTCTCGCGTGCTCCAGTCGGACCTGATGCTCCTCCTCGCCCGGACTACGCCGGTGGATCAGCTCACGAAGAAGACGGACGGCCTCAGCGTCTTCCTGATCGACATCCGACCCCTCAAGGGCAAGGGGCTCGAGGTGCGTCCGCTTCGCATGATGATGAACCACTCGACCAACGCGCTGTTCTTCGACAACATGGAGATCCCGGCGGGCAGTCTCATCGGCCGAGAAGGCAACGGCTTCTCCTACATCCTCGACGGCATGAACGCCGAGCGCATCCTGGTCGCCTCCGATTCTCTGGGCGACGCGCGGTGGTTCATCGAGAAGGCGGTGGCCTACTCGCAGCAGCGGGTGATCTTCGGCAAGCCCATCGGATCGAACCAGGGCGTGCAATTCCCCATCGCCAAGGCGCACATGGCCGTGGAGGCCGCCGATCTCATGCGCACCAAGGCGGCCAAGCTCTTCGACGCGGGGCTCCCGTGCGGGCCGGAGGCGAATATGGCCAAGTACCTCGCCTCCGAAGCGGCCATCGAGGCCGGCAATGCCTGCATCGACTGCCACGGCGGTTACGGCTTCGCCGAGGAGTACGACATCGAGCGGAAGTTCCGCGAGTCGCGCCTCTACCGCGCCGCCCCCATCAACAACAACCTCGTGATGGCATATGTGGGCGAGCATGTCCTCGGCATGCCGCGCTCTTATTAGAGCGATGATAACGGCCCATCGCTCTAGTCTCCAGTCAGGCAGTGCCGGCAGGGTCACGTGAGCCTGCCCGAGGTCGAGCGGCTGTCCGTCACCACCGTGGTGGACAACTCCATCGATAGCCTGCGCGCCGACGAGAAGGTCGCCACGCGCTTCACGCATGCTCAGGCGCGCCGCATGCCCACCCTCAAGGCGGAGCACGGCCTCGGCCACTGGGTCGAGGTGGAGCGCGGCGGCGAGACACGTCGCATCGCCTTCGACTTCGGCCTCACGGGGGAGAGCTACCTCCACAACTTCCTCGAGCTCGGGCTCGAGGCAGGACAGGTGGACGCCGTCGCCCTGTCGCACGGCCACATGGATCATTATGGTGGGCTCGGTGGCTTCCTCAAGACCTACCGCCGGCGCATGAAGAAGGCAGTGACGTTCTACGGCGGGCGCGATCATTTCCTGCCCCGCTACCACGAGCGTCACAACGCCCGCGTGTACATCGGCCGTCTCGACCGCGACGAGCTCGAGCGCTACGACCTCGAAGTCCGCGTGGTCGAGAAGCCCACCGTCCTGCCCGAGGGCGTGCTGCTGAGCGGGGAGATGCACGAGACGGAGCCTTTCGAGGTCATCCCGCCCTCCCTCAAGGTCGAGCGCGACGGCCAGATCGTGCCGGACACCTTCATCGGCGAGCAGACCCTTATCGCCAACGTCCGCCACCGCGGGCTGGTCATCGTGACCTCGTGCTCGCACCGCGGTATCGTCGGCATCTGCCGCCACGCCGTGAAGGCCTCGGGGGTGCCCAAGATCCACGCGGTGATCGGCGGCTTCCACCTCTCCGGGCTGGCCGGCGAGCGCATCACCCACGTGGTGGACGCCTTCCGGTCCTTCGGAGTCGACTACCTGATTCCTCAGCACTGCACCGGCTTGGAGGCGCTCATCCAGATGGGTGTGCATCTCCCAAAAGAGCTGGTGGTAAGCTCGGTGGGAAGCACCTTCACCTTCAGGTCTTGAGGAGAATGCCATGAAGCTTCCCCAGCGCGTGACGGTGTGCGAGGTGGGCACGCGGGACGGGTTTCAGATCGAGCCGGACTTCATCCCCACCGAGCAGAAGATCGAGGTGGTGAACCGGCTCTCCGCCACCGGCATGCCGCGCATCGAGGTGACCTCGTTCGTCTCGCCCAAGGCGGTGCCCCAGCTCAAGGACGCGGAAGCGGTGATGTCGGGCATCACGCGACGGCCGGGCACGCGCTACTCGGCCCTCGTGCCCAACGACAAGGGCGCCGTCCGCGCGGTGGACGCGGGCGTCGACGACATCCATACCGTGGTGTCGGCGAGCGAAAGCCACAACCTCGCCAACGTGAACATGTCCGTCGCCGAGTCCATCGCCAAGCTCAAGGCCACCGCGGAAGTGGCCCATCGTGCCGGCAAGCCCGTCTATGCGGGCATCTCCTGCTCCTTCGGCTGTCCCTTCGAGGGCGAGGTGCCCCTGGGTCAGCTCGAGTCCGTGGTGGGGCGGCTGGTGGATCTGGGCGCCAAGGGCATCGGCCTCGCCGACACCACAGGCATGGCCAACCCGGCGCAGGTGACGCGCGTCCTCGAGCATCTGCTACCGCGCTTCGCCGGCGTCGAGTGGACGCTCCACACCCACGACACGCGCGCCATGGCCATCCCGAACATCCTCGCCGCCATGGAAATGGGCGTGAGCAACTTCGACGCCTCCATCGGCGGGCTCGGGGGCTGTCCCTTCGCCCCCGGCGCCTCCGGCAACGTGTGCACGGAAGATCTCGTGCACTGCCTGTGGTCCATGGAAGTGGAGACGGGGATCGACCTGGACGCGCTCATCTCCGTGTCGAAGCGCGTGGAAGAGATCGTGGGACGCGCGCTGCCCGGCCAGATCGTCAAGGCAGGCAAGTGGGACCGGCGCTATCCCTTGCCCGACGTCGTGCAGGCGCGGGTGGCCGCCGCCCGATGAGCGCCGATAGCCCCTCACCCCGGCCCTCTCCCCAAAGGGGAGAGGGAGCAGCGCCGAACCCTCTCCCCCACCGGGGGCGAGGGCAGGGTGAGAGGCAGCGTCCGTGATGACCAAGCGCGCGGAGAAGATGCTGCGGCTCATGGACCGCGCGGTAACGGAGTGGCACATTCCCGTCATCGGCCGCGAGAAGGGGCGCGTCATCAGACGCCTCCTCACCCGGCACGGGCCTACTCGCGGCATCGAGGTGGGCTCGCTCGTGGGCTACTCGGCCATCCTCATTGCGAGCGGCATGCCGCGCGGGGGCAAGCTCACCTGCGTCGAGAACAACCCGTACCTGGCCAAGTTCTGCCAGTCGAATGCCAACAATGCAGGGCTCAAGGACCGGGTCAAGGTGGTGGTGGGCGACGCGCTCCGCGTGCTGCCCTTCATGCGCGGGCCGGTGGACTTCATGCTCCTCGACGCCCAGAAGGAGGACTACCTCGACTACCTCAAGGCGGTGGAGCCGCGGCTGGTCAAGGGCGCTCTGATCATCGCCGACAACACCGGCATCTACCGCCGCGACGTCAAGCCCTATCTCGACCACGTGCGCGACAACGGCCGTTACACGAGCCGCGAGTACGACTTCGGCTTCGACTGCATGGAAGTCTCGGTGTACAAGGGCTAGTTCCATGTTCGGCGAGCGCCACGACCCCGAGTTCCTCAAGCACCTCTTCGACACCACGGAGATCCTGCGCAAGCCTATCGGCGGGATCATCTCGGGCTATCACGTGCTCCCCTACATCCTGGTCGGCCCGCAGGAGGAGCAACCGCACCGCTCCGTGGAGATCCGCGGCAAGATCAAGGTCTCCCCACGTCTCGTTCTCGCCCCCGGGCGCGCCGGTCAGACGTACGGCGAGCTCTTCAAGGAGCACGAGATGATGGACGAGACGCTGGTGGCCCGCGTGTTCTCATTCATGTACTCCTCTCGCCACCAGGTGCAGCTGGAGAGCGAGGACCTCAACATCCAGCGCTCCGACCGCAATCCCCAGGCGCAGATCGAGCGCGCCCTCGACGAGCTGGCCCAGCGCGAGGTCATCAATACCGGCCTCATCCTCGCGCCCAACGTGCGCTTCTATCCCGTTTCCCTCGACCGCTTCATCACGGAGATCCTCGACCAGGAATTCCGCCCGTAGAGAATCCTAGGGGACCCGCGGGCGGCGACGCGACCGCCGCCGGTGATCATGTGTCACGCGCGACGGTGACGGTGACCCCGCAGCTCTTCGGGTACACTCGTCGCGATGCGCGGCTACCTCCTCTCTCGCCTGGGCCAGACGGCCCTCGTGGTGTTCCTCTCCCTCACCGTGGTGTTCTTCCTCGTACGCTTGTCCGGGGATCCCGTGCTCCTGTTCTTGCCCATGGACATCCAGGCCAAGGACATCAACGAGACGCGGCAGCGTCTCGGTTTCAACGATCCCCTCGCCGTGCAATACTCGCGTTTCGTCGCCAACGCCGCCCGCGGAGACTTCGGCGAGTCGCTCCGCTACCGGCGCGACGCCCTCCGCCTCGTGCTCGAGCGCCTCCCCGCCACCCTCGAGCTGGGGGCGACCGCCCTCCTCCTCACCTTCCTCGTGGCGATTCCCATCGGCGTGCTTTCCGCCACCCGGAGGGGCACGCTCCTCGACTATCTCGGCATGGGAGCGGCCGTGCTCGGCCAGGCCATTCCGGGGTTCTGGCTGGGACTCATGCTGATCTACTTCTTCTCCGTGCGTCTGCACTGGCTGCCCACGGGCGGCATGGGCGGCCCCGTCAACTTCGTCATGCCCTGCGTGGTCCTGGCCTCGTTCTACGCCGCGCGCATCGCGCGCCTCACCCGCTCCTCCGTGCTCGACACGCTCAACGAGGAGTTCGTCCTGACCGCGCGAGCCAAGGGCCTCGCGGAGTGGATCGTGATCGGCAAGCACACCCTCAAGAACTCGGCCATTCCCATCGTCACCCTGGCCGGCCTCGAGACGGGACAGCTCCTGGGGGGCGCCGTCATCACGGAGACGATCTTCGCCTGGCCCGGCCTCGGCCGGCTCACCGTGCAGGCGCTCCTCAATCGCGACTTCCCCGTCGTCCTCGCCGCGGTGTTCGTCATCTCCGTCACCTACACCCTGATCAACCTCATCGTCGATCTCCTCTACGGCTGGCTCGATCCGCGCACCCGCCGCGAGGCGGCGGCGTGACGGCGGGGACCCTCCGGCGCGACGGGCTCGGCTTCCTCGGGCTCGCCCTCGCCGCCCTCGCCCTGATCGCCGCGGTGGCCGCGCCCGTGCTGGCGCCCCACGACCCTGTGAAGGGCGATTTCTCCCAGGGCCTCAAGCCCCCCGGCACCCCGGGACACTTGCTGGGCACGGACCAGCTCGGACGCGACACCCTGTCGCGCGTGCTGTACGGCGCGCGGGTAGCCCTGTTCATCGGCCTCTGCACCGTGCTCCTCACCGCCCTCGTGGGCGGTCTCCTTGGTCTTCTCGCCGGCTTCTTCGGGGGCTGGCCGGGCAACGCGCTCATGCGCCTGTGCGACGTGCAGCTCTCGTTCCCCTTCATCCTCCTCGCCCTGACCATCAACGCCATCGTGGGTCTGGGCCTGCGAAACATCATCGTGAGCCTGGCGGCGGCGGGCTGGGTCGTCTATGCTCGAGTGGTGCGGGGCGAGGTCCTCTCCGTCAAGCAGCGAGACTACGTGCAGGCGGCGGCCGCGCTCGGCACGGGACGATCACGCATTCTCTTCCGCCACGTGCTGCCCAACGTGGCGCCCTCCATCATCATCGTGGCCAGCCTCCAGTTCTCGCAGTTCATCGTGGCGGAGGCGGCCATCTCCTTCCTCGGCTTCGGCGTGCAGCCGCCTACTCCCGCGTGGGGCAGCATGCTCTCGGAGAGCCGCGACTTCCTCTACGTGGCGTGGTGGCTCGCGGCCTTCCCCGGCGCCGCCCTCGCCCTCACGGCCCTCGGCGTGAACCTGGTGGGGGACTGGCTGCGCGACATCCTTGATCCCAAGTTCCGGGTCTAGCGTGGCCGCGGGCATACCATCCGCCGTGCCCGCCTCGACGAGGTCGACCAGATCCTCGCCGTCTGGCGGGAGGCCGAGGCGACCCCGGGCGTCACCGACGATCGCGACGGGGTGTGCAGGCTCCTCCAGACACCCCACGCGATGGTCTTGGTCGCCGAGGCGGACGGGCGCATCGCGGGTACGGTCATTGGCGCGTGGGACGGCTGGCGGGGTAATATCTATCGCTTGGCGGTGGCTCCCGGTTTTCGGCGACGGGGCCTCGCCCGGTCGCTGGTCGCGGAGGCTGATCGATCGCTCGCTCGCCTGGGCGCCCGCCGCATCACGGCCCTGGTCGACGGCGACCATCCCTGGGCGGTGGACTTCTGGAATACGCTGGCCGCGTCAGGCTACCGGCACGACGAGTTCATGTGTCGATACGTCAAGACACTCTAGGCATGAGGAGGAAGGGTTGATGCGATCGTTGAAAGCTTTCACGGTGCTCGCGGTGGTCTTGGCCCTGGCGCTTCCCGCCGTCGCCCAGGATCGCTCCAAAACGGAGGAAGTGGTCGTCGCCTTCGCCGCCGAGCCGCGGACACTGCTGCCCAACACCATCGTGGACTGGACCACCAACAACATGGTCGAGCACATGTACGACCGGCTGGTGGACCGGGATCCCAAGACCTACAAGCCCATTCCCATGTTGGCCACCTCCTGGAAGGTGGTGGACAACACCACCTGGGAGTTCGCGCTACGCACCGGCGTCAAGTTCCACAACGGAGAGGCCTTCGACGCCCAGAGCGTCAAGGCGACCATGGACTACCTGAAAGATCCCGCCAACAAGACGCACTACGCGCCGCTCTGGGCGGCCGTCAAAGAGGTCCAGATCGTGGATCCGCACACGGTGCGTTTCATCACCGAGAAGCCGTGGCCGGGGCTCATCGACCGCATCTCTCTCGGCAACGCCATCCTCCCCATGCCGCCGAAGGCGCTCAAGGAGCAAGGCGTCCAGGCCTTGCTCGCCAAGCCGATCGGCACCGGGCCCTTCAAGTTCGGCGAGTGGGTGCGCGACGAGAAGCTCGTGGTGGTACGCAACGATGACTACTGGAAGGGCAAAGCGGAGATCAAGAAGGTGACCTTCCGTTTCATCCCAGAGTTCAGCACGCGACTGGCCGCGCTCATGGCGGGCGAGATCGACATCATGAAGGACGTGCCCCCCCACGCCGTGGATCTCGTGGACCGGAGCGGCAAGGCCACCGTGCGCTCGACCGTCTCTTCACGCATCAACTATCTCGCCCTCGTCAACCTGAAGCCCGGGCCCATGCAGGACATCCGCGTGCGCCAGGCCATCGCGCAGGCCATCAACGTGGACGAGCTGATCTCGCAGGTGCTGCGCGGCCGCGCCTCCAAGATGTGCGGACCGCTCTCCCCCATCAACGTGGACTACTCGCCCAAGGTGCAGTGCCTCAAGTACGACGTGAAGCACGCCCAGAACCTCCTCCAGGCCGCCAATATCGATCCCGCCAAGCTCACCCTCACCCTCGACACGCCCTCGGGCCGTTACCCGCTCGACAAGGACATCTCGCAGGCCATCGCCGCCCAGCTCGGGCGCCTCGGCATCACCGTCAACGTGGTGGTCAACGAGTGGGGCACGCACCTCGACAAGATCAAGAATCGGAAGACGGGCGATATGTTCTTCCTGGGCTGGGGGCCGGCCCTCGACGCCCAGAACACCATCGAGCAACTCTTCCAGGGCTCCATGACCTACTCCTCCTACGGCGGCAACAAGGCGCTGGAGGACAAGATTGCCACCGCCGTCACCATCGTGGATCCCAAGAAGCGCCTGGAAGCGTGGGCGGAGATCCAGCAGATGGTGGTCAACGAGGTGCCCTGGGTCTTCCTGTGGCAACAGCACGATCTCTACGGGGTGGCGAACTGGATCGACTGGTCGCCGCGCGCCGACGAGAAGGTGTGGATGTACGAAGCCAAGATCGCCAAGCGCTGAGGAGACGGCCATCACCCTCACGGTCCTGACCAACGCCTTCCTCATCGACTGCGCGGGCCCGGAGCCCGTCGAAGGCGCCGCGGTGGTGCTGGAGGGCGAGCGCATCAAGGACGTGATCCCCTCGGGCAAGGTCGGCCCGCTCCGCGGCCACGTGGAGACGCTCGATCTCAAGGGGCGCACGCTCATGCCCGGCCTCACCGACGCCCACGTGCACATGTGCGCGGTGGAGGGCAACACCGCGGAGCAGCATCGCCACCATCCGCCCAGCCTCATCGCGGCCAAGACGCTCCGGCGCATCGAGCAGGCCCTCCAGCAGGGCTTCACTACCGTGCGGGATGCGGGGGGAGCCGACTATGGCTTCCGAGAGGCGGTGGCAAGCGGTCTCTACCCGGGACCGCGCCTGCTCGTCTCCGGGCGTGCCCTCTCCCAGACGGGCGGCCACGGCGACAAGCGTCGGCGCGCCGAGTGGATCGAGCCCGTCGACTGCTGCTTGGGTATGGTCGGGGTGATCGCCGATGGGCCCGACGAGGTGCGCAAGGCGGCGCGCGAGCAGCTCCGCCACGACGTGGACCAGATCAAGATCATGGCCTCGGGGGGCGCCATGTCCCCCTCCGACGAGCTCGACACCACGCAGTACACGGTGGACGAGATGCGCGCCGCGGTGGAAGAGGCGCGCGCCGTGGGGAAGTACGTCCTCGCGCACGCCTACTCGGGTTCGGCCATCCGCGCCGCGTTGCAGGCGGGGGTGCGCTGCATCGAGCACGGCAACCTGCTCGACGAGGCGGGGGCGCGCGAGATCAGGAAGGCCGGCGCCTATCTGGTGCCGACCATGGTCACCTACGAGGCCATCTGGCGCGAGGGCAAGACCCACGGGGTGAGCGAGCATCAGCTCCAGAAGATCAACGCGGCACGCGAGCTCTCCGTGGAGGGGCTGACCCAAGCCTACCGGGCCGGCTGCAAGATCGGCTCGGGCTCCGATCTCCTCGGCGACATGCAGGCCCAACGCACCGTCGAGCTCGAGCTGAAGGCCCAGGTCATGAAGCCCATGGAGGTGCTGCTCTCCGCCACCCGCGTCAACGCGGAGATCTTCCGCATGGAGGATCGGATCGGCTCCGTGGAACCAGGAAAGTACGCGGACCTCCTCGTAGTGAAGGGCAATCCCCTCCAGGATCTCCGCGTCTTCCAGAACCAGGACAACCTGCACCTGATCATGAAGGGCGGTCGCGCGTACAAGCAGACGTTGTGAGGGCCGCCGTCGCTCTACGACTGGCCATCCTGATCTGGGCGCCTCCAACTCCGTCATGGTCAAGTTCGTGTTGGGCGAGGTCTCCCCGCTCACCCTGACCTGGCTCCGCTTCCACCGGTATCGTCATCGCGTCCCGCGTCTACCTGCTGAATCGGACGTGAGCGGCGCTTTTACCGGGTGGTCTCGGGCGGCGGCATGCCGATTTGACGAATCATGTCCAGCAGGCGCGCATGCGTCTCGGCGTCGGCGGCTGCCACGAGTCCCGTGGCCCCACCGCTCCACACCTGGCCATGAAGATCGGTCAGCGTGCAGCCGGCGACCTGGCACAGGGCGAGCCCCGCTGCGAAATGGACGTTCCTCCGCATGTCGCCATCCGTCACGTAGGCGGCCCGGCGGCCCGCTGCGACCCAGGCGAGAGCGAGCGACGTCGAGACGACGCGAGGACGAAAGCGAAGCGCGAACTCGGGCAGCGCGGCCAGCGCCGTCGTCCGCAAGCTCGGCGCGCTGGGAAAGGGAGGGTCGAAGTTCAGCTCTACCAGCCGCGAGCTTGCATCGGGCGCCAGTGGCGCATCGTGGCCGCTCGCCCGCCTCCACGCCGCCGCGCCGTCGGTCCAGAAGATCTCGTCGCCGAACGGGTCGGCGACGGCAGCCGCGGTGAGCCGGCCCACGGCCTCGAGGACCACGTTCACCGCGACCATACGCACGCCAAAGGCGTAGTTGTGGGTGCCGCAAAGTGGATCGATGAGCCAGATGCGTCCGCCGTCCCCCGGTCTAGTCTGTCCTGTCTCCTCGCCGAGGATGGCGTCGCCCGGGCGCTCGCGGCACACGAGCGCTACCATCGCCCGCTCCGCCTCCACGTCGGCGCTGGTGGCGAAATCGCCGCCACCCTTCTCCACGCGTTGGAGGGCGGAACCGAAGCGCTGACGCACCACCGCTGCGCCCGCTTCGGCGGCGGCGAGGACCACGTCGACATCGCGCGTGAGGGACACGCCTCGACCTAGGAGGCGGCGCGAGCGAGGAGGTAACAGCGCCGGCTCGGGAACTCGGCGCCCGGGTAGGGCTCCCGCTCCACCTGCTCGATCACGACGAGGCCGGTAGCCCGCAGCGCGTCGATGACATCGGCGGGAACGTAAAACCGAAAGTCGAGGTTCACCGGCTCGCCGAAGAGCTCGTCCACGTGCACCACGTCACGACCTATGTGGAAGGCGACGAGAATCAGCCCGCCCGGCATCAGCACCCGCCTCAGCTCGGCCATGATGGCGGGGAGCTCGTCCGGCGCGAGGTGGACGATCGAATAGAAGGCGATCACGCCAACGGAACTCGCATCGGGCAGGCTCAGCTTCCGCATGTCGCCCACCTTGAACTCCAGCTCGGGATTGAGCCGCCTTGCCTCTTCGATCATCTGCGGCGACAGGTCGATGCCGATCATGGTCACGCCCTGGTCGTGCAGGTATCGCGCGACATGGCCGGGACCGCAGCCGAGGTCGGCCACGAGGCCGCGACCCCGCACCTCTTCGGCGAACCGATTGAGGAGATGGCGGTCGAGCGGCTTGCCGGAGAGCTCCGAGGCAAGATGGGCGGCGTAGGTGCGGGCCACGGAATCGTAGCTCTCACGAATGCTCATGGCCATCGGCTCACCACACGAAGGGCACCAGGCGATGTCGGACCCGCGTCTCGTAGTCGGCATAGCCGGGGAGCTGGGCGGCGAGGAAGCGCTCCTCATCGAGGAGGCGCCAGATCAGAAGCGGCAGCATGGCGACGATGGGGACGAGGCCCCAGTACGAGCCGAGGGCAAGCGGGGTGCCGATCAGGTACAGCAACGCGCTGGCGTACATGGGATGCCGAACCATAGCGTACGGCCCGGTCGAGATCACGCGCTGGTGCTCCACGATCTGAATGGTCGCCGATGTGAAGGTGTTCTCTCGGTAGACGCGGACAATGAGCAGAAACCCGATCAGCACGAGCGCATCGCCGACCATGACGCCTACCGGCGGCACGGCGCTCCATCCCCAGCGGCGGTCCAGAGCCGGCACGATGAGGAGCGCGATGAAGCCGACTGACGTGCCGAGCATGATGAGCTTCTGCGCGGGTCGCTTCTCTGCGGTCGGGCCCGCCCGCATTCGGCGCTCGAGCAGCGCGGGGTCGTGCCTCATGAGCGACAGCGTGGTGAAGACGGACACGCCGAAGAAGAGCAGGAGGTACACCCACGCCTGCCAGTAGTAGACGGTCCCCGCGGGTACGAAGAGCAGCAGGGCCATCACCGCCGAGAGCAAGGCCAGGGCGAGCCCCGCCCGCCTCTTCAGGCTCTTCATGGTGCCCTCTGTCCGCCACGAGATGTGGCGCGCCGCGATCGTCCCTGCGCCCGACGCTCTGCCCTCTCTTGATCGTACCCCCTAGTCGCCGCTACAAGCGGCCGCGCTATGCGCGGTGCGACTCGGGAGCGAAGCGGGCAAAGAGGAGCGCGGTGCCCGTCAGCAGCAGCGCCGTGCCCGCCAGGGTCACGTTCGCTCCCGCCAGATCGGCGGCGAGGCCCAAGGCGATCGGCCCTACTACGTAGCCGAGATCGGCGAGCATACGAAACGCGCTCATGGCCGCCGCGTTCATCCCCGACGGCGCCACGTCGGCGGCGTAGGCGGCGGGGGCCGCCCCGCCCACTCCCGAGGCGATGCTCCACATGACGCAGCCGGCGAGGAACCACGCGTACGACGAGGCGAGGAGAAAGAGCAAAAGAGACAGGCCGGCGAGGATGGTCGCGGGCACGATGACGAACTTGCGGCCGTAGCGGTCCACGAGCACCCCGGAGGGATAGATCACCACGAGTCCCACCACGCTGGCCAGGGCGAGCCCGAGTCCGATGCGATCCGCGCTGAGGGCCAGCCGATCGTTGGCGAGCACGGGAATGACATTGAAGAGGCCGCCCGTGCGCGCCATCGCATTCATGAAGCTCACCAGGCTCACCAACATGAAGCCGGCGTGGCCAATGAGAATGCGGACCTGGCCGCCGAAGGCTGGCACTGATGCCGTGCCGGCGACGGCGGGGATCCGCAGTGATCTCGTCTCCGGGATGAAGACCCAGGCGAGCAGGGCCGCGACGACTCCGGCCACGGCATAGGCGAGAAACGGCGCCCTGAGCCCATAGTGCTCGGCCATGAGACCGCCCGGGAGCGGACCGATGCTCACGGCAAACAGGAACACGCCTTGGTACACGGCCATGGTGCGCCCCCGGCGCTCAGGGGTGGTGATATCCGCGAGAACGATCTGCCCGGAGATCAGGACGAGGGCGGCGCCCGCGCCCGCTACGAAGCGGCCGACCACGAGCACGGCGAAGGTGGGCGAATAGGCGCAGAGGAGATTGCCGGCGGCCGTGACCAGGCCGCCGATCGCGAGAGCCGGCCGTCGACCCCAGGCGTCGGCGAGGTTGCCCACGGGCAGGGCCACGAGAAAGCGCGCCAGCCCATAGCATGCAATGGCCACCCCGATGGCAGACTGCGACACGCTGAAGGAGCGAGCGTAGAGCGCGAGCACCGGCACGATCCCACCGAAGCCGAGCTGATTGACGGCGATCAACGCACACATCCAGACGAGGATGTGATCGGAGCGGGAACGCGGCATCGCGGCTACCGAGCCGAGCTCGAACGATGCCGGAGCATGGGGAAACAGTATCACCGGTTCGCGTGCTCCGAAGCACGGCCGACAGCTCGAGACCTGTGTCACCGGCGGGCAGACTCAACTGCGCATCCGATGGTCATGGCTTGAAAATCGTGCGTACGGGAACCGCGCACATATTGTGCTGACAAAAACCGTTCACAGGTTCCGAGTCGTCACTGTTATGACGGCGAACTGTCAGCACTATGCGGGACACATTGTGGTCAGGCGCAACGACCGGAACCAGCGTCGCCGAATCGCCCGCTTAGACACGATCGAGCGGATCGCGTCGATGGCACAAACGATGCTGAATCCACTCATCCGACGACGTCGTGGACGATCGAGGAGCGCTGAAGCTCGATAACTCGTGTCGTCCTCACTTCCATCGGCGTTCCCAGTGAACGAAATCATCTCGTGCAAAAGGGGGCCGTTTGACCTCGACCATGCGTCATCGATTCGTGCACTGTCATCGAGAACTCGTCATTGGCCGTGCCGCCATCATCGTCACCGTCCTTGCCTCCCTCCTCGCGGTCGGCGGAATAGCCCGCTCCGTTCTCCAGGCCGCAGGGTTGCACCGGTGGGGCGCGGCGTTGGGCCAATCGCTGTTCCTCGCCCTCGTCAGCTTTCTCATCTACGGCGGACTCGTATACCAGCTGGCCCGCCTGGGCCATCTCCATCGTCTGATGCATCATCGCCCCGCGGGCGCGCGAGAGCTCCAGCGCTTCTTTCATAGCAAGCATGCTCCGGCGGTGACCGTCCTCGTTCCCTCCTACCGGGAGGATCCCGAGGTCGTGCGGCGGACGCTCCTGTCCGCGGCGCTCCAGGACTATCCGAAGCGCCGTGTCGTGCTCCTCGTCGACGACCCTCCAACGCCGCGTCGACTGGCGGACATCGGGCTGCTCGCGGCCGCGCGGAGCCTTCCGGAGGAGATCGAGGAATCGCTGCGGAAGCCCGCCGAGCACTTCACCGACGCGCTGGGCCGGCTCGCCGCGCGGGTGGCCCGTGACTCCCTCGACATGCGGGCGGAGATCGCCGGCCTTGCTCAGCTCTACCGTGACGCTGCGACCTGGTTCGAGGAGCAGGAGATGGGCTACCCCGTCGCCGATCACGCCGATGAGCTCTTCGTCGACCTGACTTTCCGGCAGCCGGCCCAACAGTTTCGCGAAAGAGTTGAGCGTCTCGACGAGGGAGCGTTCGGTTCCGGATGGCCTCGCCCGCAGGATCTGCTGGAGGAGTACGAGCGGTTGGCGAACAGATTCCGAGCCGAGGTGAGCAGTTTCGAGCGCAAGCGGTTCGTGAGTCTCTCCCACGAGCCGAACAAAGCGATGAACCTCAACAGCTACCTCGGGCTGATCGGGCGCGATTGGCGCTTCGTCGGGCCGCCCGGCGAACGGCTCCTGGAATCCTGCGATCGAGTGAGCGCGGACCTGTGTATACCCGACGCAGACTACATCCTGATGCTCGACGCTGATAGCATCGTCGCTCCCGAGTACACCCTGCGCCTGGCCCACTTCCTTTCCGAGCCGGGGAACGAGCGCATCGCCGTGGTCCAAACGCCCTACAGCGCGTTCCCCGGGGCGCCCGGAATGCTCGAGCGGATTGCCGGCGCCACCACCGACATCCAGTACATCATCCACCAGGGCTTCACCGCCTACGGCGCCACCTTCTGGGTGGGCGCCAACGCGCTTGCCCGCCGGGCCGCCCTGGAAGACATCGCGGAGGTCGACACGGAGCGCGGCTATGCGATCCGTCGATTCATCCAGGACCGCACCGTCATCGAGGATACGGAATCGACCGTCGATCTCGTCGCGCGCGGATGGCAGCTCCACAACTATCCCGAACGCCTGGCCTTCAGTGCCACCCCGCAGGACTTCGGCTCCCTGCTCATCCAACGGCGGCGCTGGGCGAATGGTGGCCTCCTCATTCTGCCCAAGCTGATCGGCTACCTTGCGCGCCGGCGGAGCCTTTCCTTGGCGTGCCGAGAGGCGTTCATGCGGTGTCACTATCTCGCCTCCCTCACCGTGGTCAACGCGGGCCTGCTCCTGCTGTTGACCCTGCCGTTCGACGATGCCGCGGGAGGGGTCTGGATGCCGCTCACCGCGCTCCCGTACTTCACCCTCTATGCTCGCGACCTGCGGTCCAGCGGCTATCGCCCGGCCGATGTGCTCCGGGTGTTCGCCCTCAATCTCATGCTGATCCCCGTGAACCTGGGGGGCGTCTTCCTCTCGATTCGACAGGCGTGGACCAAGGAAAAGAGTCCATTCGGTCGGACGCCGAAGGTCCAGGGCCGCACCGCGGCCCCGCCCCGCTACCTGATGGCGGAGGCCCTCATCCTGGGGATCTGGGTCCTGGGCACGGTCTACGAGTTCAGTCAGGGACGCGTCTGGCACGCTGGGCTTGCCCTTGCCAATGCGGCCTTTCTCGCCTATGCCGTCGTCCGTTTTATCGGGCTTCGCGAGTGCTGGACTGATTTCGCGATGGCCGTGCAGGAGCGCGTGCCCGCTCTTCTCTTCGGGAGGGCTCGATCGACGGGATCGCTCGAGGCCGAGCAGACACTGGGATAGGGGTGAGCAACACGATCGGTGCCGGCCGCCAAACCGTCAACGCCGTGGGCGACGATCAGCCCAAAGGCACGACGCTGCTCGCGTCGCGCCGGCACATCGGGCGGTGCGAGCCACAGCACGAAAGCCTCGGATCGATTGGGCTGGGACGGCCCCGGTCGCGGAGGCGCCTGATCATCATCGGGCTCCTCGCAACTCTCCTCGGTCCGTGTCCAGGCCGGGCAACGGCACACACGGAACTGGCCGTGACCATCGACGATCTGCCGACCACGGGGGCGCTTCCTCCTGACACCACCCGAGTGTCGATCGTCGATCGGATGGTGGAGATCCTCCGGCGCCATGCCGTTCCGGCCGTGTATGGCTTTACCAACGCCGGCCAGCTCCGTGACAATCCCGCCTTCGAGAGCATCCTGCTCGCCTGGCGGAAGGGTGGGTTTCCCCTCGGCAACCACACCCTGTCCCACCTCGATCTCGACCGGGTGAGCACCGGCGAGTTCGTCGCCGACATCGAGCGGAACGAAGCGCTCCTCGAGCCCCTCGCTCCGCCAGGCGCAGCGAAATTCTTCCGCTATCCGTACCTGCACCTGGGCAATGACCCCGAGAAGCGAGCCGCCGTCCGGAGTTGGCTCGCGTCGCGAGGCTACCGCGTCGCGCCCGTGACCGTGTACGTCGAGCACTGGGAGTGGAGCAATGCCTACACGCGCTGCGTCGCCAAGAAAGACGGACCGGCCATCAGGTGGGTCAAAGAGACGTATCTGGAAGCGTCAAAGGCGCGCCTGGCCTGGGCCCGCGAGATCTCAGCACAACTCTTCAAGCGCCAGATGAAGCACATTCTGCTGCTTCATGCGGATGCCATCGATGCCGCGATTCTCGATGACCTCCTGAGCGCACATCAGGCGGCGGGCGTCACCCTGATCAGTCTCGAGTCGGCCCTCCAGGATCCTGCCTACGGAACGTATGTCGACGAGCCGGGAGACGGCGATCACACCTTTCTCGTGCAGGCAGCGCGAGCTCAGGGAGTCGACATCCCTTCCCCCAGGGCAGGGGCGCCGCCCGCCGTCGATCGCACCTGCCGGTAGCCGGCCCCACGTCAGAAGGAGATCAGGGCCGCCGCTACGTTCTGGTTGCCCCGGAAGAAGTTGTCAGGGTCGTACTTGGCCTTCACGGTCACGAGCCGATCGAAGTTCACGCCGTAGGCGGAGCGGATCCGGTCGGGCTCGTCCTCCCCGAGGTCGTTCACGTCGACGTTATCTTCTACCCAGGGCTGCAGCGCGGCATGCAGCTTCCGTGCGCCAACCCGCCGCGCCACCGAAAGATCGATCAGCCAGCTGTGCTATGGTGGCCACCGGACTCCATGACCCGATTCGGCATCTCCCTTCCTACCGGTCTCGCAGGTGGTCCGCCCTTCGGGGCCACCAGTCTCGCCGACGCTGCGCGCAACATCGAGGGGGCGGGCTTCGAGAGCGCGTGGACATTCGACTCCGTGGGGCGCGGCACGCTTCGGCCCGACCCGCTCATGGCCCTAGCCGTGGCCGCTACGGTCACGCGCGGAATCGAGCTGGGCACCGGAGTGTTCCAGGTGCCGCTGCGCCACCCCGTCGAGCTGGCGCAGCGCGTGCTCACCGTTCAGCTCGTGTCCGGGGGGCGGCTACGCTTCGGGGTGGGGGCGGGCTCGACGGCCGGCGACTTCGCCGCCCTCGGCCAGGATTTCGACGCGCGCTTCCGGCGGCTCGCCGAGTCGCTCGCCATCATGCGACGCCTCTGGGTCGGCGAGACCGTGGAGGGCGCCTCCCTTGCCCCCGTGTGGCCAATCGTACACGGCGGGCCACCTGTGTTCATCGGCTCCTGGGCCGGCTCGAGGTGGATCGAGCGCGCGGCGCGCGAGTTCGACGGCTGGATCGGCTCAGGCGCGCGGAGCAGCTGGGGGGCGCTGCGCGACGGCATCAAGCGCTTCCGCGATCTCGGGGGCAGGCGCGCGATCGTCACCAACGTGCGCGTCGATCTGAGCAGCCAGGTCGCGAGCCCGGATGGCCCCGGCGATCCCTGCGATCTCAAGTGCCCGCCCGACGTGGCCCGTGAGCGCCTGCACCGGCTCCGCGAGTGGGGCTACGACGATATCGTGCTCGGCCCCGCCCAGCACGACGCCGCGCACCTGGAGGAGTTGCGCGCGCTCTGTCTCAGCTCCCGCTGACGCCGCGGGCCGGGCGCGCTCGCAGGGCCGCCGCCATCTCGCGTCCCGCCGCCGCCCCGCGCTCGGCGAACTGCCGGCACAGGCCCGTGTAGCGCGCGGGATCGAGGAGGGCGTCGATCTGCTGCGAGCTCAGGCGCGCGCTCACGTGCGGATCCTTGGCGAGCATGTCCCGGAAGGCGCGCGACTCCGTGACGGAGGCCTGCGCCGCGTCGTATACGGCGTCGTGCGCGCGCTGGCGGCCGATCTGACGGCCGAGCTCGAGCATCAGGGCCTCGGCCATGATGAGCCCGCCCGAGAGATCGAGGTTCTCCCGCATCCGCTCCGGGAACACCTGCAGGCCCTCGAAGAGCGCGACGAGCCGCTGCAGCATGTCGCCGGTCAGCTCGCAGGCCCCCACGATGGCCCGGCTCATCATGATGCTCGTGGTCCGATCGGCCTCGTGCTCCGTCTGCATCGCCTCGAGGGCGAGGGGGACGAGGGCGCGGATCTGGGCGGCGGCCGCGATGATGTCCTGCGAGAGCTTCGGATTGCGTTTCTGCGGCATGGTGCTGCTGCCCACCGTGCCGGGCGGCACCGGCTCCTCCACCTCACCGAACTCCTGCTTCATGAGCGTGTAGACCTCGCGGCCGATCTTGCTCCCCGTCGCCGCAAGCATGCCGAGGAGCGTGACGTACTCCGCCTGGTGATCGCCGATGGTGCGCGCGGGCAGGGGCATGGGCGCCATACCGAGGTGGGCGGCCATCCGCTCCTGGGTACGGAGCCCGAGCTCGCCCAGCGAGGCGAGAGTGCCCGCGCCGCCCCCCAGCATGGCCACGAACACGCGTGACTCGCAGGCGCGCAGGCGATCCGCGTGACGGCCGAGCTCGTCGATCCACACCGCCACCTTGAACCCAAAAGTCGCGGGCACCGCATGCTGGCCGTGGGTGCGCCCAGGCAGCAGCACGTCCTTGGTTCGGTCGGCCAGATCGGCGAGCGCGCCGAGAAGCGTGGCGAGCTGATGAAGGAAGATCTCGTGGGCCCGGCGCACCTGGAGGAGCTGGCCCGTCTGCGTCACGTTCTGGGTGGTGGCACCCCAGTGCACGTAACCCCCCGCCTCTCCCTCGCAGACGCGATCGAGCTCCCATACCAGGGGTACGAGCGGATGCCCCGTCTTGGCCAGTCCCGCCCGCACCGCATCGAGATCGAGGAAGGACAGCTTGGCCTTGCCGACGATCTCGCGCGCGGCGGTCTCGGGAATGATGCCCAGCTCGGCCTGCGCCCGGGCGAGCGCGGCCTCCACGTCGAGCCAGGACTGGAAGCGTGCGGCCTCCGTGAAGAGCGCGCGCACGCCGGGGTCCTCGATCCGCAGGGAGGTCGGCTCGTCCTGCATGCGCGTTATCTCGCACGCGGACCCCGTGTTGTCAACACGCCGCCCGCCCCGATCGCGTAGAATCGTGGCCGCGGGATCATCTACGGGAGGACAGCCATGGGCAAGCTCGACGGCAAGGTGGCGCTGATCAGCGGCGGCGCGCGTGGACAGGGCGCGGCGGAGGCGGAGACGTTCGCGAGAGAAGGCGCGAAGGTGGTCTTCGGCGATGTGCGTGACGTGGAAGGGCAGAAGGTCGAGGTGGGCATCCGCGCCGCCGGGTACGACGCGACCTACGTGCACCTGGACGTGACGAGCGAGGCAGACTGGCAGGAAGCGGTCAAGCTCGCGGAGGATCGTCACGGACGTCTCGACATCCTGATCAACAACGCCGCCATCGTCATCCCCCGCGTCCCCATCGAGGAGCGCTCGGTGGCCGAGTGGGATCAGGTCATGGCCGTCAACGCCCGGGGCGTCTTCCTCGGAACGAAGCACGCCATCCCCGCCATGCGCCGGGCGGGCGGCGGGTCCATCGTGAACATCTCCTCGGTGGCGGGGATCGGACAGTCCCTGCACCAGGAGCCCGCCTATGCGGCGAGCAAGGGCGCCGTCCGCATCTTCACCAAGGTGACGGCGAGCCAGCACGCCAAGGACAAGATCCGCTGCAACTCCGTGCACCCGGGGCCGGTGGACACGGAGATGTTCCACAGCGCGTTCAAGGGAGACCGCGAGGCGATCGAGAAGCGGCTCCAGCGCGTGCCGCTCCGCCGCATGGGCACCGTGCCCGAGATCGTCTCCGCCGTGCTCTACCTCGCCTCCGACGAGGCGTCGTACATCACGGGGAGCGAGCTCGTGGTGGACGGCGGCGCCCTCGCTCAGTAACCATGACGCCCGAACAGATCCTGGCCGCCGCGCCCCTCGTGCTCCCGCAGCGGGAGCGCGAGCGCTACTTCGAGGACGGGTTCCTCACCGTGCCCGGCTACGTGGGCGCAGCTTGGCTCGCGCGCCTCCGTGCCGTGGTGGCGGCCAAGATCGAGGAATCGCGCACCTTCACCACCTCCGACGATCAGTTCGACCTCGCCTCCGATCACACCGCGGAGAAGCCGAACATCCGCCGCCTGCGCAAGGCGGTGGACCAGCATCCCGAGCTCTGGGAGTTCGCGACGGATCCCGCCGCGGTCGACCTCTGCGCCGATCTCCTCGGGCCGGACATCCGCTTCCACAGCTCGAAGCTCAACTTCAAGTGGTCCGAGGGCGGCGACGCCGTGCGCTGGCACCAGGACATCCAGGCGTGGCCGCACACCAACTGCGCCGTCCTCACCTTCGGGGTCTACCTGGAGGACACGGGTCCCGAGCAGGGCCCGCTCACCGCGCTGCCCGGCACCCATCGCGGGGCCATCTTCGACCAGTTCGACGATGACGGCAATTGGACGGGGACCGTCAGTCCGCGCGATGTGGCCACCCTCGCCACCCACAACGCCCGCGAGCTCTGCGGACCCGCGGGCACCGTGGTCCTCATCCACTGCCGCGTAGTGCACGGCTCTGCCGCCAACTACTCAGCGCGGATGCGCCCGCTCCTCCTCAACGTCTACTCCGCGGCCGACGCCCTTGCCATCGTGCCCGCGCCCGCTCCCACCAGGCACACCGGCCTCCTCGTCCGCGGCCACGAGCCGACCCACGTCCACATGGAGCCCTACCCGGCCAAACTTCCGCCCCGCTGGGACCAGGTCGGCTACCGCTCCATCTTCGCCGCCCAGAGCACCACCGCGCGCCCCACCTACACCGACTAGAGTTCAACCCGATCAATGAAGAGGCAGTCGGGTCTTCGAGCCATTCGGGCGATCGACTACACGGTCATCTTCGTGCGCGATATGGCCGCGATGCGTCGCTTCTACGAAGACACCCTTGGCTTTTCACTCCTCCGCGAGCTATCGCCAGGCTGGATCGAATATCGGGTGGGCGACAACACCTTGGCCTTGGCCAGGCCACGCCTCACTGCCGCAGATGCGCCGACGCCCAACGGGAGTGCCTCGCTTCAGCTGGCCTTCAAGGTGTCCGTCCCCGACGTCGACCAGTGCGCCACCGAGCTCGTTCGGCAGGGCGTCGCTCTTCTCTCCCCGCCCACCGACCAGGTCTTCGGCCACCGCACCCTGTTCTTCCGCGATCCCGATGGAAACCTCCTGGAGATCTTCGCGGACATCTAGCTGTCGAGCAGTTGGACGGTGCAAGCGCGACGGCCACAACGTCGATCCTTTCCAGACCCCGTGACGATGCTGCAGTGCTGCCGCACCTTCACTATACTTATAGTCGAAGCGGGAAGCTGCAAGATAGGGAGGACCCAACCTTACGCTTCGAATATGCCAACCCGTTCCCCTACCCGGGCGGGGGACCTGACGGGCCGATCCCGTCGGGTGCGACGAGGGGAAGTCGTGGAGGTAGCGGAGATGATGGGCCGGTCTTGAGCGGACGAAAGTAACGAACGAAGTGATGACGAAAAGGAGACGGGTGCGACGATTGGGTGTGCACCCTGTGTTTGCACTCGGTGTGACGGGTGTTCTGTTGTTTTGTAGTTTGATGCATGTGATCGGGTCGAACGCGGCCAGTGGGCCTGAACTCTGGCGGATCCGCTCGTCGGAGAAGATTGACGAAGCCCGCCGCGTCGAGGAGCTCAGCCAGATCGCGGAAGGGCTGCGGACCGCGGTGCTGCGAAAGGACTCCGAGGCATTGCTGAAATACTACTGGCGCAACGCTGAGGTAGCAGACCCGTGGTCAGGGGCGTGGGCTGTTGCGAATTCGGACGGTGCCGACACGTATGAAAGCGAACGGGAAATCCTGGCTGATCCAGCGAGTCCTCCATACTGCGCGCTCTATGACACAGTCTGTCGTCGTGCCATGGCGAAACCAGAGCATCGCGATGATCCATCGTATCGCCTTTCAGTTCTGGATTTCTTCCTGGCAGGTCCCGTGAACATCGAAATCTTCTTTCGCACCAGTCCGGATGGGGCAAGGGTAGATTTGGATCGAGCGATTCTAGTGTTTGTCCGGACCGGCTCCCCGTCCAGCAAGTTCTCGCGATTGCGCGATTTCGAGTCGGCCTTGAACAAGTGGGCCGATGAATTTGTGTGGGTGGAACTTACACTGACGAGATTTGGGTGGCGCTACGAGCGGGTTCTCTTTGGGCTCCCGTACGACAGCGACTAATCCGAGTCCTACGGAGAGCTATGTTTTGTGCGCGCCAGTTGGTGACTGGGCGAGAGAGGTGGAAATCAAGTACACCTGTCCACTCGCTGACTCTGACACCCAAGCCCTCTGAACCGCCCCGGGTTTTCCGGAGACCGGTTTACAGGACGCCCGCTAGATCGTTTATCTCACCAATGTGTGGGACCTGACCAACCGCCGGGTGACCCGGCAAACCCTGGCCGACAGCGGCGCCTACCAGTTCGCCTACACCGTGGACGGCAACGGCGTGGTCACGCAGACGGACGTCACAGATCCCCGCGGCTACGTCCGCCGAGTCACGTTCAATGCCTCGGGCTATCCGCTGACCGCTCGCCCTGGGCACGCCCGAGGCACAGCAGACGACCTGCGTGCGGAACGTCACCAACCTGCCCAATAGCAACCTGGTGAGCCGGGTCACCGACGCGCTCAGCCGGAACACCGATCTGACCTATGACAGCCTCGGCAATGTCCTGACCGTCACCCGCTACCTGAACGGGGCGCCCGTCACCACCACCTACACCTACGAGCCCACGTTCAACCGGGTGGCGACCATCCAGGACCCGCTCACGCACACCACCACGTTCACCTATGACAGCTCGGGAGCGCACAACCTCCAGAGCATCAGCGACGCGCTCGGGCACCAGACGAGCTTCACCTACGATCCGCAGGGCCAGCCCCAGACCATCACCACGCCCGCCGGGACGACGCAGCTCGGCTACACCCTGGGCGATCTGACGACCATCACCGACCCGCTGAACAATGTCACCACGCGCTTCACCGATCCGGGCGGGCGCCTCGTCAGCGTCACCAGCCCCCTTGGCCACCGCACCCGCTACGAATGGGATCCCCTGAACCAGCTCACCAAGACCATCGACCCGCTGAACGGCGTCACCCAGCTCACCTACGATCCGAACGGCAATCTCACCGGGGTGCGCGACGCCAAGAACAACCTGACCCAGTTCGCGCCGAACACCATGGACCGACCGCTCAGCCGTACCGATGCCCTCGGGAATACGGCGAGCGTGCTGCTGTACGACCTGAACGGCAACCCCCAGCAAGTCCGGGACCGCAAGAGCCAGGTGACCCAGACCACCTTCGATCCGCTCAATCGCCCCAAGGTCATCACCTGGGCCGACAGCTCCACCACCACCCTCACCTGGGACGCGGGCAATCACCTCACCCAGGTGGTGGACTCGATCAGCGGCACCATCACCCGGAGCTGGGACGACCTGGATCGGCTGAGCTACGAGCAGGCCAGCGCGATTCACTCAACGCGTTAGAGGCGCGCGGCGGGAATCTCCTCGCCCCACGGCTGCATCGCCGGCAGGAGCGGCGTGAACTCCCGCACGCGCCCCGCCGCTCCCGCCAGGATCCGATCGATGGCCGCGCGCTCCGCCGCCGACAGCTCGAACTCCGCGCCCGCGTGGTTGGCCTCCACCTCGGCAGGCGTGCGCGCCCCCACCAGCGCCGTGCTGACGGCGGGATGACCAAGCACCCACGCCAGCGCGAGCTGGCTCAGCGTCAGGCCGCGCGGCTCGGCGATCTCGCGCCGGATCCGCTCGGCGATCGCCACGTTCGTGCGGAAGTTGTCGCCGCGGAAGATGGGCTGGCCGAAGGCCACGCCGTTGCCGCGCCAGTCGCGCGAGGCATCGAACGTGGTCGACGCGGTGAAGGCGCCGGCGAGCAGCCCGTGACCGAGGGAGCCGTAGCCCATGACGCCGACGCCTTCCTGGAGGCAGTAAGGGAAGGTCTCCTGTTCCTGGCGCCGGTCGAGCATGTGATAACCGACTTGCGAGACGTCCACCCGCCGCGTCCGCATGCACTCGGCGAGCATGGCGCCCGTGAAGTTCGACACGCCCACGAAACGCGTCCGGCCGGAGCGCACCACCTCCTCCAGCGCGCGCATGGTGTCCTCGAAGGGCGTGCCGGCATCGGGCCAGTGCACGAGGAGCACGTCGACCCAGTCGGTGCGCAGCCGCCGCAGGCTCGCATCGACCTCGGCGAGGATGTTCGCCCGGCTCGCGTCACGCAACGGCCCGGGCTGCCCAGGGGGCGGCACCTTCACCCCACACTTGGTGACGAGGATGACGTCGCGCCGCCGCTTCTCGAGCGCGCGAGCCACTACCTCCTCGGAGTGGCCCGCGCCATAGGCGGGCGCGGTGTCTACACAGTTCACTCCGAGCTCGAGCGCGCGATGGATGGCCTTGACGGCTTCGTCGTCCTCGATCGCGCCGTAGCGGTCGCCCGCCATGGGCCAGCAGCCGAACCCCACCACGGACACCTGCATCCCGGTACGGCCGAATGGACGGTAGCGCATGGAACCCTCGTGGTGAGATGGCACTCCCGTGGATCCGGGCGCCGAGCGTAGCACACGAGCGCCGCCCGCCGCGCGGGAGGCTAGCGGACGCGAAGAGGATCGATGCGGATCAACGCGGCCGGCGCGCCCACGCCGGACACGTCGATCTTGCCCTCGATGCGGAAGCTGTCGCGCGGGCCCGCCGTCTGGCCCGCGATGGTGAGGCTGCCCGCCAGCACCACCAGGAAGGCGACGCCGCCCGGCACCGTGTCCATGGTCGAGGCCGGCGGTGCCAGGGTTACCCGGTGCTTCCACGTCGCCCGCGCCGTCATGGCGTTCAGCACCAGGCAGGAGCCCGATGGCACGCGGCAGCGGGCGGTCCAGCCGCCATCGAAGGCGAACGGCACGTAGCGCTGGCGCGCCACCAGCGCGGGATGCGAGGGCCCGAAGTCGAGAGTGAAGCCCGGGCCCTCGACGAGGGTGATGGTGCGATCGTGACCGCGGTAGTCGGAGAACGGCGCGTCACCGTCCAACCAGGCGAAGCCCACCAGCCAGTTGGGGCCGGCGGCGATGTCGGCCTTACGGCCCGCGCCGTTCCGCCAGCGCGATTCCGACAAGCTCGCGAACGGGATCAGGGTCGCCGTCACGCCTCGGCCGTCTACAGCGTGAGCTCGCGGCGAACGCCGCGCAGATCCATCTCGTACTCGAGCCCCTGGATGGGCGGGCGGCTGGGATACCAGTGGATGCCGTGGATGGCGGCTGGGCCGGCCACGGGGACGATCTCGTGCTCGACCAGGTCGTGGATTGGCTGGGCGGTGTAGACGTCGATCACCATCACCCGATCCCAGCTGCCGCCGAGGGCGCGCAACCTCGCCTGCATGGTGTCCATCACGAAGCGCGCCTTCTCGCGCATGGCTCCTCCCGAGGTGTCACCGTGGCGGACGATGCCGTCGGCCCCCTGAGCGCGCTCGCGCATCTCGCCCGCTCCCGCCACCACGAAAGTGGGCGCGGACGTCGCTCCCGCCACCGTGTAGGAGAAGGCGAAGAGCGAAGGCTCGCGCGGCGCGCCGACCACCGGCGCCACGTTGGTGCGCGGGATGGGATTGTCGTCGCCCACGAGGATCTTCCACTCCGCGAGCAGCGAGCGGTATCCCTGGTTGAACTCGTCGAAGCCGCCGAAGGTGAAGGGAGCGGGGCTGCGAAGCTCGATGCCGCACAGGGCCGCGCGGGGGCGGCCGATCTCGCGCAGATGGCGATCGATGCGGGCGAAGCCGTCGCGCCATGCCACGGGCGCGGCCAGCGTGGCGTGCACGATCTCCCAGCCCGCGCTCGCCACCACGCCGGACGAGAACGCGCTGATGCCGGGGAGGAACTGATAGCCGCCGGCCGGGGCGTCGCGGAGCATGGCGGTCCTTTCAGTCGAGCGTGATCTCGGCGCTCATGGCGATGGTGCCTTCCGGCGTCACTGCCCATAGCTCGGCGCCTCGCCCGTCGCCGGTGGGACGGCCGACCAGCTCGAAGGGCGCGGTGTCGAAGAGCGGTGCGCGGGCCTGCGTCGTGTAGGCGCGCACGGTGCGGCCGGGATTGCTGTCACGCGCGAAGTCGAGGAGGAGCGCCGTGGTCAGCGGTCCGTGCACGACGAGGCCGGGATAGCCTTCCGTCTCCATGGCCCATCGGCGGTCGTAGTGGATACGGTGGCTGTTGAAGGTAAGGGCGGAGAAGCGGAAGAGGAGCACGGGATCGGGCGTGATGCGTCGGCGCCAGGGCACCCCGGCGGGCGGGGCGTCGCGGCGGGGCGCCTGATTGCCCTGGCCGCCCTTCACCTCCTCGCGGAAGACGGTACGCCGCTCCTCCTCGAGGGCGAGGCCGTCGGGGCCGAAGACGCGGCTCGCCACGGTGGCGAACACGAGGGTGCCGGTGCCGCCACTCTTCACGCTGATGTCGGCCAGCTCCGTCTCGCGCCGCACGGCATCGCCGATGCGGAGGGGCCGATGGAAGCGCACGCTTTCCCCCGCGAACATCCGGCGGGGCAGCGGCATGGCGGGCACCACACCGGCATCACGCGGGCTGCCGTCGGGACGCAGCTCATCGGGAGCGTAGCGAGGCAGGAAGTAGAGGGCGAGCCACGCGGGCGGAAGCGGATCGCCGGCCACCAGCTCCGGCTCGGAGCGCGCGAAGGCCAGGCGCAGCAGGTTGGCGGGCCCGGGATGGATCAGATCGGTGGCGGTGAGCCGGCGGCCGATGTGGGACCGCAGATCGTCGATGCTGAGAGCGCTAGTGGCCATCGTCACTCCTCCGTCGGGAATGTGCCGCGGCGATCGTGCCAGAAGCCTCGCGGCGGGTCAATGCTCGGCCGGCCGCTCAGACCGCGACGAAGCCTCCGTCTACGACGAGCTCCGCGCCCGTGATGTACGACGCCTCGTCGGAGGCGAGGAAGAGGACGGCGTAGGCGACCTCCTCCACCCGCCCCTCGCGCTTCATGGGCACGGCGTCGAGCAACGGCTTGCGCCAGGCGGGGTCCGCGGAGGTCTTGGAGGTGCGCATGGGCGGCATGAAGCCCGGGTGCACGGAGTTCACGCGCACGCCGTCCTTGGCGAATTGCACGGCGGCCGACTTGCTCATGGTGCGCACCGCCCCTTTAGAGGCGTTGTAGCCCATGTGCAGATTGTCCTGGCCCACGATGCCCGAGATCGACGAGATGTTCACGATGGAGCCGCCCCCGCCCTGTCGCATGGCAGGCACCGCGTGCTTCATGCCGAGGAAGACACCCTTGGCGTTGACGCTCATGAGAGTGTCCCAGTGCGTGGTGCTGAGGGTGTCGCGATCGTACGAGCCGCTCATCCCCGCGTTGTTCACGAGGATGTCGAGGCGCCCATAAGCGCCCACCGTGGTCTTGACCGCCTCCTGCCAATCGAGCTCGCTCGCCACGTCGAGCTTGACGAACTGCGCTTTGCCGCCGTCGGCATTGATCTTCTCTGCCACCGCGCGCCCGTCCGCCTCCATCACGTCGGCCACCACCACGATGGCTCCTTCGCGGGCGAAGATGACGGCCTCGCTCTCGCCCATCCCGTGGGCCGCTCCCGTGATCATCGCCACCTTGCCGCCGAGTCTCATGGCCGTCCTCCGCGCTGGGGTTGCCTCAGGTTCGAGGGGTGAGATCGTACGCCTGATCGATGAGCCGGACTACCCGCAGGCAATCGTGCACCCTGACGGGCGGCGGCTCCCCGCGTCGCCAGTGGTCCACGATGTCGCGCACCGCGGTGGAATAGAGCGCCTCCGCGGGGCGGGCCGCGAAGACCTCCTCGCCTCTGGTCGTGATGAGGCGCATGGTGTCGTCGTGGTAATGCACGAGAATGGCGTCGCGCCCCGCGATCTTCCACTCGCTGTCGCTGCCCGCATACGGCACGGTGTTGCCCAGCTCCACCACGCCCAGCACGCCGCTCGCCGAGCGCAGCAGCACGGAGGCGAAGTCCTCCACGCGCTGGCCGAGCGCGTGGTGGCTGAGCTGCGCGCCCGTCACCGTCGCCTCGTCACCCGTGAGATGCAGGAACATGTCCAGCACGTGGGCGCCCAGATTGCGCAGGCAGCCGCCGCCCGCCTCCGCGGGGTCGAGCATCCACGGCGAGTCCCATGCCGGATAGCGCGCCGAGGTGGGGCGGTTGAGCCGGAAGTAGAGATGGGACAGGGGCCCAAAGGCGCCGTCGGCGAGCATGCGCCGCGCGCGGGCCACGAAGGGCGAGTAGCGCTGGGGAAATGCTAGGGCCACGAAGGCGTTCCGCGCCACCACCTTGTCCGCGATCTCGCTCACCTCGCCCGCGTTGAGCCCCATGGGCTTTTCCATCATGAAGGGAAAGCCGTGATCGAGAAGATAGTGCGCGGTGGCCGCCATCCCGCTGTGTCGTCCCAAAGCCACCACGAAGTCCGGCTTGGTGCGGGCGAGCATCTCGCGGTAGTCCGTGAAGGTGGGCGGTCCGCCGAGCTCGCGCGCCCGCTTGGCCGCCACCGCCGCGTCACGATCGTGCAGTCCCACGAGCTCCACGTCGGGCAGCGCGGAGAGAACGCGCAGGTAGGCGGCGTCATAGAGCGAGTGCCAGTGGCTGACCTCGATGGCGGCGATGCGCATCGCGCTACTCCATGTGCACGGGCGCCGGCGCATCCTCACGCGCGCTGGCCGACGAGGGCGGGCCCGTGCGCACCCGCTCGAGGAGGGGGAGGAGGACGATAGTGCTGCAGAACAGCACGAAGAGCAGCCAGAAATCGTCCGCGAAGGCGAGGACCTGGGCTTGCTGCGTCACCTCCTGATAGACCATGGCGATGGCGCGGCGGTCCGCGGTGAAGCTGTCCGCGCCCTGGGCAACGAAGTGAGCGGCCCACTTGGCGAGCCGCGCCGCCGTCTCCGCGTCGAAGGGATTGATGTGGGCGACCAGCGTCGACTGGTGCTCCTGCGTCCGTCGAGCGAGGAGCATGCTCACCACAGCCACCCCGGCGCCCCCACCCAGGTTGCGCACCACGTTGAGGAGCGCGGTGGCGTTGCCCATGCTGATGCGCGGGATGGTGGCGAGACCCACCGCGTTGAGGGGCACGAAGATGAAGCCGACCCCCAGCCCCTGCACGAAGCGAGGCCAGGCGAGCCCCCAGTAGTCCACCGTGCTCGTGAGCACCGACATGTTCCAGGCCGCCCACGCGTTGAGGAGACAGCCGATGAGGAGGAGCAGGCGTTGATCCATGCGGTTGATCAGGCGGCCTGCGATGACGAGCGAAAGGAGATTGCCCACCCCGCCCGGGGCGAGGACGAGGCCCGACGTCCACGCGTCGTAGCCCAGGACCTTCTGGGTGAAGAGAGCGAGGAGCACCATGCTCGAGAAGAAGCCGAACATGACGAAGACCATGATGAGGCTGGCCGCCGCGAAGTTGCGGTCGCGGTAGACACCCAGGTCGAGGATGGGCTCGCTCGCCGTGAGCTCCCGGATGAGAAAGCCCACGAGGGCGACCACCGCGGTGAGGCCCAGGGTGATGATGAAGTGGGAGTCGAACCACTCGTAGCGCTCGCCTTGGTCGAGGAAGAGCTGGAGCGACAGGAAGCCCACCACCATGAGGCAGAGGCCGGGAATGTCGATCCGGCCGGGCTTGCGTAGATAGGTCGGGTCGAACAGGATGGCACTCGCCGCGAAGAAACCCAGGATGCCGATGGGCAGGTTGATGTAGAAGGTCCACCGCCACGACCAGTTGTCCGTGATCCAGCCGCCCAGCGTTGGACCGAAGATGGGCGCCATCATGATGCCCATCCCCCACACCGCCATGGCCATGCCGCGCTGCCGGAAGGGAAAGATCTCCCACATGATCGCCTGGGAGAGCGGCATGAGCGGGCCGCCCGCGATGCCCTGAAGCGCGCGGGCCAAGAGAAGCACGTTGAGGTTCGGGGCGACCCCGCACAGCGCGGAGGCCAACGTGAAGCCCACTGTGCACAGGAGGAAAAAGCGCTTGCGCCCGAGCATGCCCGCGAGCCAGCCCGTGGCGGGGAGGATCACCGCGTTGGCCGCGAGGTAGGAGGTGAGGACCCAGGAGATCTCGTCTACTCCCGCGGAGAGCGAGCCCTGCATGTGAGGCAGGGCCACGTTGATCACGGTGACGTCGAGGACCTGCATCACGGTGACCGTCATGACCGTCACCGTGATGGCCCACCGGCGTAGGGCGCTCAGGGGCGCGTCGAAGTCGGGGGTGTGGGCGGCCTCCGCGGTGGCCGTGGTCATCTCGGGTCCGCTGTGGAGGGAAGGGTGGAGGCGCCATCGGATGAGCGGGCGTGCATCGCGCCGATCCTGCCAGAGCGAGGGGGCGAGGTCAATTCACGCCTTTCGGTCGAGCTTCGCCGACCTCGCACGACGGGGCTCGTGGAACACACGGTGGTGATCGTCACTCCGAGCACGGGATGGAGTTCGGCGAGAACAACGGCTGCTACCGGCTCATCCGCGACGCGTCACTTCCCCGCGAGCGGCGGCGAGCGGCGCTCGAGGAGATGCGTCGCTTCTATTGCACGTACGGAACGCCCTCGCGCCGCGCGCGAGCCTCTCGCTCGTGTCCCGCCCACGGCGGACGAGAAGGAGGTGGCTCGACGGAGGCGGGACGGGTCAGCTCTACGGTGGGCTCGATCACATAGCGAAGGACCCGGTGCTGCATCCAGCGTACGAAGAGCAGATCCCGGAAGGCCCGGCCAGCCCGGTTGCGCACACCGAACTTCGATTCGCCAAACCGGCGCGCGCGATGGGTGACGGGAATCTCCACCACTCGATGGCCAGCGATCCGCAACAGCGTGGGGACGAATCGATGCAGGCCGTCATACGGGGGAAGAGCCGCCGTGCAGGCTCGTTTCATCGCCCGGAGCGTACACGCGCTATCGCGCACCGTTTCCTGCGTCACCCGGTTGCGGATGAAGTTGGCGATCCGGGACGACAACCGCCTGAGCCACGTGTCGTGGCGATGCACCCGCCAGCCCGTGGCGGCGTCCGCGTCTGCGAGGGCGGCGACGAGCTGGGGAATGTCTGCGGGGTCACTCTGCAGATCGCTGTCCATGGTAACCACGATGGAGCCTTGCGCCCGTCGATAGCCGGCATCCAGAGCCGCGGTGAGTCCGGCGTGCCGGGCGAAGCGAACGTGGCGCACTCGCCCATCCCGCTGGGCGAGCTCCCGGATCCATTCCGCGCTGCCGTCCGTGCTCATGTCGTCGACGAAGATGATCTCGACGTGACGCCAGTGCGCGTCCAAGACACCGATCAGCTCCCGCCAGAGCAGAGGCAGATTCTCCACCTCATTGAACACGGGCAGGATGACGGTGAGCTCGAGCAGCTCGGGGGGAGACGCCGAGATCTGGTCACTCATCGACAGCGTCCGAGGAGCACGTAGGACCGGGATCCCAGAGCCACGCTCCCCATCGAGCACCAGCTCGGGTCGGCGGA
>Ga0306921_10000410_pt1 | contig 36801 bp, 29 predicted proteins | sample sta12Cox44000080_FD_203760 | JGI IMG/M metagenome (GOLD analysis project Ga0306921, IMG submission 203760) | Lab enrichment of tropical soil microbial communities from Luquillo Experimental Forest, Puerto Rico - statoxic.12C.oxic.44.000.080 (v2)... | ecosystem: Environmental > Terrestrial >... | reverse complement strand
GGCCCGGCCCAGCAGCATCGGCGATACCTCAAGGCCGAGCGCCCTGGCGGTCTTGAGATTGATCACCAGCTCATATTTCGTCGGCTGCTGGACCGGCAGGTTCGCGGGATTGGTGCCACGAAGAATGCGATCGACATAGGTGGCCGCACGCCGCCATTGATCGATTTGGTCGATCCCATAGGAAACAAGGCCGCCCTCTCTGGCATGAAAGCCAAATGGATAGATCGCAGGCAGCCTATGGTGTGCGGCCAGGTCGACAGTCAGTTGGCCCCGGGTCAGGGGATGCGGTGCCACAATCAGGCCGCCCTTCGGCAGGAGGGCAAATTGCGCAATGGCGCGCGCGATTTCGTTGACGTTGCGCACACCGAGCGGGGTAACCCTTATCCCCAGGGCCACCGATGCGGTTTGTGCGGCCCGCAAAAACCCGGCATGGGCCGATGTCTCAGGATGCAGAACCACTGCCACGCGTTCGACAGCAGGTGCAACTTCCTTAAGCGTCTGCAGCCATTTGCCCCCGATATCGGGTTCGAAATTGGTGAATCCGGTGATGTTGCCTCCTGGATGCGCGAGGCTTTCCACAAACCCTCCGCCGACCGGGTCCGAGACCTGCAAAAACAAAATCGGCTGACCATGAGTTGCATTTCGGATCGCCTGTAACGCGGGATTGGTCACCGCAAGGATGAGATCAGGCCGCGACGCGACTGCCTCTTTCGCGTTGACATTCATGCGCTCGACGTCACCATTCGCGAACATGTAGTCGATTTGGATATTGCGCCCCTCGGTCCATCCGGACCCCTGTAGCTCTTGACGCAACGCCTGCACACGGGCCTGCGCTTCAGCATCGTTCGCAATTCCCATCAATACAACAACCCGGCGCAACTTCTCCGGGTCTTGCGCGCGCGCCGCGAGCGGCCACGCTGCCGCGCCGGCGAGCAGCGTGAGGAGATCGCGTCGTCTCATTCGATAACCTCATCGGCGCGTAGAAGGATTGATGTTGGTAGTTCGATCCCAAGCGCCTTGGCCGTCTTCATGTTTGCGAGAGTGATAAACTTTGTCGATTGCTCTATCGGAATGTCACCGGCTTTTGCACCCTTGAAAATCTTATCAACGAAAACCGCAGCACGGTGGAATTGGTCGAAAAAATCCACTCCGTATGCCAAAAGGCCATTGCTTCGAGCTAGTTCTACAGGCCCGACCGAAGGAATGCGGTGTTTTGCTGCAAGGCTGACGATTGCGGCGATATTCAGCAGCAAAATGCCATGGTCAGCAACTACCAGTCCGCCAATCTGATTGTCTGCCCACGTCCGAAAAAAAGTTGTTAACTCCTGCGGTGTGCCCATCTCGAATGTTTGCAGCTCTAGCGCCAATGCCTTGGCTCTGAGTGCCATTTCCGCAAGTATCGGACCATTCACTTGGCTACCCTCCATCAGCAGAACGCCCGCTCGGCTTAATGAGGGCACGGCCTCCTTGAGCAGTTCTACTCGTTTGGCCATGAGTTGCGGATTGAAGAAGGTGGACCCGGTCACATTGCCGCCAGGGCGTGCAAGGCTGGCGACCAGCCCCGAGGCGACAGCATCGCCTTGAGACGCCATTACGATTGGAATCGTTGATGTCGCGCGCTGCGCGACCGCAACCCCGGTTGCATAGGTCACAAGCACCACGTTGAGATCTACAAGCTCAGCCACCAAGCCAGGGAGGCGGTCGGTGTCTCCATCGGCATATCGAGCCTCGATCTCCAGATTCTTGCCCTCAATGTAGCCAAGTTCTTGAAGACCTCGACGAAATGCATCTCCATAGGGTTTGTGGAAAGAAGCTGACGTGAGGGCAAGATATCCAATCCGGTGGACACCGCTATCATGCTGCGCGCGCGCGGCAAGCGGCCAGGCTCCCGTGCCCGCGAGCCCCGCGATCATTTCGCGACGATTCATTCGATGACCTCGTCGGCACGGGCGAGCAGCGAAGGCGGCACGTTGAGGGCGAGCGCTTTGGCGGTCTTGAGATTGATCACCAGCTCGTATTTGGTTGGCGCCTGGACCGGCAGATCGGCAGGCTTTTCACCCTTGAGGATGCGATCGACGTAGCCGGCCGCGCGCCGGTACTGATCGACGATATCAGGCCCGTAGGAGATCAGGCCACTGTGGGTGGTGACCTCGTCGCGCGAAGAATAGACCGCCGGCAGCTTATACCGGGCCGCAAGCGCGATGATCAGATCGTGATGAACCCACACCGATGCACTCGGGGTCACGATCAAGCCGCCGTCCGGAGAGTGGGCGAAGGCCGCGACGGCGTTTTCGATCTCGCCGGCATCGCGTATATCGATCGGGTGTATCTCTACCTTCAGCGACTGCGCCGCGGCCCCAATGGCGACGAACTGGGCAACTCCAGCAGGGTTGGCAGCATCCCGCAGCACGGCTGTTCGCCTCACGCCCGGCGCGATCTCCTTGAGAAGCTCCAGCCATTTTCCGCTCAACCTGTACTCGAAAGTCATGAAGCCGGTCGCATTGCCACGCGGCCGGGCCAGCGTATCGACCAAAGGAGCACCGACCGGATCGGAGACAGCCACGAACACGATCGGCAAGGTGCGGCTGGCATGTTGCAACGCGGCCACGCTCTGGGTGCCGCTGGCCAGGACGGCATGCGGTGCGAGCGCGATCAGTTCCGCCGCGTATCGGCGATTGCGGTCGACATCATTCTGGCCCCAGCGCGTATCGATCCGCAGATTGCCACCGTTGCTCCAGCCCAATTGCTGTAAGGCCTTTTGAAACGCCGCCAGCTCGTGCTGTCCTCGCGGGTCATCCGCCGCTCGGTTCATGAGCACGCCGATCCGCCTCATCCGCTCAGCCTGCTGCGCACTGGCCGCGATCGGCCATGCTGCCGCGCCGGCAAGCGCCGCCAACAATTTCCGTCGTGCAATGGCTGTCATATGCCCCTCCCTCATGAGGGCGCGGCGGCAAGGGTAGCACGGCTCGGCTGTGGGGTCAGCGGGATGTCTCCGGCAACTGGGAACAGGGAACAGCCTCTCGTCGTCATGAGAGGGCAAAGCTCTGCCACACGCTGGTAAAGAAAAACGCTGTCGACCCTGTTCCTTTCAGCGGCAGCGCTCAGCCATCGGCAGGCATCGCGTCCTTGATAGAGCGCGGTTTTCTTCTGGCGCTATCGACACTTGCGTTCGGCGGTGCTCGCGATATGTGGCTCGCGCGTCGGGAGCCGGCAATCGGGAACACGCTAAAGCTTCCCCGTAGAACTTTTCTCCCAGAAAGCTCGGCACAGCCATGATAGGTTTCGCTTCGCTCAATCCATCCTGCAAAGCCGAGGGACCCCCGTGAGAATTGATCGTCGCAAATTGCTCAAGACTTCGGGCGGCGCGCTGGTCGGCAGCGGTGCGCTGGCCGGCATCCTGGCCAGCGGCCGGGCGCCTGCCTACGCCCAAAGCACCACGCTGCACTGGCTGCGGCTCGGCGATTTCGTTCCCGCCTCCGACACGCTGCTGCGCCAGGAGTTGCTGCCGCAAGCGGAGAAAGCGCTGGGGCTCAAGATCACATTCGAGACCATCAACGGCAACGACCTGCAGGCGCGCATCACCTCGGCGATCCAGTCCGGCGCCGGCGCCGACATCATCCACGCCATGCACAACTGGCCGCACCTCTACGCCGAGAGCCTGGCGGACGTGAGCGACGTCGCCGATGAGATCGGCGGCCAGCAGGGCGGCTTCTACGACATCTTCCCGACGGTGGCGAAAGGCGAGCGCGGCTGGCTCGGGGTGCCGTGGTGCGCGCTCGGCATCCTGCTGTGCTATCGCAAATCCTGGTTCAACGAGATTGGCGTCGGCAAGTTTCCAGAGAGTTGGGAGCAGTATCGCCGCGCGGGCAAGCTGCTCAAGGCGAAGGGCCGGCCGATCGGCCAGACGCTCGGCCACACCTATAACGACGCGCCCGCGTTCACCTATCCGTACCTGTGGTCGTGGGGCGGCAAGGAGGTCGAGGCGGACGGCCGGACCGCGGCGCTCGATAGCCGGGAGACGCTTGAATCAGTCAAGTTCATGGCCGGCTTCTGGAAGGATGCGCACGACGAGGGCGGCCTCGCCTGGGACGATTCGAGCAACAACCGCGCGTTCATCGCCGGCACGATCTGCGCCACCAGCAACGCCGCTTCGATCTACATTGAGGCGCTGCGCAAGCCGGACCAATATTTGACGGAGAAAGGCGCGCCGCTCAAGGACGACATCCTGCACGCGCCCTATCCCAAGGGCACAGCCGGCGCGGCGACGCTGCATCCGCCGCAGACCCACATGGTAATGGGCTATTCGAAGAATCAGAAAGCCGCCAAGGACTTCTTGCGCTGGCTCAGCTCGCGGCCGGTGTTCGAGAAATGGTTCGTATCGCAGAAGGGATTTTCGATTCCCGCGGCGCGTGCGTGGTCGACGCACCCGCTCTGGAACGAAGACCCGGTAATGGCGCCGTTCAAGGATGTGATCCTCACCGCGCGGGCGCCAGGCTGGCCGGGCCCGTCGGGCCGCAAGGCCGCCGAGGTCATATCGAAATACATCATCACCGACATGTACGCGAAAGCGGTGCAGGGCATGCCGGCCGAGGACGCGGTGAAGTGGGCGCACGCCGAGCTGGTAAAGGTCTACGCGTCCGGGTAGCCGGTACGGGTGTCCCTCTCGTCAGATCGCCGCCTGGGACGTCGTGTCGAAGAAGTGGAGCCGGTCGGGTCGCAGCGCGAAGCGGAGCTTGTCGCCACGTTTGGCGCGGACGGTCGGGTCCACCGCCGCCACCATGGTCTGGTCGCCCACCTGCAAGTCGAGCAGGATTTCGGAGCCTAGCTTCTCCACCACCTCGACCACTGCGTCGAAGCACAGCCCGGCCGGATCGCTGCCGTTGGCAACCCGCACATCTTCCGGCCGGATGCCCATGGTGACATCGCGGCCTGCGTAGGGCGAAAGCCGCAGACCGATCTCGGCCGGCACGTCGATGCGCAAGCCGGCATTGTCCGCCCGCAGCCCGTCTTTCGCGCCGCTCATCCGGACGGTCGCGAAATTCATCCCCGGCGAGCCGATGAAGCCGGCGACGAAGCGGTTGATCGGAGCGTTGTAGAGCTCGAGCGGCTCGCCCACCTGCTGGACCATTCCATCCTTCATCACCACCACGCGATCGCCGAGGGTCATCGCCTCCACCTGATCGTGGGTCACATAGATGGCGGTGGTGCTGAGCCGGCTGTGAAGCTTCTTGAGCTCCACGCGCATTTGCACGCGAAGCTTCGCGTCGAGATTGGAGAGCGGCTCGTCGAACAGGAACACCTGCGGGTGGCGCACGATGGCACGGCCGAGCGCCACACGCTGGCGCTGCCCGCCGGAAAGCTGGCGGGGCTTGCGCTTGAGATAGTCCTGCATGCCGAGGATATCGGCCGCCTGCTGCACGCGCTTGCCGATCTCGACCCGGTCGAGCTTGCGCATCTTCAGCCCGAACGCCATGTTGTCGTACACGCTCATGTGCGGATAGAGCGCGTAGTTCTGGAACACCATGGCGATGTCGCGGTCCATGGGCGGCAGGTTGTTCACCACCGTGTCGCCGATCAGGACCTGGCCCGAGCTGATCGATTCGAGTCCTGCCACCATCCGCAAGGTGGTGGTCTTGCCGCAGCCCGAAGGGCCGACCAGCACCACGAATTCCTTGTCGCGGATCTCGAGGTTCACGTCTTTGACGGCGTGCACCCCGTCAAACGTCTTGTTCAGGCTCCGGATCAGGACCTGAGCCATCGCGTCACCCCTTCACGGAACCAGTGAGACCGGCAACGTAATGCTCGACGAAGAAGGAGTAGACCAGCGCCACCGGGATCGAGCCGAGCAGCGCGCCGGCCATCAGCGGCCCCCAGAAGAACACGTCGCCGCGGATCAGCTCCGATGTGACCCCGACCGGCACGGTCTTCTCCTGCGGCGAGGACAGAAACACCAGCGCGTAGATGAACTCGTTCCACGACAGCGTGAAAGCGAAAATGCCGGCCGACAGGATGCCTGGCACCGCAACCGGCAAAATGATGTAGACCATCGCCTTCCAGCGCGTCGCTCCGTCGATCCGCGCGCATTCCTCGAGCTCCTTCGGGATCGCCTTGAAATAACCCATCAGCAGCCAGGTGCAGAACGGGATCAGGAAGGTTGGATACGTGAGGATGAGCGCCCAGGGGGTGTCGCCGAGGCGGAAGTTGCGGATGATGTCGGCTAGCGGAATGAAGAGAAGCGTCTGCGGCACCAGATACGTGATGAAGATGCCGGTGCCGAGGCCGCCAGCGAAGGGAAACTTGAGGCGGGACAGCGCATAGCCGGCGAGTACCCCGCAGAACAGCGAGATGACCGTGGCGGCGATAGAGATCATCAGCGTGTTCAACATCCAGGTGTTAAACAGGGTCTCACCCAGCAGGTATTTGATGTGGGCGAGCGTTGGATGCAGCGTCCAGAAAGGCGTGTAGTTCGGCGCCATCCACGGCCGGTAGAGCTCGTTGTCCGGACGCACCGTGGTCACCATCATCCAGTAGAACGGGAACAACAGAGCAAAGATGAACACCCCGAGCGGGATGTAGAAGAAGACCCAGCGCCGCCACTTCGCCCCTTCGATCATTATCAGGCCCTGTTCACGGCTAGAGCGTCTCTACCCGGCGTATGTAGAGGAGCTGAACGATGACCACGACCAGCAGTACCGGGAACATGGCCAGCGAGATCGCCGCTCCCTGGCTCAACAGACCGGTGCCGACGCCGATCTGATAGGCGTAGGTCGCGAACAGATGCGTTGCGTTGGCGGGGCCGCCTCCGGTCAGCACGTAGACGAGCTGAAAGTCTGCGAAGGTCTGGATGACAGAGAACAGCACCACGACCATGGTTACCGGCAGAAGCAGCGGCCAGGTCACGTGCCAGAAGCGCTGCCATGACCTGGCGCCGTCGATTGCCGCTGCCTCGTGCAGCTCGGGATTGATGGTCTGCAGCCCGGCGAGCAGACTGATCGCGTAGAACGGCACGCCGCGCCAGATGTTGACAATGATCACCGAAATCATCGCAAGGTCGGGATCGCTCAGCCAGTTGATACGGCCGTGGATCAGGCCGACCCGATAAAGAGTCCAGTTTATGACGCTGAAGGTCGGATCGAACATCCACTTCCAGGCGAAGGTCGAGAGCACGGTCGGAATGATGAAGGGCAAGAGGACGAAAGCCCGCGTCAGCGCCTTGCCCTTGAAGTGCCGGTTGAGCAGCAGTGCAAGCCACAGGCCGAGCCCGAGCTTGAACACGGTGGTCACGCCTGTGTAGACAAAGGTGTTCCAGACCGCAGCCTGAAAAATGGTGTCGTTCGCCAGCACGGCGAAATTGTGCAGCCCGACGAAACTGCCGGGCACACCGACCCTGGCGTCGGTCACCGAGAGCTCGACGCCTTTTACGAACGGATAGGCAATGAACAGCGCCAGCAGCACCACGGTCGGCAGCAGGAGGACGAGCGCGAGCCAGCGCTCGTCCTCCAGGAGTCGCGTGACCGCCCCGCGCCGCGGTGCGCGGGCGTAGGGCTCGACAAGCGCATAGCTGGTGATGGCCATTCGGTCCTCTGTGGCTAATGCCGGAGCGCACTCGCTCGCCGCCTCTCCTCCGGAAGGGCGGGAGATGGCGTCAGCTCAAGCCACCACCCGCATCAGGCGGCGTGGATGCTCTTGAACTCCGCATCGGCCCATTTCACGGCGTCCTCGGCCGGCATGCCCTGCACGGCCTTGGCGTACATGTCGGTGATGAGGTACTTGCTCAGGCCTTCGGCTGCCTTGCGGTCGGCCGGACCGGCGTAACCGGGGAATCGCCCCGCGCGGGCTGCCGCCTTGAACGGCAGCATCACCGGGTCTTTGTTCCAGAGCGGGTCCTGCTCCCATATGGTCGTCGCACCGACCGAGTAGCCCTGCTGCGAGTCGAACCACTTCTGATAGACGTCCTTGGAGGTGATCCAGCGGAGAAAATCTTTCGCCGCCTTCTGGTTCTTCGAATAACCCATCAGCATGTTGGTCATCGGGAGGTGATAGCCGAATTGGCCCGCCGGGCCCTTGGGCAGGGGCGAATGCGCCAAGTCCTGGAACATGGGCTTGCCCTTCTCGTCGAGATAGGTATCGGGCTTGCTCCTCGCCAAGAGATAGATCGAGGCGCCATTCAAGGTAGCGCTGATCGTGCCGGAGAGGAAGGCGCGGTTGTTGTTGGTGTCGTCCCAGGCGAGCCCGCCTTCGTCGTGCGCTTCCTTCCAGAACGCGGTCATGAACTTCACAGATTCGACGGCGTCCTTCGAATTGAGCACGACGGTCTTGCCGTCCGCCTCTACTTCCTTACCCCCCCAGGACCAGAGATAGGGGTATGTGAAGGTCGGCGCATCGCCGAAGGTATGCCCCAGAGTCTGCCCGATCGGACGACCGGCGGCCTTCAACTTCTTGCCGAGCGCACGGTACTGTTCCCACGTAGACGGGAAGTCGTTGGCGCCTTGCTCGGCGAACCATGACTTGCGATAGACGATCATGGCGCCGAGCACGCACCAGGGCACGCCGAGCCACTTCTTGCCGTCGTTGGCGACGACCTTCGATTCCTCGTAGAAACCGCCTTGTGCTTTGCCGATCTCCTCGACGATGTCGTCGACGTTGCCGACGCTCGCGGCATAGAGCTGCGGCCAGTTGTTCAGGCCGCAAATGACGTCGGCACCCGAGCCCGACTGGATCGCAGACGTCGTGCGTGCCTGCAGATCGTTGCCGTTGATGGTCTCGATATTGAGCTTGAGGCCGAGCGCCTTCTCTGCCGCCGGCACGATCTCCTTTTTCAGCAGCTCGTCGGACGCGGGAACAAAGTCATTCCAGCGCAGCCAGTGAACCGTTGCGCCCTGGGCATGTGCGGGTGCACGCGATGCCGCGAGGATCGCCGCGATGCCGCCTATTTTCGCCCCGACCGCGCCGGCACCGGAAAGCTGCAGCAGCTTTCGCCGATGAATTCGAGCCATTGATATCCTCCCTCTAGGCGTTAAGACTGTTTTTGACCGCTTCTTGCAGATGGAGATCTATCACAGCCCGGGCCGTCACTCCATCAGAAAGACGCCTTTGCCGCTGCGTCCGGCGGTCGAACAGCCGGTAGGCCTCCTCCGCCTGCGCAAGCTGCCGGCGATGCGTGAACAGTTGATCAACTTGCGATCGAGGACGAAGCGTGCGCAATCCGCTTGGACGCCTGTGGAGAAGGTCCAGAAGCCGATTATGGTGAGTTACGCAGCAGGTCGGGGCAATCGTCGAGGGTCACGCTGCCGCCCAACGAAGCACACAATGCCCCCAGCCCGAGCCGGCTGCTGCGCGCGCGCGGCGAGCGGCCAGGCTGCCGTGCCGGCGAGCCCCGCGATCATTTGGCGGCGATTCATTCGATGACCTCGTCGGCAAGCGCGAGGAGCTTGGCCGGCACGTCAAGCCCGAGCGACTTCGCGGCATTAAGGTTGATGACCAGCTCGAACTTGGTCGGTGCCTCGACCGGGAGCGCGGACGGATTCGTGCCTCGGAGAATGCGGTCGACATATGATGCAGCGCGTCGATAGATGTCGACCTGATCAACGCCATATGACAACAGCCCGCCGCTCGCAGGGAACACTCTGAAGGCGTAGATCGATGGCAAGCGATGCTGCGCTGCGCGGGTCACGATCAGCTCGCGATGCGTGAGGGTGAAGGAGTCCGGCATGACGATCAGGCCGCCATCGGATTCCTTTGTGGTCGCTGCCAGTGCGCGCTCGATGTCTGCCGCATCGTGGGCCGGGGCCCTTGTGAACCTGATGGCGAGAGAAGGCGCAGCAGATTCAATCGATTGCCAGAATTGTCCCGAATGCGTTTCTGGATTGAAGATGCCGGCGGCGTGTGCAAGGTGCGGCGCCATCTCCTTGAGCAGCTCCAGCCATTTGCTGCCCATCGTCGGCTCGAAATTGGTGAACCCCGTCATATTGCCTTCGGGATGCGCCAGGCTTGCGACAAAGCCGCTGCCCACGGGATTGCCGACTTGCATAAAGACGATCGGAACGGTGCGGCTCTCTCGGCGCAAAGCTGACGCAGCCGGCGTGCTTTCGGCCACAACTACGTCCGGTCCGAGGTCGATCAGCTCCCTGGCGTAGCTCTGCATCCGGTCGAGGTTGCCCAGTGTTTGCTCGAATGCAGCAATGCGGGAAGCGTTCCCAGGGTCATCTTTTCCTTGACCCATCAACACACCGATGCGCCGCACGCGCTCAGCCGGCTGTGCGTATGCCGCAAGCGGCCACGCCGACGCGCCGGCAAGCAGCGTGATGAGCTCGCGTCGCTGGATGTCGGCCAAGTGACCCTCCCACGCGGGTCATGCATGCAATGAAGGTGAACGGTATCACGCTTGGATTGCGCCGTCTGCGGCTGTTGACGGCCTCCGGCTCGCGTGGACTCCTCAGCTGCTGCAGTCATCATTGATCCGGCGCGATCCATCGCGACGTGCCGGGCACATCAAATGATGTCAATCATCAGAGCAAAGGGCGGCTGTCGCGGCAGATTTGGACCCGGGCCGCTAGCGCAGCTTGCGGTACTCTCGCTGAAACGCTTCGTCCATGATCTGATCAGCGCCATCATCAGGCCATTGCATGCCGCAACTTTCGCAGACATGGAACATGATCATGGCCTCACATCGAATGTAGCCCTTATCGCTCCACTGCCGGAAGGTCATACGCTGCAGCTCTTCCTTCACCCGCCCTTTCCGGCAAAAAATGCAAGAGCTCATTCCTCCCCACCTGCGTCCAGCCAGGCCCATCTGGCGAGAGGATGTTTGTGAGGTAGATCACACCGGAGGCTGTGTGAAGCAGTTCACACAGGCCAAATATTTTTGCGGCGAGAACATAAGCCGGCCCCGGCGTCGGCCGCCGAGCGCAGCGGATGCATCATGGCAGGTCGAGTTCAAACCTTGCGGCTATCGTAGGCCCAGTGCAGCAGGGCCTGGCGCTGGCGCGGCCGACACGTCGGATCCCCCGGCTCACAATGCCGCTTGATCTGCGCGATGTGCCGGCGGATTGCCTTCCACCGCTTGATCTGACGCGCGTCCTCTACCTCCATGCGACGACCCATGTAGTAGCGGCAGTACCACTGGAACCAACCTCGCGGATCGTCGGGATGAATCCAGCCTTTGCTGCGCCAGGCTGATAGCGGCTGGCTGGCATCCACGCCGAAGTAGTTTAGGGAGCAATCGCGACCTGATGCCGAGAGTCGGGCATGGGCAAACCAGCTTGTGGGAAATTCCTCGCGGCAATCCGTCATGTACTTGCCGCAGAATACACCGAGTGCGAGCATTTCCTTGGGCGTAAGCTCGGGGCGAAACTCGGGGTCGAAATTGCGCCCCGCGGGCACGGTAAGTACATAATGATAGCCGTGCTGCATCTTGTCGTTTACACTTACAGATTTTGATCGTCTAACCATCCAATCAAAGTAATCGGTCTTGCTGCTCCCGGGAAGCCGATTGGGCCTGCCTGCTCCTGACCGGGGTCATGATCGCAACTGCAAGCCTGATATCCAGCTGATCGATTCCATGAAGTTTGTCATCCCGGAGCGCCGCGAAGCGGGAATCCGGTAACCTAAACCAGTTACTCGTCCCCCCCTCACCCGGCGCCTTCGGCGCCGACCTCTCCCCAGCGGGGAGAGGTGATCGAGCCCGCTGCTCGTGCAGAGAAATTCTCACATGTGGGAGATGTTCCAAGCCCGTGCCCCGGACGCGATTGACCTCTCCCCGGTGGGGAGAGGTCGCGAGCGAAGCGAGCGGGTGAGGGGGGGCTGCCGCCGGCCGGGATTCACGTCCTGAAGCTTCCGCCCGGCGCTACCGATTCTTCCGCGTACGCCACCTTCGCGTCGGCGCGTGCGGCGTCGGCCGCGGGCGGATGGCTGCGCGGGCTGCTGCCGGCGGGCAGATCGCCGGCGGGATGCTTCGGCGCGACCGAGGTCTCGTGCGCCCCGCCGATGAAACGGCGGAACAGGCGCACGCTGACGTTGCCAACATCATCCATGATGGTGAACAAGGCCGGCACGAACAGCAGTGACAGCAGGGTGGCGACGAGCAGCCCTCCGATCACCGCGATTGCCATCGGGGAGCGGAACTCGCCGCCGGGGCCGATTCCAATCGCGCTCGGAAGCATCCCGCCCGTCATGGCGATGGTGGTCATGACAATCGGCCGCGCCCGTTTCTGGCCGGCGTCGATGATTGCGGCGGTGCGCTCGATGCCATTGTGGATCGCTTCAATCGCAAAATCGACCAGCATGATCGCATTCTTCGAGACGATGCCCATCAGCATGAGCATGCCAATCACCACCGGGGTGGTGATTGCCGAGCCTGCAAGGATCAGGGCGAGGATCGCGCCCGCGATCGACAACGGCAGCGACAGCAGGATGGTCAGCGGCTGCAGCACGCTGCCGAAAAGCATGGCGAGCACGACATAGATCATGGTCAGGCCGGTGCGCATGGCGTGGCCGAAGCCTTCGAACAGGTCGGCCTGATACTCGGCGTTGCCTCCCTCATGCACGCTGATCCCGGGCAGCATATTGGTCATCAGCGGCGTTGCACGCACCGCCGCCAGCACGTCGCTCAAGGCGGCACGGCCGGCGAGGTCCGCTTCGATCGTCGCCTGCCGCTGGCGGTCGTAACGTCCGATGCTGATCGGCCCTTCGCCGAAGCGGACGTCGGCGAGCGCCGAGAGCGGCACGCTCACGCCGCGTGGAGACGGTACGCGCAGCTCCTTGAGGACCTGCTGGTTGGCGCGGGCATGCTCCTCCAGCAGCACCCGGATCGGCACGATGCGATTGCCGGCATCGTAGCGGGCAAGCGCCGGGCCGACATCGCCGATGGTCGCTACCCGAACGGTTTCCGACAGGCTTTCGGTCGACACTCCCAGGCGGGCCGCCAGATCGCGGCGCGGGTAAATCCGCAGCTCCGGCCGATTGAGCGCAGTCGTGGTCACGATATTGGCAAGCTGCGGAAGCTGGCGCATCTGGTTGGCAAGCTCCAACGCCACGTTTGCGACATTGGCCTCGTCATCCCCGGTGATGATGTAAGTCACGTCGCGCTTGGCGTTGTTGTCCATGAACCAGAAGCGGAAATCCGGGACATTGGCGAGATCCCGGCCGATCGCCTGCTCGAGCTGGTGCTGCGACATTATTCTTTGCGACTTCGGCACGTAGTTGATGGTCAGCGTGGCTTTGCGGACCTCCTGCGTGACAGGCGGAATTTTCCCGCCGTTGACGAAAACGCTCGCTACCTCCGAGCGGCGGCGGATGCGGTCCGAGATGATGTCGGTGACCGCCTGCGTGTCGGCGAGCTGCGATCCCGGCGGCAGCTCGATTGCAAGCGTCGAGCGCGAGGTATCGGGGGGTGGCAAAAAGCCCGTGGGCAGCTGCTTTGCGCCCCACAGTGCCGCGGCAAACACCAATAAACCGATGCCGACGGTGCTGAAGCGGTGGCGCACCGACCATGTCAGGAGCCGCGTATAGCCGCGCATGACCGGTCCGTCGACCTTCTCCTCGTGCTGATGCGGGCGGAGGAAATAGGCGGCCAGCATCGGGGTGATCAGCCGCGCGCACAGCAGCGAGAACAGCACCTGGATGGAGACCGTCGCGCCGAACTGCTTGAAGAACTGCCCGGGAATGGAGGTCATGAAGCTCGCGGGCAGGAACACCGCAACGATGGTCAGGCTGATGGCTATGACCGCAAGCCCGATCTCGTCGGCTGCCTCCAGCGCCGCTTGATAGGGCGACTTGCCCATGCGGATATGCCTGATGATGTTCTCGATCTCGACAATGGCATCGTCGACGAGAATGCCGGTGCTGAGCACGATCGCCAGCAGGCTCACGAGGTTGAGCGAAAAGCCCAGCTCGTTCATGATCCAGAACGACGGCAGGATCGAGAGCGGCAGCGTGAGCGCCGCGATGACGGTTGCCCGCCAGTCGCGCAAGAACCAGAACACCACGAGAATCGCCAGCACGGCGCCCTCGAACAGATTCTCGATCGCGGCATCATAATTCCCGCGCGTGTAGGTGACCGAGCTGTCGATCAGCCGGAGCTCGATCTCCGGATGGCTTTTTCTGATCGCATCGATCTCGGCGCTGACCAGACGCTCGATCTCCACGTCGCTCGCGCCTTTCGCGCGCAGAATGCTGAAGCCCACCACCGGGGCTCCGTCGAAGCGGGCAAAGGTGCGCGGCTCGGCGATCCCGTCGGTTATGGTGCCGATGTCATCGAGCCGCACATCGCCGCCGCGCGGCAGCGCGATTCTTGTCGCCGCCAGATCGGCGATGCTTCTTGCTCCGGCCAGCGTCCGGATCGCCTGGTCGTGGCCTCCGATCTCCGAGCGTCCGCCGGCGAGATCGGCATTGCTGCCGCGCAGCTGCCGGCTCACATCGACCGCAGTCACGCCGACGCCTTGCAGCGCAATCGGATTGAGCCCGACTCGGATCTCGCGCTCGACGCTTCCGATGCGGTCGACGCTGGCAACGCCGCGCAGCCCTTGCAGCTTGCGGACGACCACGTCCTCCACGAACCACGAGAGCTGCTCGGGGGTCTTGCCGGGTGCGATCGCGGCATAGGTGAGAATCGGCAGCCCGACCACCTCGAAGCGCCGGACCTGGGGCTCGTCGATCCCGCGCGGCAGATCGGCGCGCACACCCGTGACCGCATCCTTGATGTCGTTGAGCGCGCGATCGGTATCGGTCTCCAGCAGGAACTCGATGGTGGTGTTGGCCAGCCCGTCGGAGATCGTCGTGTAGATGTGGTGAACGCCGCTGACCCCGGCCACGGCGTCCTCGATCTTCTTGCCGACCTGGGTTTCCAGCTCTCCCGGAGACGCTCCGAACTGCGTCACGATGACCGAGACCACAGGAATGTCGATGTTCGGCATCCGCGTGATCGGGATCTGCTTGAAGGCAAGGTACCCGATGCCGATCAGCGCCGCCATGATCACGATCGGGGGCAGCGGATTTCGGATCGCCCACGCCGAGACATTGAGCGCCATCGCTTCCTCCGGCTGGTTGATCGCGCCGGCGAACCGGTCGCGCCAATCGCTCCCTTGCGAGACTTACAGCGCCTTCCGATGAGATGTGGTCAGCGGCGCGACACGCTCGGTCTGCTCCCTCTCCCCGTTCTTACGGGGAGTGGGTTGGGGTAGGGTTGGGGTGAGGGGTGGAGGCCCGCGGCGGAAGTCTGCCCCTCACCCCCGCCCTCTCCCCGCCTAAAAGCGGGGAGAGGGAGTCCGACCGAATCTGTGGCACCGTTGCGCTTCAACTTTACCGGAACGCGGTGCAATTCAACCCCGCGACAAGAGGCGTTTCAAGCCTCCTGCATGCGGCTCCCCGTGCGCTCCACGGTCGCAGCATCGATCGCGTCGCCCAACCGCTCCACAATGGCGTCGACCGCGGCCGCGTCCACGATGAAGGGCGGCGCCAGCAATACATTGTCGCCGCTCGTCCCGTCGGCGGCGCCGGCGCTGGGATAGACCATCAGGCCGCGCGCCATCGCTGCGCGCTTCACGCGCGCATGGAGCTGCATCTTCGGATCGAAAGGCTGCTTGCTGGCGCGATCGGCGACCAGCTCCAGGCCCTGGAACAGTCCGCGTCCGCGCACGTCGCCGACGAAGGGATGATTGCCGAACCGCTCCTTGAGCCGGCGCGAGAGGTAGGCGCCATGCGCCTGCACATTCGCCAGCAGGCCGTCGCGGCGGATGACCTGCTGCACCGCCAACGCCGCCGCGCAGGCGAGCGGATGTCCCATATAAGTGTGGCTGTGCTGGAAGGCGCCGGAGCCGGCCGCGACCGCGTCGAAAACCCGCTCCTGCATCAGGAGCGCGCCGATCGGCGCATAGCCCCCGCCGAGGCCTTTCGCGATGGCCATGAGGTCGGGGCTGATCCCTTCCTGCTCGCAGGCATGCAGCGTGCCGGTGCGCCCCATGCCGCACATCACCTCATCGAGAATGAGCAGCACGCCGTGGCGGTCGCAGATGTCGCGCACGCGCTTGAAATATCCGCCGACCGCGGGAACCGCGCCCAGCGTGGCGCCGACCACCGTCTCGGCAACGAAGGCGATGACATTGTCGCCGCCGAGCTCATGCAGCTTGGCTTCGAGCTCCTGCGCCAGCCGTTCGGCATAATCCCGCGGCCGCTCGTCCGCGCGGCGGTCGCGATATTCGTAGGCCGGCGACACGTGGTGCGCTTCAATGAGCAACGGAACGAACGCCGCGCGCGCCTGCTCGCGGCCGCCGACGGCAAGCGCGCCGAGCGTGATGCCGTGGTAGCTTTGGCGCCGCGCGATGATGTAGCGCCGCTGCGGCTCGCCGCGCTCGACGAAATACGCTCGTGCGAGCTTGAGCGCGGCCTCGATCGCCTCCGAGCCGCCGCTCACGAAGAACACATGACCGATGCCCGCCGGGGCATGGCCGACAAGGTCGTCGGCAAGCTCTTCGGCGACCTGCGTGGTGAAGAAGCTGGTGTGGGCATAGGCGAGCCGGTCGAGCTGGGCGCGCATGGCCGCGAGCACGTCCGGATGGGAATGCCCCAGGCAGGACACCGCCGCCCCGCTCGATGCGTCGATATACTCCTTGCCGGTGCCGTCGCGGATGACGATGCCGGCCGCGCTCGCAGCGGCGGGGTAATGGTGGCTGGTCTGACGGTGAAGTATATGACTCATGCTTCGCGACCGCGGAGCGCGACCTAAGACGGGACTTGGACTTTTGGCAATGCTGCAGTTTCGCGGAACGAGCCGCTTGCATCTAGCGTAATGGTTGAAATTATATTATTAGCACCTTATACGGGTATTTTGACAAAACAAATTCCAGAGTTCCATAGATCGCCTCCCGGGCACTGAAATCCCCCGCGCGACGCGCGCGCAACCTTGGCATCACCTCCTTCAAACCGGAGAAATTGGCCGGCATGGCGTGGCGGATCGGGGTCGATATCGGCGGGACGTTCACGGACGTTGCACTTCTCGACGATGCCAGCGGGCGCATCGGAGTGGCGAAAGTGCCGACCACGCCCGCGGACCTCACGCAAGGCGTGCTTTGCGCGCTCGAGACGGCCATGGCCCGCTACCGGGTCGCCGCCTCGGAGGTCGGCCTTCTTTCCCACGCCACCACGGTCGTGACCAACGCCATCCTGGAAGAGCGCGGCGCGCGTGCCGCGCTGGTGACCACGCGCGGCTTTCGCGATGTGCTGGAGCTGCGCCGCTCGGCGCGTGCCGATCTCTACGACCTTTTCCAGGATGCGCCCGCGGTGCTCATTCCGCGCCGGCGGCGGTTCGAGATCACGGAGCGGGTCGGCGCCGATGGCCTCGTTGTCACCCCGCTCGCCGAAGACGAGATCGACGGGTTGATCGCAGCTCTGCGCGCTGCGCGGGTCAATGCCGTCGCCGTCTCATTGATCTTCAGCTTCCTCAACCCGGAGCACGAGCGCACGCTTGCGGCGCGCCTGCGCTCGGCGTTGCCGGATGTGCCGGTCTATCTGTCGTGCGACGTCTTGCCCGAGATCAAGGAGTTCGAACGCACCAGCACGACCGCGGTATGCGCCTATGTGGGGCCCATCCTCGCGTCGTATCTCGAGCGGCTGCGAGCGGGGACGCGTGCGCGCGCGCTGCCGCCGCTCTATCTGATGGGATCGAGCGGCGGCATCCTCGAAGCGAGCGAGGCAATCGCCATGCCGGCGGTGGCTGTCGAGTCCGGCCCCGCCGCGGGAGTCGTGGCGGCTGCCCTGGTGGCGCGCCAGACCGGGCGCCTCGACCTGCTCTCGTTCGACATGGGCGGCACCACCGCCAAGGCGAGCCTCATCCGCGGCGGCCGATATGAGACGACGCCGGAATATGAGGTCGGCGGCGGACCAAGCATGTCGCGCTGGATGACCGGAACCGGTCATCCGATCCGCGTGCCTGTGATCGACCTTGCGGAGGTGTCCGCCGGGGGCGGCTCGATTGCATGGGTGGACCGCGCGGGCGCGCTGCGGGTCGGGCCGAAGAGCGCCGGCGCCGACCCAGGCCCGGTGTGCTACGCGCGCGGCGGCACCGAGCCGACCGTGACCGACGCTGATCTCCTGCTCGGCTATCTCGACAAGGACTCGCTGCTCGCGGGCGATCTTCCGGTCGATCATGCGGCAGCCCTCGCCGGCGTCCGCAAGCGCCTCGCCGAGCCGCTCGGCATCGATCCTCAAGCCGCCGCGGCCGCGGTCGTCGATGTGGTCAACCACGCCATGGCGGAAGTGCTCAAGATCGTTTCCGTGCAGCGCGGCCACGATCCGCGCGAGCTCGTGCTCGCGGCCTTCGGCGGGGCTGGGCCGCTGCATGCCGCTGCCCTCGCCAGCGAGCTCGGCATCGCCGAGATCATCTGTCCGCCGATTCCGGGAGCGTTTTCGGCGCTCGGCCTCGTCGGCACCGACCTGCGGCGCGACTACGTGCGCACCCTGCACGGCGCCGGCATTGCGCCCGGCCCGGCGGCGCTGTCGGCGATGCTGGAAACCGCGTTCGTGGCGCTCGAGCGGGAGGGAAGTGCGATGCTCGATCGAGCGGGCATTGCACCTGAGCGCAGGCGCTTCGAGCGCGCCGTCGATGTGCGCTATGCGCGGCAATCCTACGAGCTGCTGATACCGGCTACACGCCGCCCGGTCGATGAAGCGGCGCTCGCCGAGATCGCGGAAGCCTTTCACGCGCGTCACCTCTCTACTTACGGTCATGACAATCGTGGCGAGCCGGTTGAGATCGTCAGCGTCCGCCTGTCCGCGATCGGCGCTATCCCGGCGCTGACCATTCAGGACGTACCGGCACCTGCCGGATGCGGTGCGGTCAAGTCGAGGCGCCGGATGTGGTTCCGCGAAACCGGTTCGGCCGACGCAACCGTCTTCGACCGGGCACGAATGGCCGCCGGGCAAAGGGTAGCGGGGCCGGCGGTGATCGAGTCGCTCGAATCCACCATTCTTGTTCCGCCGGGGTGGGAGGCTAAGATGAATGACGACGGTTTCGTGCTGCTCACCCGGACGACACGACAATGACGCGCGCGCGGCGCAATACCGATCCCGCTACGTTCGAGATCGTGAAGAACAGCCTCTACAAGATTGCCGAGGAAATGCGGGTGGTGCTCGCCAAGACCGCCTATTCTCCGCTCCTCAAGTCGGCCGGCGACTATTCCTGCGGCGTGTTCGATGCGCGCGGCGAGATGGTCGCACAAGGGCCCGATCTGCCCATCCATCTCGGCTCCATGCCCGATGCGGTTCGCGCGGTGGTCGGCGCGTTTACGAACGACGTTCATCCCGGCGATGTGTTTCTCCACAACGATCCTTATTTCGGCGGCAGCCACCTGCCTGACGTGAACGTGGTGCGGCCCGCTTTCCATGCTGACCGGCTGCTCGGCTACGCCTGCCTGCGCGCGCATTGGCCGGACGTCGGCTCGGCTACTCCCGGCAGCTACGGCGCGGTCACCGACATTTTCGGCGAGGGGCTGCGCATCCCGCCGCTGCGGCTCATCCACCGCGGCACGCTCAACGTGGACCTCGAAAAGCTGCTGCTTGCCAACGTGCGCACGCCTGATGAACGCAAGGGCGACCTCGGCGCCCAGCTTGCAGCGACGCTGCGTGCCAGCGAGCGGCTGCGCGCGCTCGCCGATCGCTACGGTGGAGCGGAGCTTGTCGGCCTCATGGCGGAGGTCATGGACTATTCGGAGCGCCTTATGCGCGCCACGCTCACGGATCTTCCGGACGGCGAGGGGACGTTCGAGGATTTCTGCGACGGCGACGGTATTGCGGACGACCAGTCCGGGAACGATGCGCCGTTTCGCATCCGCATGTGCGTCAAGAAGCAGCGCGACCGGCTGATCGTCGACTTTGCCGGCACCGATGCGCAGCTCAAGGGCCCGATGAACGCTCCGCTCTCGGTGACAGCCTCGGGCGTGTTCTGCGGCCTCAAGACAGCGGTCGATCCCGGCAACCTCATTCCTCCCAACTCCGGCTGCTGGCGCAGCATCGAGATCAGGGCGCCGAAGGGTTCGCTGGTCAATGCCGAGTTTCCCGCTCCCGTGGTCTACGCCAACCACGAGATTTCGCATCGGGTCGCCGACATGGTGATGGGTGCGCTCGCAGGCTTCATGCCGCAGCAGGTGATGGCCTGCAGCCAGGGCACCTCGGCCATCCTCACGCTTGGCGGCCTCGATCCGCGCACCGGCCGGCGGTATGTGTCCTACGAGACGGTGAAGGGCGGCTACGGCGCACGGCCTAACAAGGACGGCATCAACACCATCGCAAGCGGCATATCCAACACCATGAACACGCCGGTGGAGGTGATGGAGACAGCGTTTCCGGTGCGCATCGAGCGTTATGAGATCAATCCCGATTCGGGCGGGGCCGGGCGCTATCGCGGGGGCTGTGGTGCAATGCGCGTGTGGCGAATGCTCCCGGGTGCGGATGCGACCGCAGCCTTGTGCATGGAGCGCATGACATCGCCGCCGTTCGGGCTGCTCGGGGGAACGTCAGGAGCAGCGGCCGCTGTCACCCTGACCACGCCGGACGGCGTCACCCGGCATTTGCCGAGCAAGGGCGCGTTCGCAGCGCCGGCAGGCTCCGTGATCGCCATGGTCACGCCCGGTTCCGGCGGCTTTGGTCCGGCGGCGAAGCGCGATGCGGGGGCCATCGGACGCGATCTGATCGAGGGCTATGTGAGCGCCGCGGGCGCCACTCGCGATTACGGCATTGCGGACGCGCAGGCGTTGCGCAAGGCGGCCGCAGCGGAGGACGCAGCGTGACCTACATTGCCAATTCCATCGAGGCGCGCGACATCGCAAGCCTGGTGCACATGCAAACCAACCTGCGCCGGCACCAGCAGGAAGGTCCGCTGGTGATCGCGCGCGGCGAAGGCTGTCGGGTTTTCGACGATAGCGGGCGCGACTACATCGAATCGGTGGCGGGGCTGTGGTGCGCCGCGCTCGGCTTCAACTCGGAGCGGCTCGCCCGGGTGGCCCATGAGCAGATGCACCGGCTCGGCTACTACCACCTTTACCGGCATCGCTCGAACGAGCCGGCCATCGAGCTTGCCGAGACGCTGCTCAAGATTGCGCCCGTTGCGATGGCACGCGTCGTCTTCCAGTGCTCGGGCTCTGAGGCCAACGACACCGCCATCAAGCTCGCCTGGTATTATTGGAACGCCGCGGGCAAGCCGCAGCGAATAAAGATCATCGCGCGACACATGGCATATCACGGCAACACATGCGCCGCCGTAAGCCTTTCGGGAAAGCCCGACATGCATGCCGGATTCGGGCTGCCGTTTTCGCCGTTCAAGCACACCGAATTTCCGCATTATTACCGGCGTCACGAGCAGGGCGAGACGGAACTGGCATTCTCAGACCGCATGGCGGAAGCGCTTGAGGCGCTCATTCAGTTGGAGGGACCCGACACCATCGCCGCCTTTTTCGCCGAGCCGGTCATGGGTGCCGGTGGAGCGATTGTTCCCCCGCAAGGCTATTTCGAGAAGATCCAGGCCGTGTTGCGCAAGCACGACATCCTGTTCGTCGCCGACGAGGTGATATGCGGCTTTGCCCGCACCGGCGAAATGTGGGGTTCGCAGACCTATCACCTTGCACCCGACATGGTGACCTCGGCCAAGGCGCTTTCCGCCGCCATGCAGCCGATCTCGGCGGTGCTCATCAACAATCGCATCCACGAGGCGATGCTGGCGCAGTCGGACAAGCTCGGTAACTTTGCGCATGGCTACACCTATGCGGGTCACCCCGTCGCGGCGGCAGTCGCGCTCGAAGTGCAGAAGATCTATGCCGAGCTTGACATCGTCGGGCGCGCCAAGCGCCTGGGGCCGGTCTTGCAATCCACGCTTGGACGGCTCGAGGCACACCCGCTGGTGGGGAATGTTCAAGGAACCGGCCTTATTCTTGGCATGGAGCTCATGCGCGACGGTCAACGACGCATTGCATTCGAGCCCGCGCTCAATGTGGGCGGGCGGGTTGATGCTGCCGCCAAACGCCATGGGCTCATTCTGCGCGTGGTCGGCGACCGGCTGGTATTCGCTCCGCCGCTGGTGATCGAGGCCTCCGAAATCGAGGAGATCGGCGAACGGCTCGAGCGCGCGCTGGATGACGTCGCCGACGATCTGGGGCGCGAAGGCGCCTTGAGATGATCCTGCCCAAGGAAACCGGATGCGGCCGGAGAGACTGAGCGGATTCAGCGATGGCGTGATTGCCATCATCATCACCATCATGGTGCTTGAGCTCAAGGTGCCGCATGGAGGGGATCTGGAGGCGCTGAGAAGCTCGCTGCCGGTCTTTCTGAGCTACGTCCTGAGCTTCCTTTACGTTGCGATCTACTGGAACAATCATCACCATCTGCTGCACACGTGCAAGCGGGTCAACGGCACCATTCTTTGGGCCAACACGCATCTACTGTTCTGGCTCTCGCTCATTCCGTTTGCGACCGCCTGGCTCGGCGAGAATCATGTCGCTGCGCTTCCGACCGCGCTCTATGGCGTTGCCTTGCTCATGCCCGCGATCGCGTATGTTCTGCTGCAGACGGCCATTGTCAGGGTCAACGGCGCAGATTCAAGCCTGGCCCAGGCTCTTGGCGCGGATCTGAAAGGCAAGATCTCACCCCTCATTTACATTGCGGGCATCGCCCTTGCGTTCGTCAATCCCTGGTTCTCTATTGCATTGTACGTCCTGGTGGCACTGATCTGGCTGATTCCGGATCGGCGCATCGAGAGGGCCATTGCGGAACGCTGAAACATGATACGCCCCGCGGTCGCGCGTCCCCTTTCGGGCGCCGGTTAAATTGATGTAACCTGACCGCCAGCTGCTCCCCTTGAGACGGGACGTGCCGAAGTCCCCGTTCCTGAAACGGGCAGCGTTTGCCGTCGGCCGGCAGGTCACTTGCAACAGCTCGACGCGCTTTTTTTGCGGCGCTCGAGCAATTGAGCGCGACACTGCGCGACGCTCGCAGCGGCGCGTTCTCATCGGCCCATCAATGGAGGAAGTCATGGCACTCTTTATTGTCCTTGCCAATTTCACCGAGCAGGGCATTCGCAATGTCAAGGATTCGCCCAAGCGCGCGGAGGCCTTCAGGGACATGGCCAAGAAATGTGGTGTGACCGTCAAGGACATGTTCTGGACGCTGGGCCAGTACGACATCGTGGCGATCCTCGACGCTCCGGACGATGTCTCGATAACGGCGCTCGGATTGAGCCTCGGATCGCTCGGGAATGTCCGCACGCAGACGCTGCGCGCCTTTTCCAGCGCCGACATCAAGAGCATCCTGGGCAAGATGGTCTAGAGGGGCCGGCTTGCGCCTGGAGCTTGCAAGCGCGAGGATGCGGCGAACGGATCCGCTTCAGAACGGGCCGAAATCAGGTAACGGGAGGGTTTCATGCGCCGGCACTATCGTCTGGGAGCAGTTGCAGCTGGGATCGTCCTCGCCGCTGGTTTGAGCGTTGCGCGCTCCGCTCCGCTCATGATCGTGGGCAATGATGAGAAGATTCTTTGGGACGATCAAGGCAAGCCCATCCTATCGCCGCCGGGCAAGGATTCCGTCCTGATCGTCGATCTTGCCAATCCACTGGATCCGAAGATCGTGGCCAATCTTCCCTTGAAGAATTCGATAGTCGGCCCTCCGGTAAACCTCGACATCGACCCGACCGGTTCGATTGCCTTGGTTGCCGACTCGGTGAACTTGATCAAGGAGGGCGATGCCCTCAAGCAAGTCCCCGACGACAAGGTCCATGTCATCGACCTCAAGGCAAGCCCGCCCAAGGCCGTGTCCACGCTCACGGTCGGGAAGCAGCCCTCGGGCCTGAGCATCAACCCGGCAGGCAATCTCGCGCTCGTCGCCAATCGAGAGGACAAATCCATCAGCGTGCTGTCGATCAAGGGAACCGAGGTCAAGCTGATCGACACCGTGCCAATGGGGGAAAGCGTTTCGCACGTTACCTTCACGCCGGACGGGAAACGCGCCTTGGCCGTCAAGTTTCCCGCCCACAAGCTGACGGTGCTCGATGTTGCAGGCGATAAGGTCACGCCTACCAAGACCGAGCTGCCGACGGGGTTGTGGCCCTACAACGTTGCTGTTGCGCCCGGCGGCAAGATTGCGTTGACCTCGGATAACGGCGGTGCGGGCTCCTCGGACGGCAGCGTCGACACCGTCAGCGTGATCGATCTTGAAGCGCAACCGCCGCGGATCATCGATCGTGTAGTGGTCGGCGACGGCCCGGAGGGCCTGGCTATCAGCCCCAAGGGAGACGTCGCCGCCTCGGCCATTCTGGCGGGTTCCAACAACAAGCCCGCCTACTTCTACCATCGCAACGGCTTTGTTTCCGTGCTTCGCATCGACGACAAGAAGGTTACCAAGATCAAGGAACTGGAAGTCGGCGGATTGCCGGAGGCGGTAGTGTTCACGCCGGACGGACAATATCTCCTGATCGGCAACTATCTCGATCAGGACTTCTCCATTCTGCGGGTCAAAGGGGCAGACGTCACCGATACCGGCAAGCGCTTCAAGGTGCCCGGGCATCCGGCCTCCGCCCGCATGAGCCCGCACTAAACTCGTTGCTCGCCAACATGACGCTTGGCGGAGGTCCGAGCGGAAGCACGGCATGGCCTTCGTCTATATCGTTCGCTGCAATTTCAACGAGCCGGAGAAGGAGCAGGCCTGGAACGCGTGGTATAGCGGTCCGAAGATAATGCAGATGCTGGCCAAGCCGTATTTTCGCAGCTGCCAGCGCTTTCGTTTGGCGTCGGGCGAGGGCCGCGACTACCTTGCGCTGTGGGCAGTGCAGTCACCGGAAGCCTTCAGGACAAGGGAATACGCGTCCGATTGGGGCTTCTTCGAATGGGCTCGAAATGTCACGGACTGGAGCCGCGATCTTTTCGATGGCGGTCTGGCGTCGGAAACGGCATTCGCAGTGGCGGCGCAGGGCGCGCTTCACGTCGTGACGTTCGACGGGATGACACGAGAGGACGCGGACATGGCGCGTGCCGTCATCTCGGAATCGAAGCCGCGCATGATCTGGCTTCCGGTTGTTGGCCTCGATCGTCACACTCCGATGATAGGGCTTGAGCCGCTGTCCGACCCGAACGGAGCCCGCTATCGCGGTCGTGATGGCGGGCAACGCGTGCGGGAAGCAGTCTATCGGCCGATCTCCGAATGGTACGCCGCTTCGATGGCGCCGCAGGCTCCTGCGCAGCGCGACCATGCGGGAGGAAGCAAGCAGGGTTAATTAACCCCGCATTTACCAAATCAGGGCAATCGTCGGTGGGGCGGATTGAGAAATTGGATGCCTTCCATGACAGCCGATACCCCCTTTCCTATTTCACCGGACGGCAGTGCGTCCCGCGAGGAGATTGCGTCGAAATGCCGGGCTGCCAAGCTCGGCCTGGAGGATGCGTTCGACGACATTCCTGGCATTCTCGCCTCGATGCTGGTCGCATTTGGAAAGAATGGCATTAAAACGATTGAAGATCTCGCCGCCTGCGCGACAGACGACCTGGTGGGATGGACGGAGCACAGCGGCGACGAGATCACCATGCATCCCGGTATCTTTGGTGATATGATGGTATCGCGCAAGCAGTGCGACGCCATCATCCTGCAAGCTCGCGTTCGTGCGGGCTGGATCGAAGCTGCGGCATTGACGGCGTAGGACGCCGCCCGCTTCAAGCAGCGCCGTCACTCTCGCCCGTTTGCGCCAATGGCAGGTCAGCGAGCATTCGATCCGTCGAAACGCGAGACGTCTCTATATTCGCCGGTAAAGCGCTTTCTGGAAAATCTCGGCTTTGATGTGAAGGGCGAGATTTGCGGGTGCGATCTCGTTGCCCTGCGCGGCGAGGGGCCGCCGCTTGTGGTCATCAGCGAGCTGAAGCTCGGATTCAACCTCGAGCTTTTGCTGCAAGGGGTCAATCGGACAGCGGCGTGCGATGAGATCTGGCTTGCAGTGCGCGCCGGCGCGAGACAAGGTCGCGAACGCGACCCCCGGGTTCGGAAGCTTTGCCGGCTTCTGGGCTTCGGGCTTCTGGGCGTCTCCACTACCGGACGGGTGGAGGTCCTGGTGCAGCCGGGACCCTGGCACCCGCGCAAGGATCAGCGCCGGCGTTTGCGTCTGATCGATGAGCATCGGCGGCGCATCGGAGATCCGGCAATGGGCGGAATGTCGAAGACGCCGATCATGACTGCCTATCGCCAGCAGGCGCTGGTGTGCGCGGCTTCGCTGTCGAACGGACCCCGGCGCACGTCGGAGGTCAAGTCGGTCGTCCCGCAGGCGCCCCAGATCCTCCTGCGCAACGTGTACGGATGGTTCCGCCGCGTCGACCGCGGCGTCTACGCGCTGACCCAGGCGGGCACAACGGCATTGGGTCGCTGGTCGCAGCCATCCGTTTGTTGAATCAAGAGAGATTGACGAAAAACTTGGAGGCCCAGCCTGGAGTTGAACCAGGATACAAGACCGTTTCCCCGTCTCTGCGTCGCCATTCCGCCACCGGGCCGAGCGGAAACGATAGCACAGAGCAGGTTGCCTTGTATCGATTAACTCAAGAAATGGTTAGTCCTTGATACTGCGGGTATCAAATCGGTGCAAGGCAAAGCATGCCGGCTCGCTACAGCTTCTCTGTGGGAGGGGCAGGCCGGTTCGGATGTACCCTTGCAGGTTCAGCCGAGCACGTAAAGGATCGCGCCGGCTGCGCTTGCTACGACCAGCGTCGCTGAGATCCAGATCGTCCCGATGAGGAGACCGACCAATAACTTCGTCCCTCGGTGGCACTAGGCAAGCTCGGAAGCCCGACTTCGAGCGCAGGTTCGGACCGCCGCAGGAGTTCGGACGCCTTTTCGATCTCCGCGATCGCCCCGGTCAGATCATGATCCGTGACGGGGACATGCCTCGCCGAGGCGGCATCGTCATCCGATTTTGTCCATTGTCCGGCTGGGGAATGTAGCGGCGTGACGCTCTCAAAAGTGTCTTGAGTCGCCGCCAAACGGGAGACCGCTCGCCACGCGCTGCTCCAATCGGATTTCTCCGTCGAATTTGAACCCATCGTGTCTTTGCCGGGCATATAAAGAGCCTACCTTCACCATCTGCCCGGCGCGACGTTTATCGATTCATAACCTTAATGTGCGGGACCAGAGGATGGACGGGTGGCTCGCTCGCTTGCCGCGGACTGCAGCCGACGGCCCCTCAGGAGACCCCTCGGCCAGGCTAATATGCGTTGCGATAAGTAGCGGGAGACAGCACAGTCCGGATCAGGATCTGGAAATCGAGCATCAGCGACCAATTGTCGATGTAATAGAGGTCGTGCTCCACCCGCTTTTCCATTTTCTCGTCCGTATCGGTCTCACCGCGGTAACCGTGGATCTGCGCCCATCCGGTGATTCCGGGCTTGACGTTGTGCCGGCGTGCATAAAGCGCAATGCGTCGCTCGTAGTCCCGATCGTGCGACAAAGCATGCGGACGCGGCCCGACGAGGGACATGTCGCCCTTTATGACATTGAACAGCTGAGGCAGCTCGTCGATGCTCCAGCGGCGTAGCCATGAGCCGAGATTGGTGATGCGCGGGTCGTCCTCCGTCGCCTGGCGGACCACCGCTCCATCCTCAAGAGCTCGCATGGTTCGAAATTTGATGATGCGGAACGGCTTCTGATTGAATCCGTGGCGATGCTGCAGAAAGAATATCGGTCCTGTGCTGTCGAGCTTGATCAAAAGCGCAGCAACCACGAGCACGGGGGTGCAAAGCAGCAGCGCTAGTGATGCGAGTACGAGATCGAATGCGCGTTTGAACAGCAGCTCCAGACGCGACAAGGGCATTCGAGTGAGTTGCAGGCTGACCATCGATCCGAGCCTGGACAACGCGACGTTTTCGAACCGATCCAGGATATGCTCGGCTCCCAGGTGGATTTCCGCTGGGAGCTTGAGCAGCGCCTCGGCGCTGGTATTGATCAATTCCGTGGCAGACCACGGCATTACCAGGAAAATCGCATCCGGCTCGAGCAGTCGGGCGCTCGCCATCGCGTGACCCAGATCCTTTGCGAGCCACTGACGCTGCACATGCGGCGGCGTTCCCGGAGCTGTCGGAGTCAGGAAATGACATCCGACGATGCTCACGCCAAAAGCTTTAGGCTGGTAGCGAGTGACGAAATCGTCGATATCCCTGCCGGTGCCGAACAGAAATATTCTTTGCGCGGAAAGTATTCCAACCCGACTGCCCAGCAGGGCAATCCGCACGAACAGGTAGCGCACCACGAGCAGAAGGCAGGCCGTCGATCCGTAGTAGATGATGAGCCAGCCGCGCGAATAGACTACAGTAATCTGCGCCAGGAACCCCACACCCAACAGGCAGATGAATGTCATGTTCCAGAGTTGAATGCAGCGTCGCAGATGCGGTTTGAATGAAAAGAAATTCGGCAATCTGTATTCCCCGCGAAACAGATTGGCGATTGCGAAGATCATCGCGGACAGCAAGCCGACTTCGACATACGAAACGACATTGCCAAGCTCGCGATAGACGACGAAATGATAGCTCGCGCCGGTCAGCCAGGACATGCTCGCAATGACGGCAATGTCGACCAGCAGGATCGTGCTGCAAAAGACCACTCGGGAAAGCGAGGTCCACCTTCGCAGGAACCGATTTGCATCGATTGGGGACGTCAGCGAGTAGGTCTGGTGAACGTTCATGCGCTGTATCAATATGGCTGACGACGCCCCGCGCTCCGCTCCGGTGAGCAGGAATGGGACAATCGGTATCTGATGACGGGAATATTGCGAGAAGCATGCCAGCGCTCAAGAACCTGCGCGCGAGGTCGCGTTGGTCTTCCCGGGGTGCAATGCGCGATAGTTAATTTGGATGGTCTACGCCGTGCTGCCGGCATCGAGGGTCAACACGGTTCCAGTGACGTTTTTCGCGTTGTCCCCGAGCAGGAATTCGACGGCGTTCGCAACGTCCTCGATGCCAGGCAAATTTCGCCAGCCTGATTCTGGATCAAGGACTTTTCCTCAATGAACCGGCACATCAGCAACGCACAATCGTGATTGAGCGATCGTCGCCAGTCCGCCATGGCAGCGTCTGCGTCTGTGAATCGCAGCCCGGGTGATATGGAACAAGGTAGACAGGACGCGGGGCGACGGGAGCGCTGTTGGCAGTCCCATAGCAGCCGGGGCTGGGGTAGGGAGATGGCGGTGGCTCATAGGGCGTGCCGTAACCTGACGTATCGTAATAGGGGTAAGAAGAGCCGCCGTAGGGGTAGTAATCACCGCCCCCCACCCATGCTCCCGACCATCCCGATCCGAAGCGCTGCCGGCGCAGGAGCGGCGTGCCAAATGCGTGCGCCCCTGCTGTCGCGCGGCCGCGGATCGGCAGGCCCGCGGGATGCAAGGCCGCCGGCGGCGCCGCCGCCCGGCCGCCGCCAAATCCCCCGCCTGATCTGGCGAGCGATTCCTGCACGGCAAATGTCGCCGCCAGGAGAAGAACCAAGCTGGCCGTAATTCGATTGATCATCGCATGCACTCCTGCTGCGCTGTGACGGCCGCATCGATTACAGAATATACCGCAAGCTTAGCGCGCGTTCCGTGCGCAAATGCAGCCGTAGTTAACGCGATTGCATCGCGTGTGCGTCACCCTATGGAAGCAGGCGGGACGCTCTCGCAGAACACGGCCTTGGTGTTCTCATCGATGAGTCGGGCGATGTCATCCGGCTTGTCTGAGTCTGCAAATGAAGCGCTGCTCGATCGCATCCAGGCCAGGCAGCTCCGCGTTTAGCGGCCGCCTAGCAGGGTCTGCATCGGATGAACCAGATCATTGAGACTGGCTTCCAGCGACTCTCGCCAATGCGGCAGTTGAATGCCGAAATCACGCGCGATCTTTGCGCAGTCGAGACGGGAATTGGCAGGGCGTCGCGCGGCGCTCGAATAGTCGGCCGTTGCGATCGAGGCGAGTGCCGGGACGCGTCGGCCACAGCTGGCGAGAGCGGCGAAGATTGCCTGCGCAAAGCCGTGCCAGGTGGTCTCGCCGGCAGCCGTGAGATGGTAGATGCCGGAATGGCCGGCCGAGCCGCTTGCGATGACCTGCTCCGCGATCTCCAGGACCGCGCCCGCCAGATCGGCCGCAGCCGTTGGTGCGCCACGTTGATCGCCCACGACCTGCACGAGCTCGCGCGTTTGCGCCAATTGCAGCATCGTTGTCAGAAAATTTCTACCCGATCCGCTGTAGAGCCAGGACGTGCGCAAGACCAGCGCCAGGGGAGCGCTTTCGCGGACGGCCCGTTCTCCCTCAAGCTTGGAATGCCCATAAACATTAAGCGGAGAGGGCGTGTCGTCTTCACGATATGGTTGCGGCTTGCGGCCGTCGAAGACATAGTCGGTGGAAACCAGAATGTAGGGAACACCGATGCGGGCCGCTGCCGCCGCGAGGCGCGCTGCTCCGTCGCGGTTGACGGCAAACGCGCGCTCCGGTTCCGATTCGGCTCGGTCGACTGCCGTGTAGGCGGCGGCATTCACGATCAGTCTCGGCTGCAACTCACGAACGGCCGTTGCGATCGAGCCGCTGTCCTCGATGTCCAGCTTGGGGCGGCCGAGAGCGACGAGCGGCACATTGCGACGCTCGGCAAGCTCGCGCAAAGCGCGCGCCAGTTGGCCGCGGCAGCCGGCGACAAGAATGACACTTCTCTGGCCCAAGCGCGGTCAATCCGCGGTTTCGAGCATGCCCAGGCGTTCTCCCCCGTAAACGCCTCGCCGTACCGATTCCCACCAGGAGCGGTTCTCGAGGTACCAGCGGACGGTGCGCTCAAGTCCGCTCTCGAAGCATTCGCGCGGCTGCCATGCGAGCGCTTGCTTCGCCTTCGAGGCATCAATGGCATATCGAAAATCATGGCCCGGGCGATCGGCCACAAAAGTGATCAGCGATCGCCGCGAATAGGGCGCAGGAACCAGCCGATCAAGTATCTCGCAAATCTTCTCGACCACAGCGAGGTTGCTGCGCTCGCTGTCGCCGCCGAAATTGTATTTCTCGCCAACGCGTCCACGCTCGAGCAGGTTGACCAGCCCGGCTGCGTGGTCATCGACAAAAATCCAGTCCCGCACGTTGCTGCCATCGCCGTAAACCGGGATCGGCTCGCCGCAAACCGCCTTGATGATCGTCAAGGGAATGAGCTTTTCAGGAAACTGATAGGGACCGTAGTTGTTCGAGCAATTCGAAACGATGACCGGCAGGTCATAGGTCTTGTGCCATGCGCGCGCAAGGTGGTCGGAGGCGGCCTTGCTTGCGGAGTAGGGCGAGTTCGGCCGATAAGGCGCCTCTTCTGCAAACCTGCCGGCCGCATCAAGCGAGCCATGAACCTCATCGGTGGAGACATGGATAAAGCGAAAGGCGCTGCGCTGCTGGGGCGAGAGTCGTGAGCTGAAATGCCGCGCGGCTTCCAGCAGCCTGTAGGTTCCGACGATGTTGGTTTCTATGAAGGCTTCGGAGCCGGTAATCGACCGATCGACGTGGCTCTCGGCGGCAAGGTGCAAGACCGCACTCGGTTGGTGTCTGGCGAAGACCGCATCGACAGCCGCACGATTGCAAATATCGCAGCGTTCCAGGACGTAGCGCGGATGATCGGCGAGCACCTTGAGCGCTTCGAAATTGGCGGCATAAGTGAGCTTATCGACATTGATGACGAGAGCGCCCGTCGAACGGATCAGATGCCGGCAGACAGCCGAGCCGATGAATCCCGCACCGCCGGTGACGAGTATGCGCATGTCATTGCGTCGTGAAACGTTCATTGCAGCGGGCTAAAAAAAGTCGGCCGACAATTCGTGTAGCATTGTCCGCGCGCTTGCGCCATCGAATAAGCCTGCCCCCATGCAGGCAGCGGCGCGCCAGGGCCGGCCCGTCCTCCTGGTGGCGCGCTCGCGGGGCTTTGAACCGGGCAGCCGCGTGAACACCCGTGACGAAGCGCAGTGGCGTGGCTGTGGTTGCCACGGGCAGAGGGCCGAAGCTCGCGCTGCCGGGAAGGACACGTCGGAGCGATTTTGTTTTTCCAGTTCGAGACAGCGGTTGCTACAACGCAGGGAGCTTGTCGGATTGTAGAGCAATTTGATCAAGTCGGCGGGATCGAGCCTGCATCTTCTCGGTAGCCGCTATTCCCAGGATATCAAACACCTTTTGGATGCGATGCAGCCAGTCGTGCCTCAGCGCGGCTTGTTGAGTGTTCCTGCGCCCAATAGCCCGCAACCGGTCAGGATCGCCAACGACCAGAACGGCCATCATTCGGCCTACATGCAGCAATGGGACGGCAGCAAGTGGGTGCAGGTTTCCGACTGGATCGAGCCCATGAAGGGCAAGGTGATGCCGCTGCTCGAAGCTGCCGCGGCGGACTACGTCAGCAAGAACCAGCCCTGGCCGAAACGCACGGAGACGTGCGACAAATCATCGTAGCCGGGAGATACCGCGCGCTTTTGCACGGCACGTCTGAGGGCGCTTGGCAGATTCTTTTGCGTCCATGGGCAGAACGTGTACCTGAAATTCGCAATAACTCCCCGCCTTGCTGCAAGAGTTGAACCATACAAAGCGAAACCCCAAACCGAGAAAGCGGCCGGGGGTTTCCAGTGCAACATCCGCTAACTCATTCAACCTGGTTGCAATGTGCCATCGCAACCAAGGCAGTTCGATTTCCGATGCCCAGCTTTGTAAAGATGTTATGCATGTGCACCTTCACAGTGCCTTCCGAAAGGTTGAGTTGGCGGCCAATGCCTTTGTTCGAAAGCCCGCTCGCCGCCAGAGTTAGAACGATTTGCCGCTCGCGGCTTGTTAGTGAATCCATCTGTTCCCATCCGTGTTGAGCCCCTCGTTGTGTTTGCCTATCGCATAGGCGGGCATCATGGGTGAGACGTATTTCACAGGTTGCCCAATTATTACATTTCCGTGACAAGTGTCTTTAAGCTCTATACCATCCGATATATACCATTCGATATACTTCCGCTCGCATGCTCCCCGCGCCTCTGTGCACATCGGCCGCGCACGACAGCTTTCCGATTACAGCGTGCGCCGCCTCCGGAAAGTTGGTGTTTGCGATGATCTGGGTGCGGAAACGCCGAGAACGGCCCCGTTCACAGCCCACTCCGGTACATCCACGGCAGCCGCTAGGATATCATCGGTCTTGCGTCCGTGAACGAACGCGCCAAGGTTCGATCATCATACCAACCGCTTTTGAGCGTCTGGCCGAGATTGAATAGAATGGGTCCACGCGGCTAACGGACGCACCCGACGTTCGAGTTGGGATTGCAGATCAAGGGTTAGAATGCGCTGCGTAGTCGCTCCGATCATTTCCGTCGTACTTGGTCAGCAGCCGGTACCCGTAGCCCTCGCACTGCGTGCACCCTAAATTCTGCTGCAAGCTTGCGCGCTTCGTGATCGTCATCGCGGCCAAGGCAGTCCGATTATTGACCCTTAGCTTTTGGTAGACGTTATGGAGGTGAACCTTAACAGTACCTTCCGAAAGGTCGAGCCGGCGACCAATCTCTTTGTTCGAAAGGCCCCCCGCCACCATTTCAACGATCTGCCGCTCGCGGTTTGTGAGTGGCTCAGGCGCCCGGCGGGCTCCGCGCGCGAGGGCTGCATTGATCAGATTCGATGGCAACCACTGACCACCTGCGGCAACACGCCGAACGCACTGAACAAGCTCGGGGAGGGCCGCGTCTTTGAGAACAATCCCTTTAGCCCCACCCGCGATCGCGGTTAGGAGTTGCTCCTCGCTGGCGGTCGCGGTCAGCACCACTACGTTCGTGGGGCAGCGCTCCGCGGAAATGCTTGCGACCAGGTCCAGCCCGTTCAAACCCGGCATAAGGATATCGACCACAGCTACCGTCGGCGCCAATTCGCGAATTGCACGCAATGCGGCTGTCCCGCTGGTGCAGGCCGCAACGACGTTCATATCTGAATTTGATTTCAGTACATCGACAACTCCATGCAGGACCGCAGGATGATCGTCTGTCACTACGATGGAAATAGCCTCCATTTCCTTCACCTCACTGGAATGATTTTGCCACTTTTTATTCGTTTTAGGGATGATTTAACGCATAAAGGGCCGCCATGCATGTGACCTATTTCACAGGTATCGCAAAGAATTTTGGAATACCGCCCGGTGGCAGATCCGGAGATTCTATGGGTTGAACCAAGCAAGGCTCCCGCCCGCGAACATGGCGAGGCACGCTGTCGCTGTCAGGAATGTGTACCGCTGCACCAGATGGCCTTAGAAGGCCAGGCCAATCGTTCTCAAGTCGTGGCGCCATTGCTACATGTTGTCACCGGTCCACTTTCGCGAATCTCCCAACGCGACGGGAAAATAGCTATGGCAATTGATCATGCACCGGCACTCGAATCGCCAGTTCGGCCCCATTCGGCAAACTCGTGATATTAAGCGATCCACCGAGTGCATGCACGCGCTCGCGTATCGACGCTGGCTCCTCATGCTCGTGCTGGTCAAGACAGGCGAACCCCCTGCCATTGTCGCGGATGTTGATAGCGAGGTGTCCGTTGACCTTCTCCATCGCCACTTCGACCTTTGAGGCCCCGCCGTGACGGGCGGCATTTGCGACGGCTTCGGCAAGCACAAACGAAACTTGATCAGCTAGCGGCTGCGGCATCGTGGCGTTGTCCGGTGCAAGCGAAAAGGAGGTCGCACAGCTCCAATATTGGCCAGTTTCTTGCACGACCTGTTGCAAATCATCCACCATAACTGAAGGTGATTTCGATTTCGGATGCGCTTCATCAACAAATTCTCTAATACGACGCTGCTCTTTCGTGAGCAACTGCGCGATCACTGTGAGGCGAGAAAGATCCGATGTCTTATTTACAAGGCTAAGCTGTAAAGCGGCTGCGGTAAGGCTTTGTAGTATTCCATCATGAAGATCACGAGTGAGACGCATTCTCTCTTTTATAGCGGCGGCTGCTTGGTTCTGTCGCTGAATCGTTAACGAGTCCAATCTAATTCCAGTTCGATAGGCCATGATTTGGGTCAGTGGCAGGTGCTCGGCTGTCCAACTGCTGCGGTCTAGGATAAAGAGGCGTCCTGTGCACGTCGCTCCTGCAAACGCCGCAGTCGCGACCTCATGCATGGAAAATCTTGTGATCAGGTCATTGTGAATCGCGGACGCCATTTTCTGCTTTTGGCCATTTGAGAAAAGAACAGTTTGGGTGTAGACATCGGCCATTAGGAACGCACTGTTGCCAAGACTTTGATCCACCAAGCTACCAAACGTTCCGGCAGCTTCATGATTTTGTTGATAATGACCCTCTCGCCAATACGCCCAATAGATGTACGGCTCTTCTCGCTCTTCCCACACCACGAGGATTCGTGGCGCTTCTAACACTAGAGCAGTGTGAGCGAGGATCTCCTGAAGTGTGCGCGTAGTGTGCCTACAATCTTTGCTTGCGGGCCCGTGTGCAAGTCTCTCAAATTGATCACGAGTTCTTTCCCGCAAGGCGCTGATGTAAGCCAGCATGCCACTGATGACAATCGAATAACCCACGAAGATAAGTGCAGTGTTGAGAGCGCTCCCGGCCGTGGCTCCATTCACTATGCTTGTCGCGACCAGCACCAATGCAGGTGTGACGCCTGTGGCAACGACTTCTTGCCATTTCCAACGCCGACAGGTCGCAGCCAGTAAGACGAAGGTAGATAACACTAAAGACGAACTTGAAAGCCCCTCGGTGAGGAACAGCAATAGAGAAACAATTATGATATCTGCAATGTGAATGAGGTGCTGTGTCGTCGGAGTAAGAAACCTGTAATATGTCAACGCCACCAACCCGGCGGAAAGGGCGGCATAGGCCGTCAGAACAAGGGTTGCTGCCGTAGCGTATTGTGCCGGTTGGGTCGGATCGATATGAACCGCCAATAGCGATATCAAGCAGAGAACAAAACGGCCCTGGGCGATGACTCGCTCATCGGGCGCGTCGAACCCGCTGCTTTTGATCGTCCGCGGTATACGCAAGAACGGCATCCAATAGCCCAATCGACCGTACCCCGATCGTTCGAGGAGCGGTAAAACGTTGCTACCTGGCCCTAGCAGAACGGCTGTAACAGGCCAATTGCGTTCTTGTAACAAAGATGTAACAGTTTGGCGTCCGAGGTCCGCCGGCGCATGCCCGGTCCCGGGTTCAGCAGCTCGGGATGCAGCAGGATTGTCCGCGGGCGCGAGTTTTCTTTACTGCGCTGCAAGGCTCCTGGCCCCGTGAGATAGTCTATGACTGGTCCCCAAAAGCGCGTGCTGATTGTAGCCCAACAAATTGCTCTCCGTGGTAGAATTGCTCGGACGCTGCAATCGGCGGGCTACAGCGTCGAGCTCGCGGATAACCAGAAGCGGGCGCTCGAGCTGGCTGCGGGCAAGCGAATCGAGGCAGCAATTATCGTGCATAGCAGCGAGCTTAGCAGCCTAGAGGGGGAGTTGGGCGACCAAGTTCCAAGAACGATCGTGCTGGGTCACCAAACGGACGAGATTCTTCGGCCAGGACATCCACTTCATGGATCGGATGCACTTCCTGCGCACGCGTTGGATGAGCAGAAGCTTCTCAATGAGCTCAGACCGTTGACGGAATCGCCTGAAGGCGCAGGGGCAACACTGGGAACTGTAAAGATCGAGGGCTGCCAGCTCGACTTGGCCGCCCACACCTTCGTCGATGTTCACGGCCGGGAAATGCAGCTGACCCGCGCTGAGGTCGCGCTGCTGGCCGAATTTGTAGCCAGTCCTCGTCGGGTGCTGTCGCGCGACCGGCTCCGTCGTGCCGTTGCCGGGCGCGGCGCAGAACCCTACGATCG
>Ga0306921_10000409_pt1 | contig 36945 bp, 31 predicted proteins | sample sta12Cox44000080_FD_203760 | JGI IMG/M metagenome (GOLD analysis project Ga0306921, IMG submission 203760) | Lab enrichment of tropical soil microbial communities from Luquillo Experimental Forest, Puerto Rico - statoxic.12C.oxic.44.000.080 (v2)... | ecosystem: Environmental > Terrestrial >... | reverse complement strand
CACTCGTCCATCTGACCCGAGCACCAGGTACGAACGCTATACCTTGGCTTCGCGCAAGACGTTGAGGAAGAGGCGCAGACTGCGAGTGCTGAACTCCACCATGTTCGCCTCCCGGTCATTCAGATACCGGCCTCGCCACGCATCGCGTTCTCGGGTCGCCCGCCGGCAAGTCTCCGTTCGCTCGACTGACGGAGGTCTCGTTTCCCTCGTTGAAAGCCATACAGGAGTGTGCGGCGACGCCCGGCGCCCAGAAGACCCTGGCCAACGCCGTCGCGATTTCGACTGGCGATGCCCCTCACTTCATGATCGTGGAGGAGGAGGGCTGAGCCTCAGTCACGTCGCGCAGCGCGGGGCCGGGGCCTTCCCCGGCCCCTTCTGCTTTACTGGCACGTGGTCCGAACGGCGTAGGTCCGACCTTGTGCTGTTCGTGACCCGCCGCCCGGGCAACTCGTGTCACATGACGCCAGGACTGCTCGGCAGGTGGCACGAGCGGGGTGGTCATCTGGTGACCGCTCTCAGCAGCGAATGCGCATGCGTGCGTGTGGGAGGTGCTGGACAGTGGCTGTTCCGTTAACTGACCCTTAGTCCCGTCTTCGATAAAGCGGCACGCCCCCGGGAAGATGCCGGCTCGTTCGAGATTGATGACCGTGCTTCGGCGCAGGCGCGTGAAGCAGAGGTCCGGGACCGCCGCTGCGCCGATCGATGACCGCCGCGAGCGCGGGCGAGACGCGGCTGCCTCGTATCGGACCTGATGACGAGCGGGATTCCCCGCTCGAATCCGCAGGATTCGAGCCTAGTCGGGCGAAATCGAGTATCGTACCGAGCAGCGCCAGCGCCGGAGGCCATCCCCATCGGGAGCGGCTCGGCAACCTTAAACGGGAGGCGACGACCATGACACTTCGACCTCGACGCACCTCCTACCAGCAGCTGGGCTTGGCTGTCCTAGGTCTCACGACCTTCGCGCTCGGCGTTCCCGCGGCCTGGGCGCAGATCGCCGTCTCGGCCAATGACAACAAGATCGTCAACGTCGACGGTACCAACCAGATCGTGGAAAACCCCCGGCCCGACACGGCGACCATTATCGACCTCGGCGTGTCGCCTCCCAGGGTGCTGGGGCAGCTCAATGTCCCGAACTCGGTGGTGGGACCGCCCGAGAACGTCGCCATCGCACCGGACGAGAACATTGCCCTGATCGCCGCGTCGACCAAGATCGATCCGACCGATCCGAAGAAGACCACCTCCGACAACCGGCTCACCGTTATCGATCTCAAGGCCTCGCCGCCCGCCGTGATCGCCACCCTGGAAGTCGGCACTTCGCCGACAGGGGTATCGTTCAGCCCGGATGGCAAGCTAGCCCTGGTCGCCAATCGCGGCGAGGGCACCGTGTCGGTCCTGACCGTCGCTGGGAAGACCCTCACCGTGATCGGCAAGGTCGTGCTTGGCGACGCGAAGTCTGGCCCCTGCCACGTGGCGTTCACCCCGGATGGCAAGCGTGCGCTGGTGACCCGTGACGGGGATCATCGCATCTCCGTGCTGAGCGTCGACGGTGTCAAGGTCGAGGACACCAAGGCGTATATGGTTGCCGGCATCCGCCCCTACAGCATCTCCGTCAGCTCCAGGGGCGACGTGGCGGTGCTCACCAACCAGGGGGGCGGCCAGGGTGACACCGACATAGTCTCCGTCATCGATCTGAAGAAGAACCCACCGCGCATCGTCGATTCCGTCTCGGTCGGCCAGATCCCCGAGGCCGCTGTATTCTCGCCCGACGGCTCGCACGTGGCCGTCACCATCCAGAACGGGTCGCAGCGGCCAAAGACCCACCCGGCCTACAACGAGGGCGGCCTCCTCATGGTCTATCGCGTCGACGGCACCAAGCTCACCCTCGCCGCGCAGGCCAAGGTCGGGGGTTGGACCCAGGGTGTGGTATGGAGCAAGGACGGCAAGACGCTCCTGTCGCAGGGGATGCTGACCAAGGCCATCGATATATTGAGCTTCGACGGCAAACAACTCAGGGTCACCGGCAGTATCAAGGTCGACGGCGGCCCCGCCGGCATCCGCACCGTCGAAAGGTAGTGATCGTCCCAGGTGCCGGGCTCGTCAGCCTGGCGGACGGCGGATTGACGCTCCGCCGGAGGCGTCCCTTACGGCGCACGAGCTGAGAGCGGCGCCGGGAGCCGCGCCCCCTGCACGAGATCTATGGCTGTCGCGTGACAATTGTCGCCGTGCCATCGGCTTGATCAGGTCGAGTTCGATGGCACGAGAGTGTGTCCAATGTGTGTCCCCGTTGAGGGTATTCAGGAGCACTCAAGGACATTCGGGATCAACGACGTCGATCCAAACACTGCGTAGAAGATCAGCACTTTCGCGTCCTTTACGATTCCGAGGGATAGATCTGAAAATCCTGGTGTCGGCGGTTCAATCCCGTCCCTGCCCACCAGTTTTGTTAGCCGCTTGGCCGATGCGTCTTCGGTGCTGTCACCGAAATCGTCCCCGGAGCCTGTCACTGAGCCGGCGGGGTTCCGTCGTGGTTCCAGGCATCGCTGCGAGCTTCGTTCCAGCGTCACGGAGGTCGCTCTCGGCGACGATCGCGTAGAGCCGGTACACGGCCTCGGTCGTGTAGCTGTCAGCTTCATCACGATGGAGCGGGAGATGCCCGCGCTCGAGGTTCCTCACCGCCAAGCGCCTGACGTCGTGGAGCAGGAGCCCAGGTCGACCCGCCTGGCCGCCTCGATCGGACTCCACTTCACTGACCCGGATGCATCACCGATGCAGGAGGCGATCCCCTGTCTGGAGCTCAGCGCCCGGTACAGTATGCCTCGGGGTGTGGCGCGGCGGCGGGAGCGCTTTGCCGCTCAGGACCTGACGGGGGGCGTGTCGGCGAGACGGCGAACCTCGGCCAGGCACGCCTCAAGCTGCGCCCCGAGCGCGGCGAAGTCGGCGGCGCCCTGGCCACTCCGGTCCTTCAGCGCTTCCGTCGTCGCGAAGTCAGCGAGCTGCTGGAAGACCTCTACGATCCGGGGATCGCTCGGCGCGGCGGCGGCGTCCGACGATCGGCGCGCGACGCTCATGACCGCCTGGTTGAAATCGAGGATTGCGCGCTCAAGCGTGTCACCCGAGGACACGAGATAGGCGCGATAGCGATCGAGCAACTGCGCCAAGGCCTCACGAGTTTCGCCGGGCCTGCGGGCCACGGCGACCGCCGTCTCTATCATGTCGGCGACGTACCCCGAGCTGTTCACGACCATCTCCGTCCAGTAGCCGATCCCGGAGCGGAGCGCCTTCGGGTACAGGCTCACAACGTTCACGAGCAGGTCGTTGAGTCCGCGTCCGGCTACCTGCACCATGCCCGTCCTCCACCGACAGATCCCCTGATGCTAAACGCCGCGGAACGCCGATCGCGACCTGTGGGAAGATACCACGGCACCGCGGCGGAGGCGACGCGGGCCGCCAAGGAGGATAAGCCATCGAGGGTCGCGGGAGCGTCGACTCACCGGACGTCACCATTATTGGCGCCGGGATGGCCGGCATGACCGCCGCGCTCAAGCTGCTCGAGGCCGGGTTCACGGTCAGGGTGCTCGAAGGCTCGTCGAATATCGGAGGGCAGTTCGGCGCCGTCCCAGGAAAGACGGGCTTCCACGACTTCGCCTGGCACGTTTTCGCGGAATGGTGCCTCAACTTCTGGAAGCTCGCGGACACCATCGGACTCCGCCGGGACGTCCACTTCGTATCCCGGCCGACGACGATCCTCCTGCGGCCGCGCGTGACCACGTCGACGCTGCCCCGTGCGGTGCGCGTTGCCACCGTGGGCGCACCGGAAACGTTCTGGAACAACGCCGCGTCTGGGGTGGCCCACTGGTCAGACGTGATGCTATACGCGTACGCCCAGGCCATGCTGCTCGGCGACGAGGCGCTCGAGCGAGAGGAGTTCCTTAATCGCGTCACCCTCAACGGCTACGTGCGGTCGTTGCCCTACGCCTCAGACGTGGCGGCCCTCCTGCAGAACGAGTTGCTCCTGCGCGTCTGGGCGATCCCGAGTTACCTGATCTCGGCACGCGCCTACCAGACCTACCTCCAGCTCACCGCGCCATTCCACCGCGCCGGCGCAACGCTCTTCGTCCTGCGCAAGGATTTCGAGGAGGGATTCTGGTGTCCGTTCCTCGCGACGCTGAACCGGTTCCCAGGATTCACGCTCGTGCGAAACGCCAGGCTCACCGGCATCCGGCTGACGGAGGCCCGCGATCGGGTGGCCGAAATCCTCGTCAGGCACGCGGGAGAATCCGCGTCGCGCCGCGAGAAGGTCCGCTCGCTGATCGTCGCCACTCCGCCCAACCGGCTCCTCGACGTCGTGCGCGACGCGGACAGCGTGGCGCTCCGCCAGTGTGTGCCCGCGCTGCTCGGCCTCTCCAAGCTCGGCGAGCAGCACACCGCGTCGCTGACGCTCCACTTCAAGCGCCGGATCGAGATCCCGGGAGTCGACGAGGAGCCAGTCGCGCTGGTGGATGACCTGGAGAGCATCTACGCCGTCGAGGACCTGGCGCCACGCAACGGCCTGGCCTCCGAGTACGGCATCAGTTTCATGGACATCGGCCGACTGCGTGGCGCCGATCACCCGACCGTGCTCACGGTGCTAGCGTCCGACGTCGACTCTCTGGCCGGTCTCGGCGACGAGGAAGCGCGCAAGCGCATCCTCGACGACCTGGGCAGCTACGTCAAGTTCGAGGTCCGCGATATCGATTGGGAGTACTCGCACTTCCGCTCGCATGCCAGCCAGCCATTGTTCGTGAACTCGGTCGGCACTTGGGAGTACCGGCCGGAGGTGCGCCTGACCGGCTCGCGCCGAGAGCCCCTCGTCGGCCAGATCGACAAGACCATCTCGAACCTGTACCTCGCTGGCGACTACTGCCGCTCACAGATCGACGTCGCCTCGCTCGAGGGTGCGATGCACACCGGCATCTGGGCGGCTCACGCGCTGTCGCTCGCCCGGAGGGCCGCGGGAGACCGGCACGTGGCCCAGGTCGCGGAGCCGATTCGCCCGGTGAGGTTCGTTCCCCAGCAGTTCGAGGAGGTCCGGCGCCATCTCGAGCGATGGGCGCCCCTTGCCGCCAGGCGCTCCCGCCTGGTAAAAGATGACCTGCTCGCTGCGGCGAGGATCAGGCGGCAGCGCCCCGTGGCATCGGCGGCACCGGCGGAGGCGCCGACGATCGAGGGGCAGGCCTGGACACGAGGCGTCGAAGGAGGAGCCATGAGCACGGCGCACAGCACATATCCGGCCTTTGCCACCCCGACTCCGAGCGGCAGCACGGTGTGGTTCAAGCAGCGGTTCACGGAGTCGTCCATCACCACGAAGCCGGTCACGCTGAAGTCCGGCGCGGTCGTTCCGATCCCGCTCCTGTTCTGGGACGCACGCGCGCTGTGCATCGAAGGGCACGCCGACGCCGACGCCATCGATCTCCTTCTGCGTGATCAAGGGCTTCGCGCGGCGCGCCCCGCCGGGTCGGAAGGGGCAGTCCTGCAGATCTGGGCGCCTGATTACGGCGGGACCACCCTCGGGCCGCACAAGGCCGTGTACGCGCTCGTCCGGATCGAGCCCCCGCGCCAATGCCGCAAGGAGGAGGAAGAGCAGCTGGCCAGGCGCCAGAGCTGGTCCAAGAAGGTTAGCGTGGACGACGGCGGCGGCCGCGTCGATCACTGGGCTTTCTGGTGGTACTACGGCACCTCGCCGGTGAACCAGGAGTTCGTCCGCGACGTGTGGGGCATTCCGAATAACGAGCTCGCGACTATCGATACCTCATACGTGCCGGAATACCCGCCGGAGCGGCGGCTGCGGCTACTCGAGGACGGCGGAGTCGCGCTCCGGCTCAAGATCGCCAAGGGAGATCCGGGGGCGCAGAGGATGCCCCTCTTCCGCACCGTGGCCCGCCGCGCGCACGACACAGGCGAGAACTGGGTGGACGCGAACGTCTGGGGGCCCGTCGAAGAGGGCAAGATCGGCCGCGACGACGGACAGTTCCAGCTCCGGAAGGACAGTCGGATCGAGAAGCAGCTGACGCGCGTGTCGTTCGAGCCCGCGCGCTGGCGCTTCTTCGGGGGGTACGAGGGCATCGTCGAGATCTGGGATGAGAAGGGGTCCGGCAAGGACCCGGTCCAGGACACCGATGACCGCTTCGAGGTCGTCAAGAAGGGCGACGCGTGGCTGATCCGCGAGTTCCCGCGAACGATCCCGGAGCGCGGCGCCAAGTCCTGACCGCAGTGGGGAGCGCGGTGACAGTCGGTGCTGAACTGCTCGGCGAGAGCCCGGCGATGGTCGAGGTACGCGGGCACGTCGAGAGGCTCCTGCTCGCGTGCGCGCGCGCGTCGCGGCCGCCTCGTATCCTGATCCAGGGCGAGACGGGAAGCGGTAAGGGCCTGGTCGCGCGGCTCATCCATCGATTTGGTCCGCGGGCGCAGGCGCCGTTCGTCGACATCAACTGCGCGGCCGTCCCGGAGAACCTGATCGAGGCGGAGCTGTTCGGCTACGAGCGCGGAGCGTTCACGGATGCCCGGCGGTCCAAGCCGGGCCTCTTCCAGCAAGCCACCCGCGGCACGCTCTTCCTCGACGAGGTCGGCCTGCTGTCGCCGTCCGCCCAGGGCAAGCTCCTGTCGGCACTCGAGCAGGGCGAGGTGCGCCGGCTCGGCAGCACGCGGCCGGAGCCGGTGGACGTCTGGGTAATCGCGGCGACGAACGAGGACCTCGACGCGGCCCGGGCGGACCGTCGCGTGCGCGAAGACTTCTTCCAGCGGCTCGCGGTCCACACGATCAAGCTGCCACCACTCCGGGCGCGCGCCGGCGACATCGTCCCGCTCGCCGAGCACTTCCTGACGCGTGCGTGCGCCGATTACCGCCTGCCGCCGCGCCGGCTTGCGCCCGACGCCCGGGAGCTCCTGACCGCCTATCCGTGGCCGGGGAACGTGCGCGAGCTGGCCAACGTCATCGAGCGCACGGTGCTGCTCAGCGATGACACGCTGCTCACGCGGGCGCACCTCGCGTTGCCGGACGGCGCCGGCCGCGATGTGCCGGTCACGCCGACGGCGGAGTCGAGCGAGAGCGAGCTCGCGCGGGTCCTCGAGGAGACGGGCTGGAACATCACGCACGCCGCCGCTCGGCTCGGGATCACCCGGAACACCGTCCGCGCCCGCCTCGCGCGGGCCGGCCTGCGGCCGCCACGGGAGCGCGCCGGGATTAGGCCCGTGGAGGCAGCCGTGCCGGTCGAGGCGCCCCGGGCAGTCACGTGGGAGCCGCGACGCCTGGTCTTCGTACGTGCGCAGGTGGTCACCGCCGCGGAGCCCGACTCGCGAGTCGGCCACGGGCTCGAGATCGCGCGGGACAAGCTGCTCGGCTTCGGCGCGCGCATCGAGGGGCTCACGCCCTCGGCCGTGCTCGCGTTGTTCTGCGCGGACGCGGTGGAGGAGCCCGCCATGCTCGCCGCCTGCGCCGCGCTTGCCGTCCAGCGCGCGGCGAAGCTCACGCGCGAGGAGGGGGTGGGGCTTCAGCTGACGATCGGCCTGCACACGGACGAGCTCCTGGCGCAGGCGAGCGAGGAGCGCCTGGTCGTCGACGCCGACGCGAGCCGGCGGGCGTGGACGGCGCTCGACACCGCGCTCGACGGCGCGGCGCCCGATGCCATTGTCGCCACGTCGTCCGCGGGGGCTCTGCTGCGGCGGCGTTTCGATCTGACCCGGCTGGGGACGACCGCCTACCGCGTCGAGCGGGTCTGGAGCGCCGACGCGAGCGCGCGGGGCCAGCGCGGGCCTCTCGTCGGCCGCGCCGTGGAGCTCGCCGTGCTCGAACACCGTCTCGTCGCGGCGCGAGAGGGACGCGGCCACGTGGTCGACATCGACGGCGAGCCCGGGATCGGCAAGTCGCGGCTGGTCGTCGAGCTTCTGCACACGGCGGCGCAACAGGGTGTCCGATGTCTGGAGGCGCGCTGCCTGCCCTCCGAGGTGCAGACGCCGTTCGCTCCGTGGCTGCAGATCCTGCGGGCCGCCTGCGACATCGTCGATTCCGACGGCGACGCGGTCATCCGCGCGAAGCTCCACGAGACCGCGGCCGAGGCCGGGCTCGATCCATCCCGCACGGAGGCGCAGCTCGGCTACCTGCTGGGCGTGGTGTCCGACCCGCCGGAGACGTTCGGGCCTGCGCTCACGAAGGGGCTGCACGAGGCGCTCCGCACGCTCCTGGAGGCGTTGAGCCGGCGGCGCCCGCTCGTGGTCGTCGTCGAGGACCTGCACTGGATCGACGCGACGTCGGGGGAGTTCCTCGCCGCCTTCGTGGACACCGTGCGCGCGATGCGGATCATGGTCGTCGCGACGTACCGTACGGGTCATAGCACCTCGTGGGTTGGCCGCCCCAACGTGTTGCTGCTCAACCTGGCACCGCTGTCGCTCAAGGACAGCCGCGCCGTCGTGCACGCGGTCCTGGCCGCCGACGCGGTCCCGGGTTCGATCGTGGACGAGATCGTCGAGCGCGGCGAGGGCAACCCGCTGTTCCTCGAGGAGCTGAGTCTCGCCGCGCGTGAGCGCTCGGACGGGCATGCGCCCGAGCGGGTCCCGGCTACCGTCGAGCAGGTCATCACGATGCGGATGCGCCGCCTCGACGACGAATCGCGCCAGATCCTGAACCGGGCGGCCGTCATCGGGACGGAGATCCCGCGCGCGCTGCTGCGGGTCGTCTCCCCGATCACCGACGCGGCCTTCGAGGACGGCCTCGCGAAGCTTCGCAGCGACTTTCTCCTCGAATCGATCCGCGCGCGCGCCGACACCGTCTACACGTTCAAGCACGCGCTCGTGCAGCGCGTGGCATACGATCGGTTGCCGGCGCCCTCGCGACACGAGCTGCATGCCCGCGTGCGCGCCGGGATCGAGGAGGTCTACGCGGACCGGCTCGTCGACCACGTCGAGCCCCTCGCGCACCATGCGCTTGAGAGCGGCGATCGCGCACGTGCCATGCGGTACCTGCTCCAGGCGGGCCAGAAGGCACACGCCCGCGCGGCGCTCGACGCTGCGGCCAGGCACCTCGGCGCCGGCCTCGAGCTGCTTCGCGGCGCCGGGCCGGACGTCGATCGCGGCCCGCTCGAGCTCGGGTTTCAGCTCGAGCTCGGCGAGGTGTTGCGGGCGAGCAAAGGGTCGGGCGCCAACGAGACCGCACAGGCGTTCACGCGCGCCGTCGAGCTCTGCCATGAGGTCGGCGACCAGAGCCGGCTGGGGCCGGCGCTCGCGGGGCTGTGGTCCTGCCACCTGCTCAGGGCAAACTACCGGGAGGCGCAGGCGCTCGCCGACGAGCTTCGCGCGCTGGCCAGCGTCGACCCGAATCCCGTGCTCGGCGCGTTCGCCGCCCGGATAGCCGGCATGACGGAAGTGCACGTTGGCGACTTCCAAGCGGCACGTACGCACCTCGAGCACGGTCTCACTCTGTTCGGCGCGGACGAGGACCATCTCGAGGCCCTCCGCGCGTACGGCACGAATCCACGCGTGAGCTGTCTCGCCTATCTGGGACGCGCCCTGTGGAGCCTCGGCTATCCCGACCAGGCGCTCGCCCGCAACGAGCAGGCGGTCCAGGAGGCGCGGGCGCGCGGCAGCGCCTTGGACGTGACGGTCGCGCTGTCGATGCTCTCGAGCGTGCGCCAGCTCCGTGGCGAGCTCGCCGAAATGCGCGAGGCCACGAAGGTGGCGCTCGAGCAGGCGCGAGAGCGCGGCGTCACCTTCACCTACTGGCTCGTACGGAACGGCCTCCTGCTGAAGTGGGTCGAGGCGATGACGGCGGCGGAGGCGGAGCAGGAGAAACGGATCGCGGAGTTTCGCGACAGCCTCGAGCGCTACCGGCGAACGGGCACGATGCTCGGGATCTCGTGGCTCCTGGGTCTCCTCGCGAAGACGCTCGCCGCCGCCGGCCAGCCCCTCGAGGGGCTGCGCGTGCTCGACGACGCGCTCACCCACGTCGAGAAGACGGGGGAGTGCTTCGACGAGGCGGAGCTTCGTTGCCTCCAGGGCGAGCTCACCCTCCTGGCCGGCGGCACCGACGCGCACATGACGGCCGAGGCCCGTTTCCGGCTGGGGCTCGACATCGCCCGGGCGCAGCGGGCCAGGGGGTGGGAGCTCGCGATCGCCGGCCGGCTCGCGCGGCTCCTGCACGAGCAGGGCAGAGATGAGGAGGCGCGCGATCTCCTCCAGCCGGTATACGCGTGGTTCACCGAGGGCCTCGAGATTGCGAACATCCGGAGCGCGCGCGCGCTACTCGACGAGCTTCGGCCGTCCGCGCCCGGCAGAGCCTGACACCGCGCCGCCGCGGCGACAGGCCGGGCTACTTCAGACGAGGCTCGCTGGGTCTGTGGGATGATTCTGCGGTCTGCGAGTCGCCCTTCCTCCTTGGCAGCCGCGATCGAGCGCGGCGCGTCATAGATCACGGCCTCGAGGAAAGGCGATAGCGGTCACGATCGGCATGAGTCAGCCACTGGTCTTCGACTACATTGTCGTCGGCGCCGGCTCGGCAGGCTGCGTCGTCGCGAGCCGGTTGAGCCAGTCGGCCAGCGTGCTCCTGCTCGAGAGGGGCGGACCGGACACCGGGATCCGGAACGGTGTGGACGTCGACGCGCTGGTCAGCGATCCCGGCGGCATCATCCGGGCGGCCTGGAATCGCGTCATCAGTGTGCCGGTAGAGACCGAGCCGGAACGGAGTCTCGATGGGCGCCGTGTGATCATCAATCGCGGCGTCGTCTTCGGCGGCTGCCATGCGGTGAACGGGATGATCTACGTCCGCGGCCACCGGCGCGACTTCGACGGGTGGGCCCGGCTCGGCAACGACGCGTGGAGCTTCGACGAGGTGCTGCCGTACTTCAAGCGATCGGAGGAGTTCGACGGCAGCCCGCTGACCTACGCGGCCGAGGACCTGGCGTATCACGGGACCACGGGGCCGATGCACGTGCGACCGGTCCCGGACCCTACTTCGTTCACGGCCGCGTTCATCGATGCGGCCCGCGACCTCGGCCACGGCGGCGGCACCCCGCATTGGGATTTCAACGGCCGCCAGCAGGAGAACGGCGCCGGGCTCTTCCAGGTGACGGTGACGGCCGACCGAAAGCGCGTGAGTACGGCGCGAGCGTTTTTGGCCGACGCCGCCACGCGCCCGCGCCTGCGCGTCGTGTTCGACGCGGTCGTCAACCGGGTGCTGCTCGAGCGCAGGCGCGCCGTGGGCGTCGAGTACATCGCGGGTGGTCGGCGCATGCGCGCGAACGTCGACGGCGAGGTGATCCTGTGCGCCGGGGCCTTCGAGTCCCCGAAGCTCCTGATGCTCTCGGGCCTTGGACCCGCCGCCGCGCTCCGCAACGCGGCGATCCCCTGCGTGGTCGACCTGCCCGGGGTCGGAGAGAACCTGCACGACCACCCTATGGTGGTGATCGCGTACGAGACCGCGAAGGATCCCGGGCAATCGACGTTCACCGCCGAGGCCGGCCTCTTCCTCGACACGCGGGGGCGCTCCGAGACACGGAGCCCCGACCTGCAGTACCACGCGCTCGGCAAGATGCCCGCCGTGCCCGACGTGCTGGAGCCGATCCGGCGTGTGCTGCCCGGGCAGTACTTCACGCTCTGCCCGACGGTCTGTCAGCCGGAAAGCCGTGGCAGGATCACGCTCCGTCCCGGGCAGCCGATGGCCCTCCCGCTCGTGCGCGCGAGCTACCTCCAGCACGAGGCCGACTGGCGCGTCCTAGAGCACGGGATCGAGCTCATGCACGCGCTCGTGGCGACGCCGAGTATCCGTGCGTTCGGCCCGCGAACGCCGCCGTTCGTCGCGCGGCCTGGCTATCGCGTCGCGCTGCCCCTGCGCGGGAGCGTGCGCCCCTTCATTGCGGAGACTCTCACCACCACGTGGCACCCGGCGGGCACGTGCAAGATGGGACGTGATCCCCAGGCGGTCGTCGATCCCGAGCTGCGTGTTCACGGCGTGACAGGCCTGCGCGTCGCGGATGCGTCGATCATGCCAACCCCGATCACCGGCAACATCAATGCCCCGTGCATCATGATCGGCGAGAAGTGCGCGGACCTGGTCCGCCGCGGCGCGGCTGCGGTCGCGCGGCCGGCGGGCGGCGACGCCAACCTCGGTGAGGACGCGCTCTTCGCCGTCCTGCGCGCCGTGCTGGCGCGGGATCGGCCCGCGTCGTGACTCGGCCTACCGGCTCGAGAGCTGCCTGGTGCGCTCGACGAGCGCAATGAGCGGCGTGGGATTGGGCGCGTTCGCCCGCGCTTCTGCGCACGCCTCGCCGACGATTGTGTCGAGGTAGCGTTCGGCCTCTCCGAGCTGGGCGCGGAAGGCGACCGCGAGCGCGCGCAGGTCCTCCTCGCTCGGCTCCGCCTTCATAAAGACGGCGGCGACGTCCGGGTCGCGGATCGCGAGCGCCGCGGGCAGCGTCAAGATGCCGTCGCGCATGTCTTCTTCGCCCCCGCCGCCCAGGGCCGCGGCCCCCCGCACGTCGCCCACATCGTCGCAGGCGTGGTAGAGCACGCCGAGCAGGTGCCCGAAGCGGCGCAGCTCCTCCGTGCGGGTCCCGAGAGACGCGCACACCTCGAACATGCTTCCGGTGTCCTCGCTCGCGATGCGTCGCCAGTCCTCGACCCCGAGGGGTTGCCGCCGCAGCCTCCACTGCATACACTCGGCCACGCCCAACCGCTTCAGGAGCTCGGTGTAGAGCCTGATGTCGTGCGCGTCGTCCCGCACCATCCCGTACCCGTCGGCCACGATATAGCCGGACGCCATGAGCGCCGGCAAGAGGCCGAATCGCGCGTGCAGGGTGAGCACGCCGCGCCGGTAGCGCGATCGGTCGAGGATGTCGTCGATGATCAGGGAGACGTTGTGGAGCATCTCGAGCACTCAGGCCGAGCGGATCAGGGCGGGCGGGATGGATCCGCGGTAGATCGCGCGATAGCAGCTCCAGATGGTCAGGGGGCGGAAGTACTTCGAGCCGCCCTCGAACTGCCACTGCAAGAGGTGGCGGATCTCGTCGTCTGCGCGCTCGATCCACCCGGCGATCTCGAGGTTGAGCTGACGGATCTCGGATTCGAACCCGAGCTCTGACACGACGTTACCGGACACGGGCGATCCGGTCCTCAGGGCTTCGCCTCCCAACGTCGCCAGTAAGCTTCCGCGTCCGGCGTGCCAGGCGCGGCGGCGGGTCCGAGGCGAAAAAGCAGGTGCTCTAGGGCGCGCTGCAGGCGCCGCGCCTCGTCGGCCGGAACGTCAGCGAGCTCGCGCAGCGCTCTCCGCAGCTCGTCGACGCGCGCGCCGCTCGTGGTCTGATCGCGGCCCGGCTGGCTGTCTCCGTCGGCGAGGGCGGCGACGATCAGCGGTACCGCCTGGCTCCAGATCTCCGCAGTGCGCGCCCAGTACCGGAAGCCACTCGCCGCGCACATGAGGATCGCCTGGCTCACGACCTGCGCCGCCCAGTCGAGTCGTGCGCCGGCGCGGCCGACGTCCTTGCCGAGACGCCCGCGTTCTTCGTCATCGGCCAAGCCGGTCGAGACGAGTGTTTTGAGCTGGTCGATCAGGCGCTCGAGGGTCGCACGAGCGTCGGCCGCGTCAGGCTGATTCAAACTCCCCCCGGGGCCGGAGTTCTACAGCACATCCTCGATCGCATGCCGCTGATCGGATCTTCTCCGATCAGGTCATCGAGTGGGTCCATGCGGCGGTATGGTACTGCGGCGACGCGGTCAACTGGTGGTCAATTGACCGGTCAATCGACCGCCATTGACGCGCCTGCGGGCCGTCTCTCCGGCCGAAGTTCAGGGCGACTTTAGTACCGAGATCGCGGCCTGATGCGGTGTCTGGCTCTCGGCCAGCGTCCTGTTAAAGGGCTCAGTGGCCACCAACCGGTGAGTGACCACCACGTCTCGCCAAGCGCCCTCCGAAATACTCGCAGAGTCCCGGCGCCTCGCCTGGTCTCGCTCTTGCTGTGAGAAATCCCAGGGGCAGGCGAGTATGGACGCTAGCTTGCGGCGCGACACAGTAACTGCACGAGGCGTTTCAGAGAGCTTCGATGGCGCCTCGGTCAATCTCCCGGCCAACTCGAAGCCGCCGGTCCAAAAGCGCGTGGACAGTCTCGTGTGGGGAGTCTACCGCGACGCGCTGGCCGCCCTGGTGATTTGGCTTGTGCTCGTCGGACTGGCGTTCTATGCCCTGTCGGCGGCAGCGACCAAGGTTCGGCCAAGGGTGGCTCCGCTCGGTCGGCTTCCGGAGTTCGTTACTTCCGGCGTGTCGGGAACCAAGGGTGCCGATGGTAGCGATGGTTCGCAGACGTGTTCGCCAGATCGTGCGAGCTACGCCGGAGAAGTACGCAGGGCTCCTGAGGATGTCTTGCGGGCGCCCTAGGAATTCGCGGAATTCCCTGAGCACCGGTCGTCGGGCGCGTCGCGCGCGGAAATCGACCTTCTGCGCCTCACGCCCTCAGTTCAATGCGGTGGAAATGGAGGATTCGACGATGGATGTCGAGAACATCGAGGCGCTCGGTCCCTGGACAACTCACATCGAGACAATGGACAAGGCGCTTGCGGCGAACGATGCGGGCGAGTCCATCCAAGCGTGGCGGCGGGCCTATTCGGTCGCACTCAGCCATCCTAGCTGGCTCGGGCTCTTCACCGTCGCCAACGCCTCACTCCGGGTCGGTACGTTGCAGAGCCTCGCGCGAAGCGCCGCAGCGCTGGCCCGGGAGGCGTACTGGATCGCGTTCTTTCGAGCACGCCAACAGCGGTCAGTCATCGGCGTGCTGCGTACGGGCGAGGCCTTCGCCATGCTCGGCGATTGCGACGCCGCCGAGCGATGTGCGCGCGTCGCCAAGGCGCTTGAGTCGAGTGACGGCGACGCTGCTGAGATCGACCTTGTGCGTTACCTGGCGCACCGCTCGGACCAACGAGACGCGAGCGCAGAAGCTGAGTGGAACCGCCCAGCGTAACGCATATGCCGGCTTCCAAGGGGGTTCAATGACACAGACGAGCGACACGGATTCCCGCTCTCTTGCGCAGGTGGAGACCGCCAAGCTTCCGGCGCCGCCACTGCGAGTGTTCATCAGCTACAAGCAAAGGGATGGCGCCGCTCCTGCTATTGAGCCTGGTCGACCTGTCGGAGCGTCGTGTACAGTTCACCGTAGAGGCGGCTGTTCTCCATCGCAATGGCCGCCTGGTCGGCAAAGATCTGGGCAAGGCGGATATCTTCGGCATCGTACACGCGGCCGGCCCGCGTGCCAGTCGCGAGCGCGCCGATGACGCGGCCCTGCACGATCAAGGGAGCAGCCAGCACGGCGCGAATCTGCTCCTGCTCAACGTATTGCCGTAACTCGGGGGTCAGGGCGATCTGCGGATCGGTTAGCACGTCCGCGGTCGCCACTGGCTGGCGTTGCTGAACTGCGCGGCCGACGACGCCGAAGCCGGACGGCATGACGGCGACGCGGTCACCCAGCGTGAGCCCGACCTGGCCGGAAAAGGCAATGGACCCCAGGTTCTGCGTCGCCGCGTCCACACGGTACAGCACTGCGGCGCTGGTTCCGAGTAGCATCCGAATGCTGTCCACGATCCGCTGGCTCACGTCGCCGGCGTCCAACGATCTCGTGAGCACTCGGCCCAGGTCCGCCAGACTTTCCGCCGCCCGTCGCCGTCGCTCCGTCTCCTCGAACAGACGTGCATTCGTCAAGGCAATCGCCGCCTGGTCGCCGAAGGCCTGTAACAAAGCGACTTCGGCTGCGGAAAATGCCCGACCGGCCTCGTCCCCGACCGCCAGCACGCCGAGAACCGTCTCAGCGTCTCGAAGCGGTACCGCCAGAACCTTTCGAATGCCCGAGCTCGCCTGCCGCCGACGGAAGTCCTCTGTGGAGACGACGCCCGGGCCGAGAGGATCTTCGATCACTGGCTGTCCTTCGGCGATGGCCTTGCCGACGGTCCCGATGCCTGGCGGAAGGACGTGGCCCGGCTCCCAGGCATTGCGAGTTCGCCCAGCGCTCGCGATTCCGACAAGCGAGCCGTCGGCTTGTCGGATGCGGACCACGGACGCCGGGACCCGCAGCAGCGGCAAGACTACCTCCGCGATTCGGTTGGCCGCAGTCGGGAAGTCCAGCGTCTCAGTCAGCAGGCGCGCGACCCGCGCCAGCTCCTCAGCTTCGTGTCGTCGACGCGTCGCTTCGCCATAGAGGCGAGCATTCTCGAGGGCGAGCGCGGCGGAGTCAGCGAAGGCCTGGATGAGGCCGAGCGCTTCGCCCTCGACCGACCATCCGGTTCGATGTGTCACAACAATCGCCCCGATGGCCTGGTCCTGGACAAGCAAGGGAATTGCGAAGAACGCACGATCGATGGCCCGCTCGGCATCGGCGCGCCATCGGGAGAAGCCGGCCAACCGCGGATCAGCCAGAAAATCTGGGATGATCGTGAGGCGGCGAGCCTCGACCGCCCAGGCGGCGATCTCGTAGGTCTCCGGAAAGCGCGGAGGCTGCGGGCGCTCGGCATCAGCTCCCGAGATCGCGACGATCGTCAGTTCTCCCACATCGGGTTCAATGCGGAGCAACGTCGCGCGGCGGCCTCCGAGGAGGTCGCGCGCCCCATCGACGATCCGTTGCCCCAGGAGTGCGGGATCCAAGCCCTGCACCAGCCCGCGACTGACGTCGGCAAGCGTTTCGGCGGCCCGGCGGCGTGCTTCGCTCTGGGCAAAGCGCCCGGCATTCCGGATCGCGGTCGCCGCGTATTCTGCGAGCGTATCGATCAGGGTTTGTTCTTCTGTGGTGGGCGGCCGACCGGCGGGGAGATGGACGCTCAGGACCCCAAGCACTTCTCCATCAATGCCAATCGGAGTGCCGTAGTACACCGTGAGCTGACGGCGAGCGACTCTGAGACGTTGAAGCGATCGGGGATCATCCGGGTAGTGTTCGAGCAGCAGGGGGCAGGCCGTGTCGACGACCGTGTGCGTCAGGCCGCGACCCCGGGGGATTACTGGAGTTCGCTCCGTGAGCGGTACGCCGCCGACGCCGGCCAATCGGTAGCCTCCCGCGCGCTCATCGATGAGTCGGACGCTACAGGCGATGTCCGGGCGGAGCGCCGCGACCGCGGCCGTCACGTGCTTGAGCACGGTTTCGAGATCGAGTGTGCTCGAGACAGAACGGGCCAGTTGTGCGATTCGACGTACACTTCCCAGGTCGTTTGCCATGCGCAACCTCCACGGCCGACCGGCAAGTCGCAGCCTTAGCTCGAAGTGACAAGTGTCGGTGGCTCTTCTCCACCGAACAACTCATATAGGATATGAGCCGTTCGTGGCAACTGGCTCTAGGTCGAGGTACGGGCGCCCAACGTGTGCCTGAGTCCACTACTTTCCCCAGGTCGGCTCGGGTGAACAACCTCTTGCATCGTCACATCTAGCGGAAGCGCCTCGCGTCCTCGAGGGCTCTTCGCGTCACCTCCAACTCGGCGAGCACTCTGAACAGGGGCGGCGGGGCCGCCTTGCGGGAGGAGGTCTTGGAGTCGACGGAGTGGACCTTCAGGCTTTCCGCGACGGCGTCCGAGATCTCGGGACGCGCCGTCGGCTTCGCGGTCGCCCCCGAGCGCCATTCCGCTTCCTGCTCTCCGAGCGGGAAGCGGTCCACGGTGCTCTCTCGGTGCGCCTCGTCAGGTAGACCGCCCAGTGGTGTCCGACCACCGGCGGGTGTCACCCCGGCGCACGTACTGGGCAACACCCAGTCGCACGTTCGGTCGTGGGCCAAGCCGCAGTTTCTGATAACGCGGCTACTCGTGGAGGAGCTCGATCGCCTCCTCGTAGATTTCCATGTTCTTGCCGTAGGAGATGGCCGACGCCTGGGCCGCGCTGATGAGATGGCGCCAGCGCCATGGGGCGCGCGTGGCGTGGAACTCCTCGAACGTGGCCTGGTGATGCTTGAAGGCGTGCATCTCGGTGAAGTTGTCGTGCACGACGATGCGGGCCAGCCGGCTGATCAGCGCACCCGCGTCGTAGCCGAGGTTGGCGTACTGCTGCGCTAGGTTCACCGTGTTCTTCACCTCGGGCACCGCGCGCATCTGGCCCAGATTCGTGACCTTCGACCAGTCGGTCGGCGGCTGCGTGTAGATGCTCTCCTCGAGCGCGTCGAGCAACGCCGCCTGACTACGATGCGGCAGCGCGGCCACGGCATCGGGATTCGGCTGGGGCGGCGGCTGCATGCGGTTCTGCGTGTTGCGCACCTCGGGTCCCGTGTGCCACGTGAGCAGCGCGAGCAGCTTGTTGCGCAGGCTCACGCCTTCGAGCTTCAGGAGGTAGCGGCGCAGGTTCACGCCGGTGTGCAGGTGCACGTCCATCGGGTTCCCCGTGAGCGAGCGCATGAACAGGCCGGCGGCGCCGATCGACAGCGCTTCTCCGGTGCCCTGGAGAGACAGCCCGTCGGCGAGCGCCTTCGCGAGCATCCGCGGGATCTCCACGTAGGTGTCACACGTGGTGATCGCCTCGCCCAGCTCACCGATCGCCGGCGTCTCCTCCGGGCTCGTGTAGAAGCCCAGCGGACGCTTCAGCAGGTCGAACTCGTCGAGCAGCGGCTCGATATCCCGCAGCGGCGGCGGCGTGGGGAACCGACTCACGTAGCGGACGGCGGGGCGCATCAGGAACGGCGTGTGCTCGCGGCCCAGCCAGTCGAGGGCGCGCCACGTGAACATCGGGAAGATGAAGTAGTGATCGTCGAGCATGTTCTTCGGGATCGCGACCGTCAGCAGCAGGTCGAGCGCCTCGCCGTGCGGCATGTTGTCCCAGAGCCAGAGGAACGCGTGATCAGCGGCGTTGTAGAGCCCGCGATCCACGGCGGCGAAGAACGCCTTCTTCGTGCCCTCGACCCCGCCCGAGTCCACGGGCTGCGCATCCGCAAGGATATACGGGCCCATGCCCGGGTGATTGATGTGCTTGTTCGACAGCGCGACGTGCTGGAGAACGGGCAGGAAGCACTGCTCACCCTGCACACGCTCGACCGTGTTGTGGAGCGCATGGATCCCGACGAGCGGGTGCAGCGGTCCACCGTGGTGGCCGGGCGGGAGATCCGAAGACCGAGTGACCGCCAGCGCCGACGCGGTCAGCAGCTTCTTGACCGACCAGCCGTCGCGGAGCTTCTCCAGGGTCGCTTCAAGGAGTCGGTTCGGCTCGGTCTCCTCGATGAACTGCACCAGCGGTTCGATGTCGTCGGCAAACCGTATGGGCCTGTGCATGACCTCTCTCCTCTCGGTCCATGGAGGGCACGACGCGTCGGGGAGATCCTACCTCGGCGTGGGATCGCGCGCACCAGTCTTGTCTAGGCCGTCCTTAAGCCCCGCCCGGCCCGGGCCGATAGATCAAGGGCGTGCCGCCGGCCTTCGGCCATCTGCGACCCAAATCAAGAGTTGAACGAGCTCACTAGGGACTGACGGCCTTCTGTCCTCTGGGAAGCTGCTGTTCTGCGGTGCCGCTACCTTGTGGTAAGAGACCTCGCCAGGCGCGAAGCCCGGCGTCTCCGCAGGATGCGATCGATGAAGTTGGGCTGTGTCCAAATTGTGTCCCCGTCGAAGGCATTCCAGAGCACTTGAGAGCACTCAGGGCGCAGAGACCCCAGGCGAACATTGCTCGTGAAGCTTGCACCTCCGCACTGTTAGCGACGACGAGGGATAGATCTGAAAATCCTGGTGTCGGCGGTTCAATCCCGTCCCTGCCCACCAGTTTTTTCTCGTACTATCTTCCCCGTGGTCGAAGCCGCTTTCGAGAGATTCTCCGCTGAGTTCTTGACCGAGGGCCTGCGGGCGGGCGGGGCGCTGTCGCGCGGACGGGTCTCCGCCGTCCACCCCGGCACGTGTCAGACGACGATCCTCTCCACGATCGTCCCGCTTCGCCTCGTGGTCATCGGTCACCTGACGACGCCGGTATGGCAGCAGACCTCCGGACTGCACGCTAGTATCTGGTGGCCGCATCTCTTCCGCATCGTCACGGCATTCGACGATCTCGACTGCGCTGCGCTACTGTCGTGACGGGCTGTCGCCGACGGGTCCCAGTCTAGAGAGCGGATGCCGACCAATATCGTAGCGGGCGAAGATCGGGCGGGCATTTTCTCAGCCGTTCAGCACCAGCGCTTTCGGCCGCTGTGGACGGCGTCGATCATGTCGTGCGTCGCCTACATGACCGCGCTCACGGCGTGCGGCTGGCTGGCGTTCGACCTGCACCATCACTCGAGCACCGTCGGTCTCGTGGTGTTCGCGTCATTTCTGCCGTCGCTCGTCATCACCCCGTTCGCCGGGGTCTTCACCGACCGCTACGACCGGCGGACGATGTTGCTCACCATGAACGCGATCGGGTTGCTTTCCACCCTCGGGCTCGCCTGGCTTGCATGGACCGGAGACCAGAGCGCCTGGCCGCTCGCCGTGGTGTCCTTCGTCCTCGGCGCGTCCCGTTCGTCGAGCACGCCGATGGAGCAGGCGATGCTCGGGAGCCTCGTCCCGCCCCGCGATCTGCTGAACGCGGTTTCCCTACTCCAGGCGAACCTGAACGGCGCGCGGCTGCTGGGGCCACTCCTGGCCGCGCCGTTGCTCCATGTCGGCGGTGGCGCCGGGGCCTTCTTCGTGGCGACCGCGCTCTTCGCCCTGGCCTTCTGGGCGGTCTGGGTGTTGGGCGAGGTCCCGCACAAGCGCAGCGGCTCGGATCACAACCCGTTTGCGCAGTTCACACAGGGCGTCCGCTACGTCTTCCGCGCGCCGGTCGTGTGCGCGGTGATCACGCTCGTCTTCCTTCACTGTGCCTTCACGATGGGCTACGACGCCGCGCTACCGCGGCGAGCGTCCGATGTGCTCGGCGCGACCGGTACCGCCTATAGCCTGCTCATGATGGCGATGGGCGGCGGCTCGCTCGCCGGTGGCCTCCTGCTCGCCGGCTTCGCGCGGCGCGTCCACTTCGGATATCTGTTCTTCGCCACGAGCATGCTCAGCGGGCTGACCCTGGTGCCCCTGGGTTATGCCGCCTCCTGGCCCGGTACGCTGCTCGCGGCGGCGGCTGTCGGTCTGACCCAGTCGGTGTTCATCGCGCTCGCGACGACCTCGCTTCAGATCGCCACCCCCGATCACGTCCGCGGCCGGGTGCTGGGGTTGTACTGGGGGTCGACCGGCGGGGTGATGGCCATCAGCAACCTCGCCACTGGCCGTCTGGCCGACTGGTTAGGCGCCGGGCCTCCGCTCGCGCTGCCGGGTCTCGCCTTCGGCGCGCTGACCGTCCTCACGCTGTGCGCTCCGACTCTCCGAGGGATCTACGGCCGTCGCCTGGCTGGCACGACGACGCCACCTGCAATCGGTAGGTTGCGACCCCGGGTCGAGAGAGTCGACGCGACGGACTGACCGTTATTCCACTCGGGGCGGAACCTTGATCCACGCCTCTGCGCACGTCGGCGCGGTCGGGTAGTACGCTTTGGCGCTGGGGCAGTAGTACCAGTACGACAGTGGCTGCTGCTCCGTGATGACGGGCGCGGGCTGCACGACGACTGGCGACGGCGCGTAGTAAGGCGGGTAGTAACGTCGTGCAGCTCGTGAACCCGGAGTGAAGCGCGCGACGTCAGCGCGCTTCGAGGGACGCGGCGCGCCCGTCAGCCCTGCGTGCCGCCTTCGCGCTGCTTGCGCAAGAACTCCTCGAGCTCCTGCATGAGCTTGTCCGAATCGAGCTCGCCGTCGGGCAAGGTTTGCTTCTCCTCGCTGGCGGTCGCGTCGTACTGCTGCTCGAGCTGCTGCACGTGCTCTCGGGTGGAGCGATTGCCGGCCACCGCGCGATCGCACTGCTTGCGGAATTCCTGGATGGCGTCGGCGAAGTGCGACATGTCCAGGGTGAGGTGGAGAAGCCGGGCCACGTAGGTCAACAGGGCGTGGATCGCCGCGGGATTCTCGCCGGCCTGGAGATAGTGAGGCGCCTGCCCCATCAGGCCGAGATTCAAGATGCCGCGTTGCTCCGCCGCATCGAGCACGATCGTGGAGATGCCGGTGGGGCCTTCGTAGGTCGGGCGGCGATAGATGCCCCAGGCTTCGAGTACCGAGCGCCAAGTCGGGTCGTTGCTGCGCCCGGTGACCCGGATCGGCCGGGTGTGAGGGGCGCCCGCCAGCAGCGCGCCGAGCGAGACGATGCGCTTCACTCCGCAGCGCTCGGCCATGTCGAGAAACGCCTTCGTGTAGGCGCGCCATCTCTGGTGGGGCTCGGGGCCAGAGAACAGGAGCAGGCCCTCCCGGCCGCTCCCGGGAGGGCACGCGAAGAACTCGCTCCGCGGCCAGTGGATCTCGCGGCTCTCGTCGGGCCTCAGGCGCACGTCGGGCCGCTCCTGCGTGAACACGAAGAACTGCTCGGGGTCGATGCGCGCCACGCGAGTCGCCGAGAGCTCGCTGACCAGATGGCGCAGGGCACCCGTCGCCGCCTGGCCGGCGTCGATCCAGCCCCCGAACGCCATCACCATCGTTGTCAGGTTCGTGGGCGGCTCGCGGTCGAATTCGACGTGGTCCATAGTCTTCCTCTAGAAGCTCGGCTTGGTGGCATAGGGCGTCAGCTGCAGCTCGTGTGTCCAGCAGGACTTGTCCTGGGTGTGCAGGTAGTAGAACGCCTCGGCGATCTTGACCGGATTCATCACGATCTCGGGATTCTTCTGGGCTCTCGCCAGCGCTCGGGTTCCCGGCGAGTCGATGAGGCCGTCGATGACGACGTTGGCCACGTGCACGCCGTGCTCGGAATATTCCTCCGTGAGCACCTGCGCCAGGGTGCGCATCATCACGCGCGGATAGTATAGCGACTGCCCCGTCAGTCGTTTGCGGCCGCGCAGCGAGAACTGGTTGTTCGAGATGAGAAACGAGCCCGCGCCGCGCCGTCGCATGGCGGGCAGCACTTCCTGGGCGACCAGGAACGGCCCGCGGCTCGCGATGTGCTGGGCCGTCTCGAAGATCTCGACGGGGACGTGCTCCAAGAGCTCCTTGTCCGGCGGCAGGTCGCGCCCCTCGAGATAGCCGGCGTTGTAGACCAGGACGTCCGGATCGCCCGCTCGTCCGCGAATGGTCGCGAACGCCTGCGAGATCGACTCGCTCGACACCAGGTCGAGCTCGACGGTCATGGTCTGGCCGCCCTGCTCGACGATCGCCTTCTCCAGCGCCGCGGCGTTGGCGGCGCGGCGGGTCGTCAGGACGACGAGGAACCCCTCCCGGGCGAACTTCTGGGCGATGGCGCCCCCGACGCCCCAGCGCATGCCCACGGGGATGTCGGTGTCGTCGATCGCCCGGCCGTGGGCCAGCTTGGTGTTGCGGCCATCGGACTGCCACTTGGAAGTGGCGCCGACCACGACGGCGACGGGCTTACGGGCCGAGCTCATGCGGTTCCTCGCTGGTAGGTGTTGGCAGCGGCTGGGGGCCCTCCTGACACGTAAGCAGCATAGGGAAAAGAGGCGCCCTTCACAACCATGGTCCTCGGGCGCGTGGGGGCCTGGCCAGAGGTGGACTTCGAGCCTAGGAAGGGAGACAATTTGTGAGTCGATGAGACCCCTGACGACCCTTGCGATGCTCGTTCTCGGTGCCGCCTTCGTGGCGTCGGCAGACGCCCAGGAGCCGCCCCGGCCCAACCTCCTGCTCGAGATGAGCCGGCCGCAGTCGTCGATGCCGGTCGATTCGAGCATGCGGGAGGACATTCAGGCTCGCCCGGCCGGCCCGCGAGCGCCGGACCCGTTCGGAGATAACTTCCGGGTCTACGTCGGCGTCGGCGACCCGCGGTGCTTCCCCGGTGAGGATAACTTCCTCCCCGAGAGGCTCCCCAGCGGAGCCCGCCGACGGATGCGCTAGCCTCGGCCTTCCAGAAGCTCGCCCGGATTCGCGCGCTCACCTTCGATACGTACGGCACGGTCGTCGACTGGCGGACCAGCGTGCTCGCCGAGCTCGTGTCGCTGGCCGAGCGGAAGGCGTTGACGCTCGACTGTGTGCGGTTTCTCGACGACTGGAAAGAGGCCTACCGTCCCACGATGGACAGGGTCAATCGGGGCGAGATCCCGTGGACGACGGTCGACGCAATCTATCGAGCGCGTCTCGAGGAGCTCCTCGTCACGTACCGAATCGTGGGTCTGACGCCTGAGGAGATCGATGGGCTCGCGCGCGTCTGGTGGCGGCTGCGACCGTGGCCCGACGCGGTCGCGGGCATCCAGCGACTGAAACGCCGGTACATCGTCACGCCGCTCTCCAACGCGAGCTTCATTGGGATGGTCGAGCTCGCCCGCTTCGCCGGTCTTCCGTGGGACTGCGTCATCACCGCGGAAAACGCCCGCTGCTACAAGCCACGGCCCGAGGTGTATCGCACGGCCATGGCGCTCCTCGGACTCGAGCCCGGCGAGGTCATGATGGTCGCGGCGCACAACTACGATCTCGCGGCGGCACGGGCTCAGGGGATGGCGACCGCATTCGTCCCGCGGCCGCTCGAGTACGGTCCGGGGCAGCGGACCGATCTCGCGGCGGAATCGGACTGGGACGTCGTCGCGGACGGTCTCGAGGACCTTGCCGCACGCCTGCAATGCGAGTAAGCTCGGCCCCACTTTCGAGGCGGTGAACCGGCCCGGTTGATTGGAGGCCGTTCGCGTGAAGTGCCCGCCCTCAAACGCCCACTCGTCCCCGCGTCACTGATCGAAGACGCACCATGCCCGATGAGGAGGTCGATCATGAGCGAGCTGAGGCTGATTTCCGCCGATTCGCACGTGAACGAGCCGGGCGACCTCTGGGTGGAGCGCATCGACAAGCAGTTCCGCGACCGCGCGCCACGCGTGGTGGAGAACCCGTCCGGGCAGAAGCCGGGGGCCTACCTGATGCTGGAGGGTATTCCGCCCACGCATCTCGCCCAGGGCATGGGAGCCGGAAAGAAGCCGGAGGAGCTCCCGAGCTTCTTTCAAGGATCGACGTACAAGGACGCACGTCCGGGCGGCTGGGACCCCGCCGAGCGGGTGAAGGACATGGATCTCGACGGCGTCGAGGCGGACGTCATCTATACCACGCTCGGGTTTCGCCAGTTCTGGCTCACTGACGCGGCGCTGCAGCGCGCCTGCTTCCGCGTCTACAACGACTGGCTGGCCGAGTACTGCGCCTGCGCGCCGAAACGTCTCGCCGGGCTCGCCCTGATTTCCCTCTACGACATCGACGAAGGCGTGAAGGAGCTCTCCCGGTGTGCCGCGCGCGGGCTCAGGGGCGCCACGATCTGGGCCTCGCCGCCCGCGGACCGGCCGTACAGCTCTGCCGACTACGATCCGTTCTGGGCAGCGGCCCAGGAGCTCGCGATGCCGCTGAGTCTGCACAGCATCACCGGCATGGGCGCGGAGAGCCGTCTGGCGATCAAGCAGCCCCTGGACCGCTATGTCCGCTCCACCGTGCTCTGTCACGAAGTCCAGCGGACCCTGGTCGTGCTGATCTTCTCCGGCGTGCTCGAGCGGTTCCCGAATCTCAAGCTCGTCTCCGCGGAGAACGAAGTCGGCTGGATTCCGTTCTTCCTGCAGAAGCTCGATCAGGCGCAAGACGAGTATCGCTATCTCTATCCGGCCCCGTTGAAGCTCACGCCCAGCGAATACTTCAGGCGGCAGATCTTCGCGACGTTCATCGACGACCGGGTCGGCGTGGCGAGCCGCGAGTTCATCGGGGTCGAGAACATCATGTGGTCCTCGGACTATCCCCACACCGTGTCGACCTGGCCGCATTCCCGGGAGGTCGTCGAGCGCGACTTCAACGGAGTCCCCGAGAAAGAGCGGCGGCAGATCGTCCGGGAGAATGTGGCTCGCCTCTACGGCTTTGCCCTCGCGTAGCCTGGCCGCGCTCGTCGCGATGGCGTGCCTCGTTCTGGCGCCGGTGCGCCCGCTCCACGCCGCACCCGAGGGCATCATCACCTGGGGCGTCCACGCGTCCCTGGCTGCGCGATGGCTCGATCCCGCGGAGACCGAGGGCACGATCATTCCGTTCATGGTGCTGTACGCCATTCACGATGCGCTGCTCAAGCCGATGCCGGGTGGTCTCAGCACACCGAGCCTGGCCGAGTCGTGGACGGTATCGAAGGACGGGCTGGCCTACGAGTTCGTTCTCAGAAAAGGCGCCAGGTTCCACAACGGCGAGCCGGTGACCGCCGAGGACGTCAAGTTCTCGTTCGATCGCTACCGCGGTGCGGGCGCCAAGCTCCTCAAGGAGAAGGTCCGGGAGATTCAGGTCGTGGATCCCCGGCGCGTGCGTTTCCTGCTCCATAGCGCTTGGCCCGATTTCCTGACGTACTACGGCACGACGGCGTCGGGCGTGGGATGGATCGTTCCCCGGAAGTACGTCGAGCGGGTCGGCGACGACGGCTTCAAGAAGGCACCCATCGGCGCCGGTCCGTACCGGGTGATCTCGTTCAACCCCGGCGTAGAGCTCGTCGCCGAGGCGTTCGAGGGCTACTGGCGCAAGGAGCCGCACGTCAAGCGCCTCGTGTTCAAGGTCATGCCCGACGACACGACGCGCAGCGCGGCGCTCAAGAAGGGCGACGTCGACGTCATCTTCCAGGTGAACGGGCCTGTGGCCCAGGACCTGAGCCGCACGCCTCACGTTCGCATCGTGTCGAGGGCGGGCGGCAACGGTGTCTTCTGGCTCGACCTCCCCGACCAGTGGGATCCGAAGTCGCCGTGGCACGACAAGCGCGTGCGGCAGGCGGCGAGCCTGGCGCTCGATCGCCAGGCCGTGAATCAGGCCGAGTCGCTCGGCACCTCGCGCTTGACCGGCTCGATCGTACCCCGCTCCTTCGAGTTCGCGCTCGCCGTCGATGCGCCGCCCTACGATCCGGCCAGAGCGAAGCAGCTTCTGGCCGAGGCCGGCTACCCCGGCGGCTTCGACGCCGGGGAGTTCTATCCGTATCCGCCGCTGTATGCCATGGGCGAAGCGCTCGCCGCCTATCTCGGAGCCGTCGGCCTCCGCACGCGCATCCGGACGATGGAGCGCGCGGCATATCTCACGGCCTGGCGCGAAAAGAAACTCAAGGGCGTTCTGATGGGGCTCAACGGCTCCGGCGGGAACGCGGCGACCAGGCTCGAGGCCTACGTGACGGCGACCGGCATCTACGCGTACGGCGTGCTGCCGGAAGTGGAGGATCTGTTCGATCGCCAGGCGCGCGAGCTCGATCGGATGAAGCGCGAGGCGCTGCTCCTGCAGATCCAGCGCGTCTTGTACGACCGCGTCATGTACGTGCCGATCTACGAGCTCAGCCCCATGGCCGGAGTTTCCGCGCGCGTCGAGCAAGCCGGGATCGGCTTGATTGCCGGCTATCCCTACTCGGCGCCGTACGAAGACCTCCAGCTCAAGAAACCATGACCTGCAAGTGATTCGCTCCCGCGTCGGTTACCGCGCCGGCGTGTGGTATCGTCTCGTCCCTTGAACTTTCGCCTCCGGAACGTCCTGCTCCTCACCCTGACCCAGGCGACGTCCTCCACGTCGTTGACGCTCGTCTCCGCGGTCGGCAGCCTTGCGGGCTACGCCCTGGCCAGCAACAAGGCCCTGGCGACCTTGCCCTCGACGATGTCCGTGATCGGCACCGCGCTCAGCACCATCCCTGCCTCGCTGCTCATGAAGCGCGTGGGCCGCAGGGTCGGCTTCGTGGTCGGCGCCCTGTGCGCCACAGCGGGCGGCGGCATCAGCGTGGCCGCGCTCGCGCACGGTCAGTTCTGGCTCCTCACCGCGGCGGCGCTGCTTCTGGGAGTCTCCGTGGCCTTCGCCCAGCAGTATCGCTTCGCGGCGGCCGAGACGTCGCTGCCCCAGTTCCGCAGTCGCGCCATCTCCTTCGTGCTGGTCGGAGGCCTGGCCGCGGCGTTCCTCGGTCCGATGCTCGCCCGCGCGACCGTGCGGCTCTATGACGTCACGTACCTGGGCTCATACCTGTGCGTGCCCGTGCTGGGCCTGCTCGCCGCCGCGCTGCTCACTGGTCTGCGCATGCCGCCGCCGGCGGAAGAGGCCGTTCGCATCGGCGGCCCCGTGCGGCCGATCACCAAGATCGTGCGCCAGCCGATCTTCGTCGTGGCCGTGCTCGCCCAGATGATGGGGCAGGGGGTGATGAACCTCCTGATGACGGGCACACCGCTCGCGATGATGGCGCACCATCACACGTTCTCGGACACGGCTTTCGTCATCCAGTGGCACGTCGTCGGGATGTTCCTGCCCGGATTCTTCAGCGGCGCGCTCGTGCAGCGCTGGGGCGAGCGCACCGTCATCCTGCTCGGCATCGTGCTCAACGTCCTGGCGGTGACGGCCGCCGCGCTCGACGTGGGCGTGCCGAACTTTCTCCTCGCGATGACCCTCAACGGCATCGGCTGGAACTTCATGTTCGTGGCGGGCTCGACCCTGGTGACGAAGGCCTACGCCCCGGCCGAGCGCTCGCGCACGCAGGCCGCCAACGACTTCCTGGTCTTCGGGACGGCGGCGTTGACGTCGCTCTCGTCGGGACAGCTACTTCATCACCGGGGATGGCAGGTGGTGCTGGCGACGGCGGCGGTCATGCTCTTGCTGGCGCTCGCGGGCTCGTTCTGGCGCACGTCGCGCGCGGCGAGCCCGCCGCCGAGCCTCGCCGCGGCGGAGTGACATCCGAGCCAAGACTCCCTGTGGGACGGCCTCGAAAATCTTCCGTATGAGCCTGAACGTCAGCGCGCGCCCCGACTTCCCCTGATCTTCAGCAGCACGCGCTCCGCGGCGACGACCGCGAAAAAGATCTCCACCAGTACCCGCGTCACGAACGACGGCCGCCAGTTCCCCGCCAGCACCGACACGACCGCGTCGAAAATACTCCGAAGCGGCGGCCGGGAATACCAGAGCTTGCGAAACGCCGGCTCGTAGAACCCGACCGCGAAGCGCCGGAAGTGGTGATAACGCCGGCGCACGGCGTGCTCGTAGTCGGTGAAGATGCGCGCCGACACGTCACCGGTGCGCAAGCCGTTGTCGATAGCCTCGGCGACCTCGACTCCGGCCTGCATTGCCAGCATCACCCCGGTCGAGAACACGGGATCGAGAAACGCCGCCGCATCGCCGACGGCGACCCATCGATCGCCGGCCATTCGCGTAGCCAGATACGAATAATCGGCGTCGAATCGCGCGGGAGACACACGTCGCGCGCCTTCGAGAAGAGACAGCGCCGCTGGCGTATTGGCGAGGTAGTGCGCGAGACTCTCCTCCGGCGTCGCCTTCGACTCACGGCGATGCACCACCTGCGGGATGACGGCGCCCACGCTGATGACGGTGTCCGAGAGCGGAATGAACCAGAGCCAGCCCATGTCCGGGCGCGTGTACATCCGGATGTCGCCGGCGCGGCGGCCCGACGCGCGCGGAATGCCCTCGTACTGCGCGTGCACCGCGATGTTCAAGAGAAGCGGGTCGGGCTCGTGGCGCCCGAAACGCTTGACCAGCACGCCCGTTCGCCCGGAGGCGTCGATCACGACACCGACGCGCATGGTCCCGGCGCTGCCGTTGTGCGAGAAGGAGAGCGTGACGCCGTCGCTGTCGAAGGCGGCGTCGGTCAGCCGATGCTCCTCGAGCACCTGCGCGCCGCTCTTCTCCGAATGACGCAGCAGGATCTCGTCGAACTTCTCCCGCAGCACCTGGAACGTCTGGGGCGTGGGCGTCTCGCGGGCGAACCGGAAATCGGCGTAGCGCTCGTCCGGCCCGTCAGGACCCCGGAAGCTCGCGCCCCACTTCTCGATGAATCCAGACGCCGCGATCGTGTCGCGCACGCCGAGTGTGCGGAGGATCTCGTTGGTCCACGGCAGCTGCGATTCGCCGATGTGAAAGCGCGGGAATCGCTCGCGCTCCAGCACGACCACGCGCCGGCCCCGCTGGGCCAGCGCCGTTGCCGCGGTGGAGCCGCCCGGCCCCCCGCCGATCACTGCCACGTCATAGTCCCATCGGTTGGCCGAGCTGGTCATGATCCTCCCGGGGTGGTCAGAGTTTCAATGCCGCGAAGGTGTCGCATTGGCCGGGCTCGCCCGAATCGATCCCGCGCTTGAACCAGCGTACGCGCTGCGCGGAGCTGCCGTGGGTGAACGATTCCGGCACGACGCGGCCCATGGACTGGCGCTGCAGACGGTCGTCGCCGATCGCGGCGGCGGCATTCAGGCCTTCCTCGATGTCGCCGGCCTCGAGGATCTGGCGCGCGCGCTGGGCGTTGGCGGCCCAGACGCCCGCCAGGCAGTCGGCCTGGAGCTCCATGCGCACCTGGAGCGCGTTGCCGTCGGTCTTGCTCCGACGGCTTTGCGCCTGCTGGATGCGCTCGGCGATGCCGAGCAGGTTCTGGACGTGATGGCCGACCTCGTGGGCGATGACGTAGGCCTGGGCGAAGTCGCCCGGGGCGCCGATCTTGTCGCGCAGATCGCGATAGAACGACAGGTCGATGTAGAGCTTGTGATCGCCAGGACAGTAGAAGGGGCCCACCGCCGCCTCGGCGAAGCCGCAGGCCGACTGCACGGCGCCGCTGAACAGCACGAGGCGCGGCTCCTCGTAGCGCCGACCCATCCGGCGGAAGAGCTCCCGCCACGTATCCTCCGTATCGGCGAGGACGACCGAGACGAAGTCGCGTAGCTGATCGTCGCCGGCCGACCGCTGCTGCACGCTCGGCGCGGGCCCGGGGCTCCCCGGGTCGGCTCCCTGCAAGATCACGCTCGGGTCGACGCCGAAGTACATGGCGACCAGCACGAGCAGCAAGGTGCCGATGCCGCCCCCGACGGCGGCTCCACGTCCGACCGGCGTGCCACGGCGATCCTCGATGTTGTCACTGCGCCTGCCCATCTGCCACCGCATCACTGGCCTCCCGCATCTCCGCCCGGAACGGCCTGGGCGGGCCGCGGTCGTTCCTCTCGTTGCGCGTCGTGACGAAAGTGTACGAGTGGCATCCGGCCGTCGCAAGGGCACGATGCGTTGCCGTGCCGGCCGCGTTGTGCCACCATCGGCCCGCCGCGGCACGTGTGCGCGACACGTCTTCACGGCAGTACGAGCAGTGTGTCGCCGCGCTCCGGCGTGAGCTCGACATCGACCCGAGCGATGAGACCAAGCAGCTTCTCCTCGCGCTCGCGCCGGCGCGATAGCTTTCACTCCCGAGAGGCCGTTTCGAGCTAGAGTCGGCGGGATGAGATTCGGCGTCTACCTCCCGACCTTCGCCTGGCGCGACCTGCGCCTCGACCAGGCGGCGCGCGTGAAGGCGTTCGCCCGTCGCGCCGAAGGGCTCGGGTTCGACGCGCTCTGGGTGGCCGAGCACTTCCTGGAGGCGCCGGGCCTCTACGGTACGGTGTGGATGTCGCCGCTGCTCTGCCTGGCGCACGCCGCGAGCGTGACGATGCGGATCCGACTACGACCTCGAGCAGCTCGAGCGGTTCGCGTCCGACATCGTCCGGCGGTTCGACCGCTCCCGATAGCGCATTCCCAACCGTCGCCGTTCATGACGTTGCGCTGACGCCGCCTCGCCAGAATCTCGCCCATGCGGCACAGGCTGCCGCAACCACTCAAAGGGAGGGCGACGATGATCGTGTCACGGACCACGCAGATCCGACCCTGGCGACGCGTCCTGATCCTGCTCGCGCTGGCGTCCATCGTGTTTGCTCCGGCGGCGTTCGCCGGAGACATCGCGAAGCTCGTTTTCTTCGGCGATAGCCTGTCCGATCCGGGCAACTACTTCATCGCGTTCGGGACGGTATCTCGTGCGCCGTTCGAGCGATCCCGGTTGCGCCGTACGCCATCGGCGGTCATCACTTCAGCAACGGCGCCACCTGGGCCGAGCAGCTCGCGTGGGAGCTCCGTTGGCCGACGAGCGGCGGGCCGGCGCTGCAGATGCCCGGCGTCTTCACGAACTACGCCGTCGGTCGGGCCAGGGCGCGTGCCGGCGCGCCGGTGTTCGCGCTCTACGATCTGAGCACGCAAGTGAATCGCTTTCTGTCGGACTTCGGCGGCCACGCCTCAGCCGACAACGTGTACGCACTCTGGATCGGCGCCAACGACCTGAGCGATGCCTTGAGCGCGCTCGCGACGGACGCCACCGGAGCGACGAGCATCGGAATCATCCAGGAAGCGATCGGCGCCGTCGCCGGGAACGTCCAGACGCTCTGGGCCGCCGGCGCGCGAACCCTGCTGATCCCGAATTTGCCGGATCTGGCGATCACTCCGGCGGTCCGCGCCCTCGGCCCCGAGGCGCAGGCGGTCGCGAGCCAGCTGACGGCGGCCTACAACGGCGGCCTGGAGCAAGCGCTGCAGGCGCTGCAAGTCTTGCCGCAGATCCGATTCGTTCGTCTCGACATTTCCTCGCTGCTCGACGACGTGCTGGTCGATCCGAGCGATTTCGGTCTGGCCAACGTCGAGGACTCCTGCCTGGCCTCCGGCGTCGTGCGCGGTGCGGTCTGCGAGCGGCCGGACCGCTACCTCTTCTGGGATGGCGAGCATCCGACCCGCGCCGGACACCGCATCATCGCGCGCGCGGCGCTCCACGCGCTGTCGCCCGTCGTCGCGAGCTGCGGCGGAGAAACGGTCAGTAGCGAGTTTTCTCTCCGTTGACGTGGCTCGTGACGCTTCGGTGACGCGCGCTCGAGACGATGCACCGCAGAAGCGAATCAGAACGTACACGGAGGATCGGTCATGGGAGCGAAACGGTTGCTGGTCACGATGATGTTGCTGCTGGCATTGGCGGTCGGGGCGGCGCCCGCCTCCGCGGAGTGGTTCGGCGATCTGTACGTCGGGGGCGCGTTCACCCAGAACGACGATCTGAAGGCCAAAGGATCGTTCAACGGGACCCAGTTCGAGCTCACCGCCAGGGATCTGCGGTTCGACGGCTCGGTCACGGGCGGCGGTCGCCTCGGCTACTGGTTCGAAGCGCTCCCGTGGCTGGGTCTCGGCGTGGACGTCGCGTACTTCGCGCCGAACGTGTCGTCGCAGAACGTCGACACCACTGTGAAGTTCGCGGGCGTCAGCGCCGACGTCGGCCAGGTCTCGTTCGACAAGGTGAAGCTGGACGTGACCGACGTGTCCTTCGACCTGATGCTGCGCTGGCCCGGGCTGGTGGCGAGCCCGCAATTCCCGAAAGGCCGGCTCCAGCCGTACCTCACGGTCGGGCCGGCGGTGTTCTTTGCCACGGCCAAGGACAGCACGAACTTCGGGACGCCGAACAATCAAACCAGTCACGACACCTCGGTCGGCGTGAAGGCCGGAGTCGGGACGACGTGGATGCTCACGCCGCACATCGGTCTCTTCGGCGAGTACCGCTTCACCCACTTCAGCCCGAAGTTCGAGTTCGACAGCGACGTCGCGGGGTTTTCGAAGACGAAGGTCGAGACCGACGTCAACACGCACCACGTGCTGGTGGGCGTCACGTTCCGCTTCTAGGGACGGGCCCGTGTCCAAGCGCTCGCTCCGGATCGTCTCCCTCGGTATGGCGCTGCTCTTCGCGGCATGTGCCCCACCGGTGAAACAGTTGCCAACCCAGCTCACCCCGGGCACGGGCAAGAGCTTTCGACTGACGCGCGAGGTCGAGGCAAACATCTCGACCGGTCACTCGACGACCTTGCGCGCCGGCACGCGCTGGGAGCTGGTCGGCACCATCTCGCTGGGCAAGGTCTACCGCACCCGGGATCAAGTGGTGACGCTCCGGGGGGATGGCGTTCACGAAGGCTACATCGTCGTCCGTGAAGGAGTGCTGGTCGGGTTCTACCTTCCCGTGGAGCGGGCGTTCTGTCCCTTAGAGCGCAACCGGCAGCTATTCATCGAGTGATAGGAGCATGACATGACGATGAAGATCGGCGTCGTTAGGTTCGCCGTTGTCGCCGCCTCGTTGCTGCTCTCGGCATGCGCTTCGGGAACGAAGTTCAGCGAGATGCGCGCCACGATGCCGGCGGCCCGGCCCGACATGGGCCGCATCTATTTTTATCGCACCGCGCTGGTCGGCATGGCGGTGCAGCCCGAGGTTCGCTTGAACGGTGAGAAGGTCGGCAAGGCCGTCCCGAATGGGTTTTTCTACGTCGACCGCCCGGCCGGCAACTATCAGGTCGTCACGGAGACCGAGGTCGAGAAGAAGCTGACCTTCACACTCGAGCCGGGGCAGGTGCGCTACGTACGCCTCGACATCTCGATGGGGTTCTTTGTTGGCCACGTATATGGCCTGCTCATCGACGAGAAGAAGGCCAGGTCGGAGATCGCGAGCATGAATTACACCGGCTCCGCGACGACGCGCTGATGCGGCTGCTCCCGCGAGCCTGCGCGACGAGCATCACGCTACTCGCTCTCCTCGCGCTGGCCGGCTGCGGGAAGCACTACTGGGGCAAGGCGGGCGCCAGCCCCGAGGACTTCGCGCGGGACAGCGGGGAATGCGCGCGCGAGAATGCCCTCTACCGGGATGCAGCGAAAGAATTCGGCACCGTGCTGCAGGATCAGTACAAGCAGTGCCTCAGGAGCCGGGGCTGGCAACGCGCGCAGAAGCTCGACCCGCCGCCGGGCTGGTATCGCGGCATCGAGGGCGACGAGACGGTGCGGCTCAAACCGCCGGCATCGGAGCCTCCGCCCGCGACGCGCTGAGCTCTCCGGTCTTGCCGCGCTCGACGCGCCTCAGATCGAACGCCTCAGCGGTTGCGCGTCTTGAACTTGAAATCCCGTGACACGGCGAGATTACCCGCGGCAGACGTCACCCGGAAGTAGTACCACGTGTTCGGCGTCAGGCCGGTGATCGTCTGCGAATGCGATGTCGCAAGCGTCGCGTCGAGCGGGACCGCGGTTCCATAGCGGCTGGTCGCACCGTATTGCACCTGCGTCGTGCTCGGCACGTTCGTCGTCCAGGCGATGGTGGCTGTCGAGGCGGTGACCGTCGTGGTGACCTGCGAGATCACCGGCGCGGTCGCGTTGATCGCACTGGCATTGGCCACCGTCACGGTGGCGCCCGCCGACGTCGTGACGTTGCCGGCGGTGTCTCGAGCGACCGCCGTCAAAACGTGCGAGCCATCCGCGGTCGTGGTCGTGTTCCACGCCACCGAGTACGGCGGCAGGGTGCACTCGGCTCCGAGATTGACTCCGTCGAGCTTGAACTGAACGCCCGCGACCGCCACGTTGTCGGTCGCGCTGGCCGTGACGTTCATCGTGCCCGATACGGTCGTACCCGAGGCCGGCGCGGTGATCGCCGCGGTGGGCGGCACGGTATCGCTCAGCGTGGCGGTGAGTGTAGCCGTCGAAGCGTTTCCGGCAGCGTCACGCGCAGTGATGGTGACCGTGTTGGAACCAAGCTGCAGGGCGATCCCGCCCGCGGTCCAACTGCTCGTGCCGCTCGCGACACCGTTGCCGCCGCGGCTGTTCGACCAGGTGACCTGCGTCACGCCGACGTTGTCGGATGCGGTGCCCTGAAGGGTCAAAGAGGGCGTGGTCGCCGTGTACGTCGACGTGGACGTCGGTGACGTGATCGCCACAGTCGGTGCAACGGTGTCTGCCGCGCCGGCTCCACTGCCGGTTGCAACCACCGAGATGGTGTCGCCGCCCGCCGCGAACGCGAGGGTGGCGCTCACGGTCGTCGGTGCGGTCGGCGTGTAACGCACCGTGACGACCTGACTCGCGGACCCGGCGAGCGTGAACGGGGATCCCGACACGATGGTGAACGGCGCGGCGACCGACGCCGAACCAGAGAGCGAGCCGCTGCTCGTGTTCGATACGGTGAACGTCTTGTCGACGAAGGCTCCCACGCTCACCGTCCCGAAGCTCACCGTCCCGGTGGGACTCAAGGCGAAACTGGCCCGCGCCACCGCGGTCGCCACGCCGGAGCAGGCGCTCTCTCTGCCGGACGAATCGACGGCGCTCACGGCAACGTTATAGCTGGTGCCGGCGGCCAGTCCCATGAGCCGGAAGCTCACCGTCTGGTTGGCGCCTGGGCTCGTCGTTGGTGATGCGACCTGCGTGATCGTGGTACCCGGGCACGGAGCACTCTGGGTCCCGTAGTAGACGCGATATGACGCGAGGTCGGTGAGCGAGCTTCCGTCGGTGTTCGTCGTGGGCGCGGTCCAGCTCGCATCCAGGGTGCCGGCGCCGCTCGGGGTGGCGCCAATCAAGATCACGACCGAGAAAGAGCCGACGCCCACGCCAAGCACCCACCGCGCCTTCGTCGAGGCCATCCGGCATCTCCGCGGTTCGCCCGGTTACGCGTGCTCGCGTCGTGGGCGGCTCGGGTCGAGCGTGAGCTAGCTGGTGCACTGGTGATGCCATGGCCGCAGTCGAGTAATCGCGAGATCGGTAAGTTCCGAAAAATGAAAGGACATCTATCGATCGGATCGTCGGTGAAGCACGCGCGAGCGACGAGCGCGATGCCACGAAGAGCCAGGAGCGACATTTTGGCGTCCAGCCGGTGACGCCGCAGATTTGAGAAAGTCGCAGTTCTGCGAATGCGTGCGAGCGAGAGTCCAGTGCTAGACTCGCGTGCGCGTGTCGCCCCTTCACTCGTACGTGGTCGTGTGGATCCTGCTCATCTTCGCGTGGGCGGCGAACTTCGTCATCCGTATCGGCTTCTCGGCGCTGCTCCCGTCGATCATCGACGAGCTCCAGCTCACCTACACCCGTGCCGGTCTGCTCGCGTCGGCGTTCTTCTACGCCTACGTGCTCATGCAGATCCCGTCGGGGCTCCTCGGCGATCGCTTCGGCCGGCGCCGCATCCTGCTGCTCGGCCTGCTGGGCGGTGCGCTCGGCGCGGGGCTCACCGGGCTTGCCGGCTCATTCGGCTCGCTGTTCCTCGCGCGGGCGCTGACGGGGGCTTTCCAGGGCTCGCTCTTCTCGAACGACCGGGCGATCATCGCGACGGTCACGCCACCCGATCGCATCGGCCTCGGGCAGGGCGTCTCGTTCTCGGGCCCCGGACTCGGGCTCACCTTCGGCCTGGTCATCGGGGGCCTGCTGGTCGAGGTCTTGCCCTGGCGAACGGTGATG
>Ga0306921_10000403_pt1 | contig 37140 bp, 38 predicted proteins | sample sta12Cox44000080_FD_203760 | JGI IMG/M metagenome (GOLD analysis project Ga0306921, IMG submission 203760) | Lab enrichment of tropical soil microbial communities from Luquillo Experimental Forest, Puerto Rico - statoxic.12C.oxic.44.000.080 (v2)... | ecosystem: Environmental > Terrestrial >... | reverse complement strand
TTCGAACGCATGGCCGTCCGTTTCCGTCGGTGGCCAGGTTGCTTGGGGCAGGCTAAAGGGCGCCGGGGAAGTCGCGGAGGGCGGAGAGGATGGACAGCGGCGCGGCCTGCCCGAGGCCGCAGAGGGAGGCGAGGCGTATCACCTCGGCGAGTTCCGTGACTCGGGCGACGTCCGGGCCGGCGGGAGCGTCGAGCATGTCGCGCAGTCGTGCCGTACCCTCGCGGCAAGGCGTGCACTTGCCGCACGATTCGCGCGTGTTGAAGTCGAGCAGGGTGCGGATCACGTCGCGGACAGAAGCCGTCTCGTCGAGGGCCACGAGGCCCCCCGTGCCCGGATTGACGCGGCCGCCGGGCACCAGCGGCTCGTCGAGCTCGCGTGGGGGCACGATGATCCCCGACGGCCCGCCGAGCACCATGCCGGTGAGCGTGCGACCGGAGCGCATCCCACCCCCGATGCTCTCGATCAGATGCCGGAGCGTCGTTCCCATCTCGACCTCGGCCAGGCCCGGGCGCGCCAGGTGACCGGAGAGGCCGAAGCATTTCGTCCCGTGCCCCTCGCCGAGGGAGGTCCACCACTCCGCGCCCCGATTCATGATGAGAGGCACCGCGAAGAGCGTCTCCACGTTGTTGATGACCGTGGGCTTCCCGAAGAGGCCCGCTTCCGTCGGGAAGGGCGGCTTGGGGCGAGGCATGGCCCGCCGCCCCTCGAGCGATTCCATGAGCGCGGTCTCCTCGCCCAGCACGAAGCCGCCCGCCCCGCGCCGAACCTCGACCTCGACGGAGAAGTCGCTTTCGAGCACACGTGGGCCGATGAGCCCCCACGCTCGTGCCTCCTCCACGGCGCGGGCGACTCGCTTGGCCGCGAGGTGGGCTTCGCCGTGAACATAGAGATAGATGTGGCCTGCGCCGGCCGCGTAGGCCGCGAGGAGGGCGCCTTCGAGCAGGCGGTGAGGATCGCCTTCCATGAGATGACGATCCTTGAAGATGCCGGGCTCACCCTCCTCGCCGTTCACGATGAAGTACTTGGGCGATCGCGTGGCGCCGCGGGTCCCTTCCCACTTGAGGGCGGCGGCGAAATAGGCGCCGCCCCGCCCCCGCAGGCCCGCCGCCTTCACCACCTCGATGACGGCCTCGGGCCGGCGCGCCTCAAGGGCGGCGGCCAGCGTGGCATAGGAGCCGCGCCTGATCGCGTCCCCGATGTCGTCAGGCTCCACGTCTCCGCAGCGGGCGGTGAGCTCACGGCGCTGATGCCTGAGCACATCCGTGATGCCGGGATGGGGCTCGAGCCGCCGCGCCGCTACTGCGTCGAGCAGCGCAGGGAGGCGATCGGCCGTCGCGTGCGGCAGGTGGTGAAGCTCGCTCTCGGGCGTCGCCACCGTCATCATGGGCGCGGCCCAACACATGCCGTTGCAGCCCACCGCGGCCACGGCGGCTTCGAGACCTCGGCGCGCCACCTCGTGCGTGAGCGCTTCCATGGTCGCCTCCGCGCCGACGGCCAGGCTGCACGAGCCGACGCCGACCAGGAAGCGAAGTCTGGGACGCGCCGCCCCCGCCGCCCGGCGGAAGATCTCCGCGAACGACCGGCCCTTCACCGGCGGCGCGGGCGACGACTCCGGAGAGGATGACGCCCGCGGAGCCGGCGAGGAGAGGAGGCGGTTCACGTCCTCGCGCGCCACGCGACCATGACAGGAGCCGTCCACTTCGACCACGGGCGCCACGGAGCAGTTGAAGGCGCAGTCGAAGGGCTCGAGCGTCACGTCGGGCCCTGCGACAGCGCGCAGGGAGGCGAGCAGCTCCACTCCGCCGCGGATCCGGCACGGTACGCCCGTGCATACACGGATGAGCCGCGCGCGCGGCTCCGTCAGCCTGAACTCCGGATAGTGCGTGGCGACCCCGTAGGCCTCGGAGGCGGGCACGCGGAGGTGTGCGGCGACCTCGGCGAGCGCGGCAGCGGGAATCCAGCGCAGCTCGTGCTGGACGGCATGGAGGGCGGGCAAGAGCCAGGTACGCTCCTTGGGGAAGGCTTGAAGGACGCTCCGCCAGTCGGTCACGTCAGGCCGTCAATGCGCGACGGGCACGGGGTCCACGAGCCGCGCCGCGGCGAAGCCCTTCTTGCGTAAGAGGCACGAATCGCAGAGGCCGCAGGCGCGGCCGTCGGCTTCGGGCGCATAGCAGGACCAGGTCAGGGCGAGGTTCACCCCGAGCTCGTGGGCGCGGGCCACGATCTCTCCCTTGCTCAGGGCGATGAGCGGGGTGTGGATGCGGAAGCGGCTCTTGCCTTCCACGCCGGCCTGCGTGGCGAGATTCGCCAAGCGCTCGAAGGCCTCGATGAACTCCGGACGGCAATCGGGATAGCCCGAGTAGTCGAGGGCATTGACGCCGATGAAGATGTCCTGTGCCTGCTGCACCTCGGCCCACCCGAGGGCATGGGCGAGGAAGATGGTGTTGCGCGCGGGAACGTAGGTGACGGGGATGCCTTCGCCGATCGCCTCCTCGTTCCGTCCCTTGGGGACGGCGATGTCGGCGGTGAGCGCGGAGCCGCCGATGGCGCGGAGATCGAGACGCAGGGTGAGGTGCGGGCGGGCGCCGAGGGCCGTGGCCACCTGCCTCGCCGCCTCGAGCTCGCGCACGTGGCGCTGGCCATAGTCGAACGACAGCGCGCAGCACTCGTAGCCCTCGGCGAGGGCGATGGCGAGAGTGGTCGTGGAATCGAGGCCACCCGAGAGCAGCACGACGGCGCGCGGAGCCACTACACTCCCCGCCGGGGACCCCATAGCATGATGTGGAGACGGGGAGAGAAGCGGAAGCCGTGGCGCGTGCACATCTCGGCCACCCAGGGCCCGCGCTCGATCAGCTCCTCGCGCCGGATGGCCTCCGGCTGGAGGAGGATGCGGCTCTTCGGCAGGGCGAAGCGCTCGGCCAGGCTCAGCACCTCGGACACGTCGCGCGTGCCGGTCACCACGAACTTCCACCAGCTCTCCCGCGAGAGGAAGTCACGAATGACGGCGGGCCGGATCCGCGTGGCGTCGGCCACGCCCGAGGCCGCGAGCTTGAGGGACACGTTCCACTGGATCGCTCGATCGAGGGCAACGGGCGGAGCGAGGGTACCCGACGTCTCCACCTCGACGGCGAAGCCGGCGTCAATCAGCGCGGGGGTGAGAGTGGTGAACAGCGGCGATTCGAGCGGCTCCCCGCCCGTGACCACTACGCGTCGGCACGGATACGCCGAGGCCTCCCGGAGGAGACCATCGACATCGGCGGCGCGCCCCCCCGCCGCGTCCCACGAGTACTTGGTGTCGCACCAGACGCAGCCGACGGTGCAGCCCTGCAGCCGCACGAACACGGCGGGAAGGCCGGCGGTGACACCCTCGCCTTGGATCGAGTAGAAGACCTCGGCAACGCGGCCGACCACGGAGGGGCCACTCACTCGGCGAAGCTCCGCGGTGATGGATGCGTCACGTCGGAGATGGAGATCATGGCGGACGGCATGGCCGAGCAAAATCCTAGCATGGCTGACGACGGCCGGTGACCGACGAGCCTCGGCGCGCGGCCAGCGCGCCGGGACTCGATCGGAGGCGATAAGGTCGAGCGGCCTAAGCGTGCCGCCAGCCGTCGTGCCAACCCCAGTGATGCGGGTAGGGGGCCACGACCACCGGGGGCGGCGCCACGTAGACCCCCGCCACGGGCGGGGGCGGAGCGTACGCGTATGGATCCGCGTAGACCGCACAGCCGCCCAGGAAGAGGGCGGCGAGCACGATGCTGATCATCTTGATCATGGTTTCTGCACCTCCTTTGCAGTTCTCGGGTCTTCCACGAATAAGACGGCTCGGGCTACCACCCCGTTTCGCTCCCGGATGAGAGGAGGATGAGAACTGGATGAAAAGCGAGGCGACGGATCAGCGCTCGTGGAGGCGCCAGCGCCGGAATACGTAGCCGGGATCAGCGGCGACCCAACCCTCCCCGATCAGGCGGGCGCCCGGGGTCGGATCGAGCCGCTTCACCTCCTCGTGCTGCGAGGGATCGATCACCACGTCGCTGGTGGTGACGAAGATCTCGTCCACGAGGTCCGCGGCCCGCAGCGCCTCGAGAATGGTCTCTCCCCCCTCGCAGTCGAGGTAGCGTACGCCGAGGTCGCGGAAGAGCAGCTCGTGCGCATGGCGGAGCTCTCGCGCGCCCAGGGTGTCTTCTCCCGCCACGAGTAGCCTCACCCCCTTGGCCTCGCAGCCAAGCCCCCGGAGATGGCGGGCGCCGTGACCCGTCGTCACCACGACCACCTCGACTCCCGGGATGTTGAACATACGGGCGTCGATGTCGAGCGCCCCGCTGCGCGTGTAGATGACCTGGCGCGGCACGCGAGGCAGCCCGTGCTCCAGCCGGAAGCGCTCCAGGCGCGCCCCCAGGTCTGACCCCGCCTGGCTCAGAGTGCCCACCAGTTCCGGCTGATCGCGCAGTGTCTGTGCTCCCACCGCGACGGCCTCCGCATGGGCCCGGAGATAACGCATGAGTTGCACATCCGCGCGCCGCCCCGGTCGCTTCGGATCGCCGCCCGCTACCGCGCGGACCGGATCGTCGTGCGGCCCGCGGCGCTTCCACGCGACGACGCCGTTCCGGGAGGCGATGAAGTTGGCGTAGGTCCATGGCCGGTCCGGCCACGGTGGAGGAAAGCCCACGGGCTCGAGCCGCTCGGGATCCGGGGAGATGTCACCGTATGGATAGCGGCGCTCGAGGTTGATGGTCCAGACGATCCGGCTCTCTCCCTCGGCCACGCGGGGCCCGACCACCTAAGCGATGCCGGTGTGGATGGTGACGGTACCGAAGCCGACCCGCCGATACTTCACACCGCGAAGCCCCACCTCCTCCATGAGGGCGGCCAAAGCGGGCGGCGTGACGAATCGGTCCACCGACTGTGGCAGGTAGGTGTACGCCTCGCGGTCCCCACCCACGATGGCGCCGACCCACGGGACGATGTGATGGAAATAGGCGCGGAAGAGTGGGGCCCAGCCTGGGAGATTCGTCTGCGTGATCTCGAGGGCGACCACGCGACCGCCCGGGCGCGAGACGCGGCGCATCTCACCGAGACCCTGGCGGAGATCGCCGAGGTTCCGGAGGAGGAAGGCCGAGGTGACGAAGGCGAAAGTGCGCGGCTCGAAGGGCAGGGCGAGGGCATCCGCTTCCACGAGGCGGACGCGAGCCGCCGTCTCCTCCGTGCGGCACTTGAGTCGCGCGATGGTGAGCATGCCGTGGGCGAAGTCTGCGCCCACCACCGTGCGGTGCCGGTGGATCTCGCTCAGCTCGAGCGCGAGGTCGCCGGTGCCCGTGGCGAGGTCGAGACCGGGGCCGTCCGGCGAGGGAATGGTCTCGCGGGCCGCCGCTCGTCGCCACGCGTGGTGCATCCCGAACGTCATGAGCCCGTTCATGAGGTCGTAGCGCCCGGCGATGCGCGAGAACATCTCGTTCACGTAGCGGGCCTTGCCCGGTCCCTCTCCGAGCTCCACGCTCATCGCACGCGCCCCGCCAGGACCGCTACGAAGAGGATGACCGAGATGTAGCCATTCACGTTGAAGAAGGCGACGTCGAGCCGGGACAGATCATCGGGCGAGACGAGCGAGTGCTCGTACACGAACAGCGTGGCCACCGCCGCCACCCCGAGCCAGTAGAGCCACCCGAGGCCGGTCATGAGGCCGAGGGCGACGAAAGCGGCCACGGTGAGGAGATGGCAGATCCGCGCACACCACAGGGCGGCGGCGATACCGAAGCGGGCAGGAAAGGAGTAGAGGCGCGCGCGGCGGTCGAAGTCGACGTCCTGACACGCGTAGATCAGGTCGAAGCCCGCGATCCATACGGTAAGGGCGAACCAGAGCACGAAGGCTGGCGGCTCGAAGGCGCCGCGCACGGCGATCCAGCCTCCCGCAGCGGCGATGCCGTCGGTGAAGCCAAGGATCCAGTGCGAGGCCCAGGTGAAGCGTTTGGTGTACGAGTAGCCGATGAGGAACAGCGCCGCCCAGGGCGCGAGTCGGAAGCAGAGCGGATTCAGCATCCAGGCGGCCACGGCGAGGAGGACGGCCGAGAGGAGGGCGGCGAGAAGCATGTGCCAGGGGCGCAGCAGCCCCGTGGGCAAGTGCCGTCCCGCCGTGCGCGGGTTCGCCGCGTCGATCAGACGGTCGGCCAGGCGGTTGACGCTCATGGCCAGGGTGCGCGCGGCGGCCATGGCCACGGTGACCCAGACGACCACCCGCGTGCCCGGCCAGCCGCGGGCGGCCAGCACCATGGCCACGTAGGCAAAGGGCAGGGCGAAGACGGTGTGCTCGAACTTGATGGCGTCGAGGAAGTGTCGGAGCGTGCGCGACACTACAAGCCGTACTCGCGCCAGCGCCGGGTGACGAGGGCGCGGATCTCCTCGCTCATCACGATCTCCTGCGGCCACGGCTGGCCGATGCCGTCATCGGCGGTCTTCTCGGTAGCGTCGATGCCCAGCTTGCCCCCGAAGCGATGACGAAGGGCCGCGTGGTCGAGATCGTCGCTGGGCCCTTCCACGAGGACGAGATCGCGCTTGGGATCGACGTTGCCGGTGGCCCGCCACGCGACCTCCGAAAGGTTCTGCACGTCCACGTGCTCGGAGACCACGAGGATGTTCTTGGCCAGCATCATGAGCCCGAGCCCCCACAGGGCGTACATGACCTTGCGCGCCTGCCCGGGATAGCGCTTGCGGATGGAGACGATGACGAGGTTGTGGAAGACGCCCTCCGCGGGCATGTTCATGTCCACGACCTCGGGGAGCATGAGCCGGATGATGGGGAGGAAAATGCGCTCGGTCGCCTTGCCCAGCCAGTAGTCTTCCTGGGGCGGCCGGCCCACGATAGTCGTGGGATAGATCGGCTGCCGGCGCCGCGTGACGGCCGTGAGATGGAACACGGGATACTCGCGCGCGAGCGAGTAGTAGCCGGTGTGATCGCCGAACGGCCCCTCGATCTGGCGTTCCGCCGGGTCTACCGTGCCCTCGAGCACGATCTCGGCGTCGGCGGGCACCTCGACGTCGACGGTTTTCGCCGTGACCATGGGCACGCCCGTCCCACGCAGCCAGCCCGCGAACACCATCTCGTCGATGCCCGGAGGCAACGGCGCGGAGGCGGCATAGATGCACGCAGGGTCGCCACCCAACGCGATGGCCACTTCCATGGGCCGCCCACGTTCCTGAGCCACGCGCTCGTGCTCGGCCGAGCCCTTGTGGATCTGCCAGTGCATGCCCAGCGTACGGTCGTCGAAGACCTGCAGCCGGTACATGCCCACGTTGCGCGCGCCCGTCGCGAGATCGCGGGTGAAGACCATGGGCAGGGTGATGAAGCGGCCCGCGTCGCCCGGCCAGCACTGAAGCACGGGCAGGGTGGCGAGGCTCGGATGCTCCGTCTCCACTACCTCCTGGCAGGGAGCGGAGCGTGCGCGTCGCGGGCCGGCCTTGGCCACGTCGAAGAGGTCGCCGAGCTTGCGCAGCTTGTCGAGGAAGGAGCCGGGCATGCGCAGGTCGAGGAGCTTGGCCACTCGAGCGCCCAGATCGTCGAGCCGTTCCACGCCGAGGGCGGCGGCCATGCGAGCGGAAGAGCCGAAGGCATTGATGAGGACGGGCGTGTCGAAGCCCTCCACGTGCTCGAAGAGGAGGGCACGGTTCCCCTCGGGGGGGCCCTTGGAAACCCGGTCGGTGATCTCCGCGATTTCGAGGTCGCGAGAGACGCGGGCCGGCACGCGCGTGAGCTGCCCGTGCTTGTCGAGGTGCGCGACGAAGGCGCGGAGATCGTCGAAAGCCACCACCCTACTCGTGATACCAGACTTTCACGAGCCAGCCCGCGATGAAAGGAAAGGCCAGGCTGGGAACGATCCGCACGACGACGAATCGCCAGCCCATGAGGGGCGCCTCCCACGCGATGATGCGCTGCACGCCGAAGAGCGACCACGAGGTCATGTAGGCGACGAGAGGTCCTAGGGCCATGCCGGAGTTGGCGAGCACGACGAGGAGCGGGACGCTCACCATGGGCCCGCCCGGCGTCAGGATGCCCGCCATCGCGGCCATGGCGATGGCGCCGAAGCCCGACTGGCTGCCGAAGTAGCGCGCCACCGTCTCCTGCGGAATGAGCACCTGGAGCATACCGGCCAGGATCAGCGCGGGCGCGAGTCTGGGCAGGACGAACCAGAGCATGCTGAGTCCGTTCTTGGCGCCCAAGATCGGGAGCGAGGGATCCTTCCAGTAGGCGGCGGCGGCGGTGATGACGGCCAAAGCAATCAGAACAAAGGCGGAAAGGTCGAGCGAGAAGCCTCGCGGCATGAAGGGATTATACAGCTATACTAATCGAGAGCTTCGGTACTCGAGCGCATGCGACTCAGCATTCGAACCAAACTCGCTCTCCTCGTATTGGCCGTGTTGCTGCCGCTGCTCGCGGCCGCCGCCGTCAGGTTCTGGGGCGACATGTCCGAGGGCCGCCGTGTCGGCAACCAGAGCCAGCTCGACACCGCCAACCTCATCGCAGGACGGCTCGACGAGATCCTCACCGGCCAGATCGAGAGTCTCCTCGCCCTCGCGAGCCTCCGCAGTCTCGACAGCGTGCAGGACGCCGATCTGGAGACGCTCGCGGGGCGCGTGCGCGAGCGGCATCCCTTCATGCGCCGCTTCGTCGCCGTCAGCCCCGACGGGCGCGTGGTCGCCACCAGCGGGTACCGCGACGGCGACCCGAAGTTCCTCACTCCGGAGGCGATCGCCACCGTGCTGGGCCGAGGCGAGCCCGTGGTCACCATGCCGCACACGAGCGGGAGCGACAGCCGTCAGGTCGTCGCCATGGTGGTGCCTGTCCTGGACCCTCAGGGCAAGCTCGTGGGCGCGATCGGCGCCGAGGTGGACTTGGAGACGCTCTCGCGCTATCTCAACACCCTCCCCTTGGGTCGCGAGCAGACGGTGGCCGTGGTCTCCACGAACGGCGACGTCCTCGCGCGCTCCGTGAGCCCGCACGAGTTCTTCACCCGTTCCCTGAGCGGCAGGCCGGAGGCCGATGCCCTCCTCCGCCGCGGCGAGGGCAGCGCGGAGTGGGCGGCCGAGGACGGGGTGGCGCATCTAGCCGGCGCGGCGAGCATGACGCGCGCGCCGTGGGTCGTGGTCGCCGCCATGCCGAGCGGCGCCGCCTCCGTTCCCGCGGCGAACCGGCTCACCCGCGATCTCCTCGCGCTGGGCGCGGCGACCGTGCTCGCCCTCCTCGTGGCGTGGCTGATCGGCAACCGCATGCTCCGCTCGGTCAGCGCCCTCATGCAGGGGGCGAGGGATCTCGAGACCGATCAGGGCTCGCCAATCGTGGTGTCCACCAAGGACGAGCTGGCGGAGCTGGCCGATCAGTTCAATCGCGCGGTCGGTGAGCGCCGGCAGACCCATGCCGTCCTCGACGAGCGCCAGCGCCGACTCCGCGCCCTCGCCGATGTCAACGTCGCGCTGTCCCAGGAGCTCGAGCTCAAGCCACTCCTCGGGCAGATCACTCAGGCCCTCGCCCAGCTCACGGGTGCGGGCACGGTGGTGTTCTGGGAAGTGGACGAGGCGCGCGGGCTCCTCGTGCGCCGGGCGTGGACCTCGAACCCCGCCGTCGCCCTCGACCAGATGCCAATGTCCGTCGGCATCGATGCCGGTGGAGTCGGCTTGGTCGCACGGAGCCGGCGGCCGCTCTTCATTGAAGACGTGACCCCCGACGATCGGCTCCGGGGTCGCGAATGGGCGGTGGCCCACGGCCTCATCTCCTTCGCGGGCGTGCCCGTCGTCGCCGGTGATGATCTGCTCGGCGTGCTCACCCTGAGCCTGCGTAAGAAGGACCTGCCCGCGGCCGACGATCGCGAGCTCCTCACCTCGTTCGCTTCCCAGGCCGCAGTGGCCGTGCGCAACGCGCGCCTCTTCGCGGAGGCGACGCGCCGCCGTCGCGAAGCCGAGGAGCTTGCCCAGGTGGCGCGCATGCTCACGGAGAGCCTCGACATCCACGAGATCGCGGATCGCGTGGTCAAGAGCGTCCTGCCCATCTTCGGCGTGGACGCGGCCGGCCTCCGGCTCATGCGCCCCGACGGCCGGCTCGAGGCCATCGCGTGGGCGGGCTCGGCCCTCGGCTTTTTCCAGCCCGGCCACATGCTGGAGCCGGGAGACGGGCTCGTCGCCCGCGCCGTCACCGAGGGACAGGCGGTGTACACGCGCGACGTCCTCGACGACCAGAAGCTGACCCTGACCGACGATCTGCGCACGCGCCTCGTGGAGTCGGGGATGCGCTCCCTCCTCGCCGCGCCCCTGCGCGCTAAGGGTGAGCTCATCGGCGTCCTCGCCGTGGCCTCGGGCAACGTCCACGACTTCGCCGAGGACGACGCCAATCTCCTCCAGGCCTTCGCGGACCAGGCCGCCCTCGCCATGCAGAACGCGCGGCTGTACGGCGACGCCACGCGCCGCCAGCGCGAGTCGGAGGAGATCGCGCGCGTCGCCCAGACGCTCACGGGTAGCCTCGATGAGGACGATATCGCCCAGCGCATCGTGGCGAGCGTGCTCCCCGTGCTCCGCGCGCTGTCCCTGGGTTTCCGCCTCCTTCAGCCCGACGGCTCGCTCCGGGTCCTCGCCCAGGCGCAGGCCGTGGGGACCAACGGCATCCCGGGCCACGTCGTGGTGGCGGAGGGGCGGCCCGTGGTCAGCGCGGACGTGCTGACCGATCCGAACATCCTGCTCACCGCGGAGATGCGCCGCCATGTGGAAGAGACCAAGATCGGCGCCTACCTCTCCGTCCCGCTCCGCCTCCGCGACCAGGTCATCGGCACGCTCGCCGTCGGTGACATCACGGGCCGTCAGTTCACCGAGGTGGAGGCGGCCCTTCTCCAGACCTTCGCCGATCAGGCCGCGCTCGCCCTCGATCACACGCGCCTCTACGCGCAGACGCGCCAGCGCCTGCGCCACGTGGAGTCGATTCGCGAGGTGGTGGAGCAGGTGCTGGTGCCCCTGAGCCTCGAGGAGCGGCTCAACCTGATCGCGCGCAAGGCCGCCGAGCTCTTCGACGCCGACCAGGCCGTGGTGGCTCTCAAGCCCGAGGGCCACGATGACCTCGTCATCCGCGCGGGGTATCGGCTCGTGCCGGGGCAACTGGGACATGCCGTCGCGCTCGGTGAGGGCGCGATGGGGCTCGCGGCGGCAAAGCGTGAAGGAATCCTCGTCAACGACTATTCCTCCTGGTCCGGACGCGTTCACCGGGCGTCGAAGCCGGAGTTCATCGAGACGATCAGAGCGACCATCTCCTATCCGCTTCTCATCCGCGGTGAGCTCATCGGGGCCCTAGTCGTCGCGTATGTGGGCGGTCAGGATCGGCGCTTCGTCCCCGAGGATCTCGACCGGCTCGCCACCTTCGCCGCGCCGGCCGCGCTCGCCATCGAGCACAGCCGCCTCTTCGACGAGCTCGCCGCGCGCGTGCGCCAGCTCCAGGAGACGCAGGCGCAGCTCGTGCAGGCGGGCAAGCTCTCCGCGGTGGGCCAGCTCGTCTCCGGCGTGGCCCACGAGCTCAATAATCCGCTCTCCGTGGTCATCGGCTACGGCCAGCTTCTCAAGGGCAAGGTCTTGCCGCCCGAGTTGCGCGGCCCCATCGACCTGATCGTGGCCCAGGGCGAGCGGATGGCCAAGATCGTCCAGGGCCTGCTTCTCTTCTCGCGCCAGCGCAAGCCGGAGCGCGCGCCGGTGAACCTGCCCTCGGTCATCGAGCAGACGGTGGCCCTCCGCACCACCCGCATCCGCCTTTCCGGCATCCGCGTGATCTCCGAGCACGCGCCCGACCTTCCGCCCGCGGAAGGCGATGTGCACCAACTCCAGCAGGTGTTTCTCAATCTCCTTCTGAACGCGGAGCACGCCATCCTCTCCGCAGGCCGTGGAGACACCATTCGCATTCGCACCGGCACGCGCGCCGAGGGCGGCCGCCGCTGGGTGGTGGTCGAGTTCGAGGACAACGGTCCCGGGATTGCCGCCGAGGTGATGCCCCGCATCTTCGAGCCGTTCTTCACCACGAAGAAGGTGGGCGAGGGCACGGGCCTCGGGCTGTCCGTCTCCTACGGCATCGTGCAGCAACACGGAGGACGACTCACCGGTGAGAGTGTCCCGGGACGGACCGTCTTCACCGTCGAGCTGCCCACGATCGTGGCGGCGGAGCCCGCGGACGGTGGACGGTCCCCGGTGACCCCCGGCGTGTACGGCTTCGGCCGGCGCGCTCTGGTGGTGGACGACGAGCCGGGAATGGTGGAGCTGGTGACCGCGCTGCTCAGGGATTCGGGCTGGCAGGTCGAGGTCGCGGCCACCGGACGGTCCGCGCTCGAGCGGGTGCGCCGCATGCGCTTCGACGTCGTGCTCTCGGACATCCGCATGCCCGACGGCAGCGGAGAGGATTTCTATCTCGCGGCCGTCCTCGATCAGCCCGGACTGGCCCGGCGCTTCGTGTTCATGACAGGCGACACCGCCAATCCAGCTCCGTGGCAGTTCGTGGAGGAGGTACAGGCGCCCGTGCTCGAGAAACCCTTCACCGCGGACCATCTCTTCGCCGCGCTGGAGCGCGTCAGCGTCTTGACTTCGCGCGCGCCCATCGAGTAAATCGGAAGCGTCATGACCAAGGCCGATCTCGTCGCCGCCATGGCCAAGGCCGCGGGCGGCAGCAAGGTGTCGGCGGAGCGGGCCCTCGACGCCTTCTTCGTGAGCGTATTCGACGCGCTCAAGAAGGGGCGACGGGTCACCATCGGCGGCTTCGGCACCTTCATGGTGAGCAAGCGGATCGCCCGAGACGGACGCAACCCGCGCACGGGCAAGGTCATTCGGATTCCCGCCACGCGCGTGCCTCGCTTCAAGCCCAGCCGCTCGCTCAAGTCCGCCGTCCTGTAGTCGCGCCCCGGAGGAGAATGCGCATGCGATGGCTGGCCGGACTGGTGCTCCTCGCCGCCGCCCTCGCGGGCGGGTGCGCGGGGTGGTCGCAGACGCCCTACAATCCGCAGCAGGCCTGCGACATCGTGGGCGGGGTTCTCACCGCGGATGGGAGATGCCTGGCCGGCAACATGTAACCGGCCGAGTGAGGGCGCGCGCTTAGCTTTCGTGGAAGCGCATGAGACGGAAAGTCTCGGCGGCCTTCAGCTTGCGCCGCGCACCTTGCTCGCGCGCCCACCCCGTGATCATCTCCGTCGGATCCCACGGCCCCATCTGCGTCTTGTGCTCCTTGAGGGCGGCGATCTTCAGATCGAGGACGTCGGCGATGTCGATGAAGGTGTCGGACGGCGTGGCGCCGTGGATGTAGACCCAGCGGACCTTGTGGGGCTCGAGGCCTTCGTCGAGGAGCTCGGGGAAAATCAATCGCGTCTCCGCCGAGGGGAACACCGCATCCAGCGCCACGTCGGAGGCCGCGCGATGGTCCGGGTGGTTCATGTACATGTTGCCGTAGTAGCGCATGGTCGGATCCCCGCACACCACGGCGTCGGGCTTGTGGCGCCGGATGAGCCGGGTCAGCTCGCGGCGGAGATCGAGGGACGGCTCGAGCATGCCGTCCTCGTAGCCCAAGAACAGCACGTCGGAGATGCCCAGCACGCGGCAGGCACGGCGCTGCTCGTCCTCGCGGATGGGCACCAGCGCCTCGCGCGTCATGTCGGGTGGCGTGTGGTCGTTGGAGCCCGCGCCCCCGCTCGTGATGCATACCGTCACGATCTCGCTCCCCGCTCGTGCCCACTTCGCGAGGGTGCCGCCCACGGTGAATTCCTGGTCGTCGGGATGCGCGTGAATGCTCATCACGCGCGGGGGCGGCGTCGGCTCCTTCCGGGGAGATCTCGCGGAACGGGCCCGCTCCGGAACGCCCGGAGTCGGCGTCGCCTCCTCGGGAGTGGAATCGGTCATGCCGCGGGCCGACTCAGGCCTTTGCGCCCGCCCCGGCGAGCTGGGTGATCTTCGCCTGAACCTGCGCGCGGGGCACCGCGCCGATCACCTGGTCCACGACCGTGCCGTCCTTGACGAAGAGAATAGTCGGAATGGAGCGGATGCCGTAGCGGGCAGCCAGACCCGGCTGCTCGTCCACGTTGACCTTGGCCAGCGTCACGCTTCCGTTCGAGGCCTGGGCTAGCTCCTCGAGCACGGGCGCGATGGCCCGGCAGGGACCGCACCACGCCGCCCAGAAATCGACCACCCAGATGCCTTCGGCGGCGGCCAGCGCCTCGTCGAACGTCTGCTCGGTGAGGTGGACGACGCCCTTGTCGTATCCGTGTTCGTTGTGGCTGGAGCTCATGGAAGTTCCTCCTGCCGTTGAGACGTGCCCGAACGCGAAAAGGATGCGTGGCCCCCGCCAAGGTGGGAACGAAGGACCTGGTTCCAGATGGAGGCCGGGGTGAGCGGTAGGCGGGTGATACCGGGGATCGGCTGGCCGAGCGCATCACAGATGGCGTTGGCGATAGCGCCACCCAGTCCCGGATTACCGCATTCGCCCAGGCCGCGCAGCCCGAGGGGATTCGTGGTCGCCGGCACCTCCTGATAGAAGCCGTCCACGGGCGGCACGTCGGTCGCGTAGGGCAGGGCGTAGTCCATCAAAGTCCCGGAAAGCGCCTGGCCTCCCGCGTCGTATTCGAGCGTCTCGTGGAGCGTGTTGCCGATGCCGAAGGCGACGCCGCCCACGAGCTGTGCGTCGACCAGCGCGGGGTTGACGGCGCGGCCCACGTCGGCTCCCACGGTGATGTGCCGGAGCCTCACCGTCCCGGTTTCCGCATCCAGATCCGCGATCACCCCGACCGCGCAACCCGCGTAGGTGATCTTCGACACATTGAACGAGGCGCCCACGGCGAGCCGCCGCTCCGCGGCGAGATCGGCGAGGGTGATTCGGCGTCCCCGCGCGTCGAGCACACCGGAGGCGTAGGCAATCTCCGCCTCGGGCAGTCCCCAGGCCGTCGCCGCTCGCGAGCGCGCTTCCTGGACGAGCCGGGCCGCGGCGAGCGCGGCGGCATTCCCGGCCGTCACTGTTCCCCGCGAGCCGTAGGTGCCCACGCCGCTCTCCACGTGGGCGGTGTCGGCGTGGCGCACGACGAAGGAGGACGCGGGGAGCCCCAGCGACTCACCGGCGATCTGCGCGAGCACCGTCTCGAGCCCCGGGCCCATGGAAGACGCCCCCGTGTCCACGGTGAAGCGCCCGTCCGGATGCGCTTCGATGTGAGCGGTCTCGAAGGGACCGAGGCCGGTCTTCTCCACGTAGACGGCGAGACCGATGCCACGCGGCGCCCCGGGACGTCCGCGAACGCTCGCCTGCTCCCGTCGCGCGCCTGCATAGTCCATGCGACGGAGCAGGTCGTTGAAGAGGGCGGGGAAGTCGCCCGAGTCGTACACGGTGCTCGCCCCGAAGGACTTGGTGCCGCAATCGTAGGGCATTTCGTCGGGGCGCACGAGGTTGCGCTGCCGGATCTCCGCCGGATCGAGGCCGAGCCGGGCCGCACCCAGGTCCATGAGGCGCTCGCGAGCGAAGTTGCATTCGGGGCGTCCGGGCGAGCGGAGCGTGCCCGCGGGCGTCTTGTTGGTCACCACCGACCAGAGATCGCAGTCGTAGCTGGGCACGCGATAGGGACCGGGGAAGAGCGCGGCCCCGAACTCCGCGGGGACCAGGGCCGCCGTGCGGACGTAGGCGCCGATGTCGGCGTGGATGAGAGCGCGCAAGCCCACGATACGCCCCTCACCGTCGAAGCCCATCTCCACTCGATACTCGACCTGGCGCGCATGGTTGGTCGCGAGCAGGCTCTCGCGACGGCTCTCGATCCATTGGACGGGCCGGCCGAGCTTGAGAGCGGCGAGGGGGACGAGAATGTCTTCCGGGTAGAGCTCGCCGCGCACGCCGAACCCGCCGCCCACGTCCACCTCGGTGAGGCGGAGCGCACCCAGAGGAATGCCGAAGATGGGAGCGAGGATGCCGCGGTTGATGTGGATGCACTTAGTGGACCCGATCAGGTGGAGCTCGCCTCCCGCAGGGTCGGGAGGCACGGCAACCAGCCCGCGCGTCTCCAGCGCGGCGGCCGTCTGGCGCGGATACACGAAGCGCTCGCGAATGACCACCGGCGCTTTCTGGAGAGCGGCCGTCGTGTCGCCGTTTCGCATGGTGATGAGGGCCACGTTGTTCGACTCCGTGCCCGGGAAGAGCAGAGGAGCGTCCGGCGCGAGCGCCTGCGCGGCGCTGGAGCAGGCGGGCAGCGGCTGGTAGACCACGTCGATGAGGGCGAGGGCATCCTCGGCAACGTAGCGATCGTCGGCAACCACGAGGGCCACGGGCTCACCGGCGTAGCGCACCACCGCGCGGGCGATGGCGGGCTGGAGATAGCGCTCGGTGCCGGGCGGGGCGCCCACGCGGTTCGGGATGACGGCGGTGACGGGCACGTCCGCCGCGGTGAGGACGGCCCGCACCCCGGGTAGCTCGAGCGCACGCTTGGCATCGACGGAGACGAGACGGGCGTGCGCGTGAGACGAGCGGAGGACGGCGGCCTGGAGCATCCCGGGCACGCGCACGTCGGCGACGAAGCAGCCGGCGCCGCTCGCGAGCCGGTCGCCGCCGAGACGGGGATGAGACTCGCCGATCATGGCATCACGCGTCGGAGATCTTCGGTGGATTTCGTGCCGCCCGGTCCTCGACCTTCATGCCCTGCACGCCCGCTGGCCATGCGATCACCCCTCCTCGAGCGCAGGCGCTGGTCCGGTGACGGGCGGCGAAGAGCATTGACGCCGGCCCGGGCGGTAGGGTACTGCTTCAGCCGGGAGGAATCAACATGCGCGAGAGCATCTTCGGCATCGTTCCGCCGATGACCACGCCCTTCCGGCCCGACGACACCATCGACGAGGCCGCGCTGCGGGCGGAGACGCGGTATCTCATCGAGGCGGCGCGGGTGCACGGTCTGGCCGCCAGCGGCAGCACGGGCGAGGGCCACGCCCTCAGCACGGACGAGGTCCGCCGCGTGGTTGCCATCGTCACGGAGGAAGCGCGGGGTCGGGTGCCGGTGATCGCGGGCATCATCACAGACAGCACGGCCTCCGCGGTGGAGCGCGGGCTCGCCGTGAAGGACCTCGGCGTCGCGGCGCTCCAGGTGACGCCCGTCCACTATCTGTTCCGTCCGGACGACGACGCCATGGTGCGACATTTCGATACGCTCGCGAACCGCACGGAGCTGCCCATCATCATCTACAACGTGGTGCCGTGGACGTATCTCTCGCCTCAGCTCCTCGACCGCATCATTCGGGCCGTGCCCGGGGTGATCGGCGTGAAGCAGAGCGCGGGCGACATGAAGCTCCTCGCCGATCTGCTCCTCCTCGTGGGCAACCGGGCGCGGATCATGACCGCGGTCGACGCGCTCCTGTATCCCTCCTTCGCCCTCGGCGCGCACGGCGCCATCGCCGCCATCCTCACCGCGGCGCCCACCCTCTGCGTGCAGCTCTGGGATGCCGTGCAGGCGGGCGATCACAAGCAGGCCCTTGGCCTGCACGAGAAGCTCCTGCCCATCTGGAACGCGATCTTCCATGACAATCTCCCCGCCAACGTGAAGCACGCCCAGGAACTCCAGGGCCGCGCGGCGGGAGCGCCGCGGGCGCCCATGCCCTCGACCTCGGCCGCCCAGGCTGCGCGCATCCGCGAGGCGCTCCAGAGCGCCGGGCTCCTCTGAGCCATGCGCGCGGTGGTGCTGCACGAGCCGGGACCGGCGGAGAACCTGAAGGTGGCGGAGCTCGCAGATCCCACGGCGGGCGCGGGTGAGGCGGTGGTGCGAATCAAGGCGGCCGCGCTCAACCATCGCGACGTGTGGATCCGAAGCGGGACGGGAGCCTACGCGGGCGGTTTCAAGCAGCGCGTGATCCTGGGCTCGGACGGCGCGGGCGAGGTCGCATCGGTCGGACCTGGGGGCGATGCGACGCTGGTGGGCCGAGCCGTGGTGATCAACCCCAGCCTCGATTGGGGAGCGAGGGACCTCGCTCAGGGGCCGAGCTTCCGCATCCTCGGGCTCCCCGACGACGGCACCTACGCGGAGGCGGTGCGGGTGCCGGTGGAGAATATCCATCCGAAGCCGGCACGCCTGTCTTTCGAGGAGGCCGCGGCCATTCCCCTTGCCGCGCTCACCGCCTACCGCGCCGTGGTGAGCCGCGCGCAGGTGCAGCCCGGCGAAACCGTGCTGGTGACGGGGATCGGCGGCGGGGTCTCCGCCTTCGCCCTCCAGATCGCCGCGCATCTGGGTGCGCGCGTGCTCGTCACCTCGGGCAGCGACGCCAAGCTCGCCCGCGCCCGCGAGATGGGGGCGATGGGAGGCGCCAACTACCGGACGCAGGACTGGGCGCGCGAGATCCTGACGCTGTCCGCCGGCGGTCCCGACGTCGTCATCGACAGCGTGGGCGGCGAGACGTTCGCCAAGTGCGTGGAGATCCTCAAACCAGGCGGGCGCATCGCGAGCTTCGGCGCCACCACGGGCGCCGTGAAGGATTTCGTGCTCCGCAATCTCTTCTGGAAGCAGGCGACGCTGCTCGGCACCACGATGGGTAGCCCGCGAGAGTTCGCGGCCATGCTGGAGCTCTTCGGCCAGGGCGGGCTCCGCCCCGTGGTCGACACGACGTTCCCGCTCGCGGACGCCGCGGCGGCCCACCGCCGCATGGAAGAGGCAGGTCAGTTCGGCAAGATCGTGCTCAGCACCGGCTCGTCATCCTGAGCCAGGTCCATCTGCGTCAGCACGGCCCCGACCCCGGCGGCGGTAAGGCGGTCCATCCTCTGGGCTCCGTGCCCTTCTCTTTGGCCCGCCTCGACTAGCCGGCCGGCTCGAGGATAAAGTTGCCCGCCTCGACCTGGACCGTGGCGCAGGCCGTGTCGAACGCCACGCCCAGCGGATCGCGCCCTGCCTGCACGGCCTCGATCTGTTGCCGCAGCAGCCGTCGGAACATCACCACGCCGCGATCGCTGGCGGCCAGCCGCTCTTCGGAGTGCAGGGTGATGGCGCCCTGCCCCACTTGTGCCTCGTAGTCGTGGGGCATGCGCTGATGCTCCTCTTCCGTGAGCTCCGCCCACGATTTGCCGTTGAACCGCGCGCGGGAGACACGCTCGCCCCTCGGCGTCCGATCGAGGGTAAAGATCTTGGTGGTGGTGTCGTCGATGGGCAGCGTCCAGGCCACGTAATCCGTCCGGCCGTAGCGCTTGACGAACGGGCTGGCGACGATGCGCAGGTTCGGCATCATCACCTCGGTGACGCGGTGGAAGAGCTTGCCGTCGGGGAGCCGGCGGTCCTGGTAGCTCTTGACGCCACGGGCGGTGTACTCCCACGTCACCTCCGGCAGGAGACCCATGAGCGGGACGAACTGATTGCCGCTGTTGGAGGAGTGCAGCACGAAGACGTGGTACGGATCCATCACGTTCTCATGGGTCTGGACCCAGTTGCACGGCGTGGTGTCGCCTGCGAGCCCGATGTTGCTCCCGTCGGCCACGATCTCCTCGTCGGCGGGCATGTCCTCGAACACGTCGTAGCGAGGGAGCGCGGGCTTCTTCTCCGGTGGGCCCAGGTAGGCGAAGAGCAGCCCCAGGTACTCCGCGGACGGGATACTACGGCTGGCGGAAGGTCTCGCGGTAGCGCTCGCTCTGGTTCTTCTCGGGTGGCTCACACGGCATGTCGAGGCAGTGCCCCTCCACGTTGAAGAGCCAGCCGTGGTAGCAGCAGCGGATGCCCGAGGCCTCGACCTTGCCGTAGTAGAGCGTGGTACCGCGGTGACAGCAGCGAGGGTACAGCAGGCCGGGGCGGCCCTCGCCGTCGCGGAAAAGGATGAGGTCCTCGGCGAGTACCCGGATCGTCCGCGGTCGCGAGGTCACCTCTGCGGACACGGCCACGGGATGCCAGTAGCGCCGGAGCATCTCGCCGCCCGGCGTGCCCGGCCCCACTTCGACCAGCGTGGCGTCGTACGATGGCCGTGGCCGCCCGTACGCGGTTCCCGTCTCCAGGTTCGTCTCCTCCTCGCTCCGGATGCGGACGCGCAAGAATAGCACGCGCGACCCCGCGCTCCGGATTTCCGCTAGAATCTGGCCGCAGCGTGGCGCGCACGGCATCGAGCCCCAGGACAGGCGAGAGGAGGCGGGCATGGATCGACTGATGATCGGCGACGCGCGGCTCTCCCGCATCGAGGAGACCGTGGATACGAGCTTCACCGCGGAGGGGTTCTTCCCCACCTTCGATCCCGAGGTGATGCGGCCGCATCTCTCCTGGCTCGCCCCCCGCTACTACCTGCCCGAGCGCGGCGCCCTCGTGTTCAGCATGCACGCGTGGGTGGTCGAGACGGGCCGACACACCGTGGTCATCGACACCTGCATCGGCAACGACAAGGAGCGCATGCCGCGCGCCCACTGGCACCGGCAACAGCACCCATTCCTGGAACGGCTGCAGGCGGCGGGAGTGGCTCCGGAGAGCGTGGACTACGTGATGTGCACCCACATGCATCCCGACCACGTGGGCTGGAACACGCGGCTCGAGAACCGGCGCTGGGTGCCGACCTTTCCCAACGCGCGCTATCTCTTCGCGCGCGTGGAGTACGAGCACTGGACCTCCCCGCAGGAGCAGAATCCCATTCGTCGCAACGCCTTCAACGACAGCGTGCTTCCCATCGTGGAGGCGGGGAGGGCCGACATGATCGAGGACGGGCATCAGGTGGACGGCCACCTCGTGGTGGAGCTGGCCCCGGGCCATACACCGGGCAACTGTCACATCCATCTCACGTCGAAAGGGCAGGAGGCCTTCTTCGGGGGCGACGTCATCCACCACCCGATCCAGGTCTATCGCCCCGACTGGAGCACCGTGGCCTGCCTCGACCAGGCGGTTTCCGCGGTTTCCCGACGGAAGCTCCTCGAGACGTGCAGCGAGCGGGACGCGCTGCTTCTCCCGAGCCATTTCCCCGCGCCCCACGGTGGGCGTGTGCGCGCCGCCGGCTTGGGCTTCACCCTCGAGTGGCTGGGCACGAACTGCCGATGAAGGTCGCCACCTGGCGCGGCGGCAGTCACTTCACGGTGGACGAGGCGCCCGATCCCGCGGCGGGGCCGGGGCAGGTCGTCGTCTCCGTGCACGCGGCCGGCATCTGCGGCACGGACATTCACGCGACGCAAGGGCTCTTTCCCTGGACGCCGCCGCTCGTCCTCGGCCACGAGTACTCCGGCGTGGTCCGCGAGGTGGGGCGCGGGGTGAGCAAGCGCCTGCTCGGGCGCGCCGTGGCCTGCGAGCCCTCGTACGGCTGCGGCGAGTGCTCCGCCTGCGAAGCGGGCCGTACCTCGCAGTGCCCGCGCGCCTCCCGCGTCGGCGGCTTCGCCGAGCGCGTCACCTTGCCAGTGAGCTGCGTGCATCCGCTGCCCGACGGCCTCGATGTCGTCACCGCGGCTCTCACGGAGCCCGCCGCCTGCTGCCTCGCCGGGCTCGAGACCTTCGAGATGCCACGCGGAGCGACCGTGCTCGTGATCGGCGGCGGCATCATGGGCCTACTCACCATGGTTCTGGCCAAGCGCCGGGGGGCCAAGCGCCTGATTCTGTCCGATCCCATCGAGGAGCGCCGCCGGATCGCGCGCCGGCTCGGCGCCCACGTCGTGATCGATCCCGCGAAGGAGAATCTGCGCGAACGCATCATGGCCCTGACGCGCGATCGAGGCGCGGACGTGGTCGCGGAGGCGGTGGGCAAGCCCGAGCTCGTCGCCGAGGCGCTCGCCATGACTCGCCCCACGGGTCACCTGGAGCTCGTGGGCGTGAACCCGAAGGGCAGCCAGCTCCCTCTCGACTTGTGGGACGTGCACTACCGCGAGATCAGGATCAGCGGCGCCTTCGGCCGCGGTACGTCCTTCCGTCGCGCGCTCGCCCTCATGCCCAAGCTCGGCGTGAAGAGGCTCGTCACCGCGACCTTCCCCCTGAGCCGCGTCGCCGAGGCCTTCGCCCACGCTTCGGCCGGCCACGGCGCCAAGACGGCCATCACGCCCGGCGTCAGCTGAGTTTGCGCGGGGACTCGTCGGGAAGCGGGAAGCAGGCGCCCGCCGGGATGAGGAGGCGCACGCGCTCACCGGGCCGCGCGCGCGGCGGGGTGGGCGTGGTCACTCTCAGCACCACGTCACCCTCCGTCAGCTTCACCTGATAATCGACGCTGTCGCCCAGAAAGCTCGCGCGCACCACGTCTCCGGCGACCACATTGTCGGACGCCACCGCCGATGCCTCCGGCCCGAGCTCGATCTGGTGCGGGCGGATGGAGATGACCACGCGGGCGCCCGGTGAGAGATCGCGCGCGGCCACCTGCAGTCGCACCTGGCCGAAGCTCACCCGGTCCGCTCCGACGGCCACGGCGTCGAGCAGATTGGTCCGGCCGATGAACTCCGCGACGAAGCGGGTGCGCGGCCGCTCGAAGAGCTCCTCGGCGGAGCCGATCTGCGCCACGCGGCCGTGCTGGAGCACGGCCACCCGGTCGGAGATGACCATGGCCTCCGCCTGATCGTGAGTGACGTAGAGGGTGGTGATGCCGAACTGCTCATGGAGGCGCCGGATCTCGAAGCGCATCTCCTCGCGAAGATTCGCGTCCAGGTTGCTGAGCGGCTCGTCGAGGAGGAGGATCTCCGGCTCGACCACGAGGGCCCGCGCCACGGCCACCCGCTGCTGCTGGCCGCCCGAGAGCTCACCGGGATAGCGCGCCCCGTAGCCCTCGAGCTGCACCGCGCGCAGGATGTCGCGCACCCGCCGCTCGCGATCGGCGCGCGGGCTGCCCGTGAAGCGCAGGCCGTAGGCCACGTTTTGGTGCACGGTCATGTGCGGCCACAAGGCGTAGCTCTGGAAGATCATGGCCATGCGACGGCGCTCAGGCGGGATGACGGCGGAGGGCGAGGAGAGGCAGCGGTCGCCGACCCAGATCTCGCCTGTCTCCGGAGTGAGGAAGCCGGCCACGAGTCGGAGGGTGGTCGTCTTCCCGCACCCGGATGGTCCGAGCAGCGCCACCAGCTCACCCGGCTCCACGCGGAGGTCGAGGCCCGACACCGCGCCCACGTCGCCGTAGCTCTTGCGGAGTCCCGTGATGGTGACGCCGGGCACGCGGCTAGCCCGCCGAGCTCGACGAGCGCGCGCCCATCACGTCACGGCCGAGGAGAGACTGCATAAGGGCGACCACCACGAAGGTCATGAGCAGCATGAAGAGGCCGAGCACGGCGATGGCTCCGAACTGCCCCTCCTCCTTGAGATCGAAGATGACGACGGACATGACCTTGGTGCTGGGGGTGAAGAGGATGATGGACGCGGACAGCTCGCGGATGACCCCGATGAAGATGAAGCACCACGTGGCGATGATGCCGCTCTTCGCCAAGGGCGCGGTGATCTCGCCGAGCACGCGGAGCCGTCCGGCGCCCAGGATTCGCCCGGCCTCCTCCAACTCCGGGTGAATGCCGCGGAAGGTCGCGTCGGACTGCGAGTAGCCGACGGGCATCTCCTTGGTGAGATAGGCGATGAACAGGATCCAGAGCGTCCCGTAGAGGAGGAAGGGCGGGCGCGTGTAGGCGATGAAGAGGGCGACGGCGAGCACGATGCCCGGGATGACCACGGGAGCGAGGGTGAGAAAGGCCAAAACCTGGTGGCCGATCACGAGCTTGCGGGTGGTGATGTAGGCGAGGAGGGCGGCCAGCGCCGCGCCTACGCAGGCGGTGAGCACGCCCAGCTCGAGGGTGTTGACGATGGCGCTCTGGGTCGCGCTGTAGAGGAAGGTGAAGGACCAGTTGGCGAGGGTGAAGTTCTCCCAGCTGAGCGGTTCTGCCCACGCGTGCGAGAAGGCGGCGCGGGCGAGCACGCTGTAGGGGAGGAACACCGCGCAGGCCAGGACGGCGAGGCAGCCCGCCAGCGCGGGATAGCGCCAGGCGCCGAGCGGAATGACCCGGCGCTGGCCGCCCTTGCCTCCCACCGAGGCATAGCCGCGCCGGCCGAGTAGCTTCTTCTGCACGAGAAGGAGGAGCGCGGTGGAGAGAAGGAGGGGCACCGAGCAGGCCGCCGCCATCTCGATCTTCGGGGGGTACTGGAAGAGGGCCCACACCTGGGTGGTGATGGTGTGGAAGCCCGCGGGCAAAGCGAGGATGGCGGGAGAGCCAAACAGCGCCAAGGCCTGCAGCACGGCGAGGATGAATCCGCTCAGGATGGCAGGCAGCACCATGGGCAGGGTCACGGTGAGCGCCACCTGCAGGCGATGGGCGCCCAGGATGGCCGCAGCTTCCTCGAGATCGGAGGCGATCAGGCCGAGGGTATTGTCGATCATGATGTACACGTACGGGAAGGTGTAGAGGGCGACCACGAAGATCAGCCCCGTCATGGTGAAGATGTTGAAAAGCGGCTCCTCGGCCCCCGTGAGGCTCCGGTAGAGCTTGTTGAGGTAGCCTGCGTTGGGGCCGGCGAGCATGACCCACGCGAAGGCGCCCAGGAAGGGCGGGGTCACGAAGGACGCCATGACGAGGCTCCGGATCGCGCGCGACCACGGAAGATCCGTGCGCGCGGTGAGCCACGCCATGGGCGCGCCGATGACCACCGCTATGACGCCGGACCAGAGGGCGAGCACCACGGTGTTCCAGAGGGCCCGCTGGAGGCGCGGGTCCGCGAACACGCGGGCATACTGCGCGAGGGTGAATCCGCCCTCGCCCTGAACGCTCATGTAGCCAAGCCAGGCCAGGGGCAGGAGGATCAGGAGGACGAGGGCGGCGGCGGCCAGAACCCAGACCGGCGCCGAGCGGTCGATCCGCTCCCGCCAGGCCGGGCGATGGCGAATCAGGATCGGCGTGGAGGCGGCGCCCGTCTCCCGGCTCACCGTGGCGGAATCAGGCCCCGAAGAACTCGACGAAGCGCGTCTTGATCTCCTCGTTGCGCTTCTCCAGCTCCTCGGCGTCGACCTGCAGCAGCTTGAGCTCGGAAAGCTTGGGCTGGTCGGCGGGATAGGACACGTCGGGATGGCCGGTGTAGAGGCCTTCGCTGTCCGCGAGGACCTGCTGAATGGGACGGCTGAAGATGAAGTCGGTGAAGAGCTTGGCCGCATTCGGATGGGGCGCGAAGGCCGTGATGGCGGTGGGCGACACCACGAGGGGCACGCCCTCCTTGGGGAAGACGATCGCCACGGGATTCCCCTTCTTCTTCATCTGGTAGAACGTGTAGTCGCCGCCGTTGGCGGCCACCGCGCGTTCCCCCGAAGCGACCACGGTGGAGGGATCCACCGCCGATTGCACGAGCATGGGCCGGTTCTGCGCGAGCTGCTTGAAGTAGTCCCAGCCGTAGAGATTCACGAGGGCGAGCACGTGGGTGGCGGTGACGCCGCTGTAGCCGGGATGCGCGGTAACGAGCTTGCCCTTCCAGCGCGGATCGAGGAGATCCTTCCAAGTCTTGGGCGCGTCGCTCGCCGACACGGCTTTGGTGTTGTAGGCGATCACGTTGACGGTGGCCCGCAGCCCGTAGTGATAGCCGTCCTTGTCCTTGAAAGAGGCGGGGAACCGCTCCACGCCTGCCGGCGTGTACTTCATGAGGAGCTTCTTGTCCTTGAGAAGGACGTAGTGGCCGGCATCCGAGGTGTGGATCACGTCCACGTTCTTGATGTTGGCCTGGAGCTCCTGCATTACGCGCTGCAGGATGCGCTGCGAGCCGGTGCGCTGCACCTCGACCTTGATGCCGGGATACTCGGCCTCGAAGAGCTTGGCAATTTTCTCCGCGCTGGACAGGGCAAGGGAGGTGTACCAGACGACCTTGCCTTCCTTCCGGGCCGCCTCCACCCGCGTGTCCTGCGCGAGCCCGGGCCGGCCGGCGAAGAATCCCGCGAGGATGAGCACCAGAGCGACGGCGCGGCAACGAGTCATGGATCTCCCTCTACGCGGCCAGGGCGCGCATCAGAGCGTTCAGGTCTGGCTGGCCCGCCAGGTCTCGCGCGAGGCGGATCACCGTGCGCGCCTGCGCGTCGGGCGCGGCCAGCGAGGCGTTGCCACGGAACTTGCTCTCGATCTCCTCGCGCGACATGGGAAGGTCGGGTCCGCCTCGGGGCCGGTCCTGGCGTTCCTCGAGGACGCGTCCGTCGCGGAGATGCACCGCCACGCGTCCCACGAACTGACGCGGATAGTCGATGGTGGGGTCGACCTCGTAGCTGATGGTGCGCGCCACCGCGAGCACCCGTGGATCCCGGGCCGCCTCGTCGGTGAACTCCGCGAGGGAGGCCCGCCCCTTCACGAACATCACGGCGAGGAGATAGGGGAGGCTGAACTTGGCTGCGTACCCGTTGGCGGGACGATGCTTGTCGGCGAGAGGCTCCCAGAGGCGCGGCACCGGCCCCTCCGCGGTGCGACACGTCACGCCGGCGATGTCCTCGGGCCCGATCCCCTGCGCGTTGCGGAGCCTCAGTGCGCAGTCCATGTAGGGCTGGGCGATGGAGCCACAGGGATACGGCTTGAAGGTGAGCTCGCTCAGCTCCCATTTCTCTCCCAGGGTGGCGAGCAGGGCCTCGACGGCCGCCGCGGGGTAGACCCCGGCAAAGGCCTGATAGAAGCCGTGCGTCCCTTCGAAAACCGTTTCCGGTCCCGTGAAGCCGGCGCGGGCGAGGAGCGCTGCGGCCACGCCCGCGTGGCCGGCCCAACCGGGATGGAGACGTTTCGTCCAGGATCCGTCGGCGAGGTACTCGATGATGCCCCCCGCCTGGCTGCCGCAGATACCGAAGGCGTGGACGAGCTGATCCTCGCTGAGACCGTAGAGCCGACCCGCCACCGCGGCGGCGGCGAAGCTCGCGGTGAGCGAGGTGGGATGATAGTGGCGCGCGTGGAAGCGGCCGGGCACGGCGAGGCCGATCCTGCACATGACTTCCACGCCCGCGACGGTTGCCTCGAGCGCGGCCTGTCCCGAGGCGCCCACCGCCTCCCCGACGGCAAGCGCGGTGGTGACGGCGAGGCAGCCGGTGTGCACGATGGCGTCCTCGCGCGTGTCGTCGAAGTCGAGGCCGTGAGCGAGCGTGGCGTTGGCCAGCACGGCGCTGGCCGCTCCCACCCTGGACTTTGTGCCCATCAATGTGCTCTCCGGCTGTCCACCGAGGCGCTCGGCCGCCTCCAAGACGGCGCGGCCGAACTCCTCCCGAGACGACGCGAGGCAGCTCCCCAGCGTGTCGAGCACCAGCAGGCTCGCCCGCTCGACCACCGACGAAGGGATATCGGGAAGCGCCAGATCGAGCGCGAAGCGGGCATAGCGCCGGGCAACCGAGGGACACACGTGTGCTCTCCTGTCAGGATCGAGGCGCGGAACGCGTGAAAGCCGGGCAAGAATATCACGCGGTTCGATGGGAGTCGATGCGGAGAAAGTTGACCATCCGACATCGATCCGTCAGTCTCGCGGCAATGTCTTCCGGCGCCCGCGGACAGGCCTAGACGCCCACCGGTAACGCTCGGGCATGCCGGAGCTCACCTATGAGCCGGTGTTGGAGTGGACCTACGCCATCGCGCTCGGGCACCGTCTGACCATCCAGCGGGACGTGCAGTACGTGATCAATCTTGGTGGCGTGTCGAGCGTCGGCAATGCCGTCGTGCTCGGCATGCGGATCGCGATCGAGTTCTAAGGGGCGGGGCTACTGCTTGAGGGTGCCGTTAACGATGTTCGAGCAGTGGGTGCGACCCTGCGTCGTCTCGCCGACCGTCACCTCGTTGGTCGAGCAGAACTGGCTGGAGGGCTGGCCTATCGTGCCGCCCCCGGAGAAGGCTCCGCCGAGACCGGTGCTTCCCGACGACAGCGTGCTCCAGCCGAGGGAATTCTTCGTATCAAGGGATAGGGAGCTGCCGCCCGCCGCGGGAATATCGGTGCGCCGGTTCGAGCCCGATGTGTCCGGAACGGACAAGCCGCCAATCTGGGCCTTGTCGATCTGACGGTTCTGCGATGGGATGACAACGCCGTTGCCCTGCTGGGGCCTCGTGATCCCCCCGATGGTGACGTTGAAGTCACCCGGTCCGGCGGTCGCCGTCGAGACGGAGACGGCAATGAGGATCGATGCGATCAGGGCGTGCTTGATGGCCGTTTCTCCCCCAGTTTACGAATGTGACAGCCCGGGCGCACCTGTGCAGTGTCTGTGCCATTGCAGGCAGCGCTGTCTTGTTCGCCACATGGGGGGACGCCCCCGGAGCGCTCCCCGCTGGACTGTCCGGAGGTCCGACACCTGCGTCCCCTCCGCCATGGTTCAGCCCAGCCCTTGTCTCCCGCCAACCCTTTGACGTAGGCTGTCACGCAATGGCGAAGGCGTGGCGCGTGTACAGCGACCCGAGTGGCCAGTCGAGGATCGCCGAGCTGCCGCTCGACATGAAGCCCTTCGTCGACACGGAGGGCGCCCACGGGCAAGGGACCGCAGTGCAGCGGGCCACGAGCATCGCCTTTCGCATCTCCCCTCCGGGTTACGTGCTCGACTGGCACTGCGCGCCCCGGCGTCAATATTCGATCTCTCTCTCCGGTCATGCGGAGATCGAAGTGGGCGATGGCACCGTGGCCCGGATCGGCCCGGGCGACATCGTCCTTGCCGAGGACCTCACGGGGCAGGGGCACATCACGCGCGTCGTGGGATCCGAGCCGCGCTTCTACGCCATCGTGCCGCTGTCCGAGGCGTAGCGGGTCTCGAGACCGTCCGCTCCGTGCCCCCCCTGATCAGCTTCGACATCGACGGCACGCTGGAAGTGGGCGACCCGCCCGGACTGATCAGAGTGGAGATGCTGCGGCAGTGCAAGCAGCTCGGCTATCTCATCGGGAGCTGCTCGGACCGGCCCGTGTCGTATCAGCGGCAGCTCTGGAAGCGGCTCGAGATCGCGGCGGACTTCACCGTGCTCAAGCACCGCCTCGCCGACGTGAAGTCCGAGTTCCGCGCCGAGGCCTACTTCCACATCGGCGACACTGATCTGGATCACTTCTTCGCGGGTGGGGCGGGCTTCCACTTCTTCCGGGCCGACGCCGCGGTGCTCGAAGCCTGGGGGCCGGCGCTCTTCCTCGGCCCGCCGTGAGCGGCCGTCCCGTCTCGCTCCGCTCCGCTTCCGATCCCTCGCCCGCGAGCCCGGGGAGCAGCGCCACTTAAAGCCGTGAGCTCGGGACGGCTGCCGCAGCACACGAGCGGGGCTTGGCTCTTCCGGAGCGCGCGGCCGGTGGGGCGTCAAGCCGCCCTGCGCGACGTGCTCGCCGGCTTCACCCTGGCCGCCATGAACATTCCGCAGTCGCTCGGCTACACGAAGATCGCGGGCACGCCGGTAGTGACGGGCCTCTACACGCTCCTCCTCCCCGTGGTCGCCTTCGCCGCCCTCGGCTCCTCGCGCTATCTCGTGGTCGCCGCGGACTCCGCCACCGCCGCCATCCTCGCTGGCGGCCTCGAGCCTCTCGCGCATGCGGCAAGCGCCCACTACATGAAGCTGGCCGGCATGGTTGCGCTGCTCGCCGCGGTGTTCCTTCTTCTCGCGCGGATCCTGAAGCTCGGCTTCATCGCGGACTTCCTCTCGCAGACCGTGCTAGTGGGATTTCTCACCGGCGTGGGGTTTCAGGTGGGCATCGCCGTTCTGGGCGAGATGCTCGGCATCGCCGTCGACGCGCGAAGCACGCTCTCTCAGCTCGCCGAGGTGTTGCGCAATCTCGCGAGCGCGCACGGTCTCACCATCGTCATCTCAGCGGCGGTGGTGACGGTGATCCTCCTCTCTCGCCGTCTGGCGCCGCGGCTTCCCGGCCCGCTCATTGCCGTGGTGGGAGCGGTGGCGGCCAGCACGGCCTTCGACTTCGCGGGGCAGGGAGTGACCGTGCTGGGGCCGGTGGAGGGCGGACTTCCGAGGCTCCACGTGCCCGAGGCGAGCTGGGACGAGCTCCTCTCGATCCTGCCCGTGGCCTTCTCGTGCTTCGTGATGATCGTGGCGCAGAGCGCCGCCACCGCGCGCGCCTACGCCCTCCGGCATCGCGATCAGTTCGACGAGAACACCGACCTGTCGGGACTGGCCGCCGCCAACCTGGCCGCCGCGGTGAGCGGCACCTTCGTGGTCAACGGCAGCCCGACCCAGACGGCGATGGTGGATCGCTCGGGCGGGGGAAGCCAGCTCGCGCATCTCGTCACGGCAGGCACGGTCGCCCTCGTCCTCCTCTTCCTGACCGGCCCGCTCCAGTACCTGCCGCGCTGCGTGCTGGGAGCCATCGTGTTCACCATCGCCATCGGCCTGGTCGACCTGCGCGGACTCCTCGACATCCGGCGCGAGAGCCCTGCCGAGTTCGCGCTCGCCACGATCACCGCCGGCGTGGTGGTCGCGGTCGGCGTGGGCGCGGGTATCGTGCTGGCCATGGCGCTGTCGCTTCTCCATCACGTGCGCCACAGCTATCAGCCGCACACCGCGGTTCTCGTCGAGCAGGATGGGCATTGGCGGCCCATTCCCGCGGTGCCGGGGGCGCAGAGCGAGCCGGGCCTCGTCATCTTCCAGTTCGGCGCCGATCTCTTCTACGCCAACGCCTCTCACTTCGCGGCCGAGATCCGGGATTTGGTGGGGCATGCGCCGTCGCCCGTGCGATGGCTGGTCCTCGACGCGGGGGCCATCACCTCCCTCGACTATTCGGCGGCCCGCGTGGTCCGGCCGCTCGTCGAGGAGCTCGCGGCGAGAGGCATCACGCTTCTCATCGCGCACGCGGACCCCGCGCTACGATCGGATCTCGCCCGGCACCATCTCTCGGACGTGATCCGCGACGAGCGGATCTTCGAGCGGCTGCACGACGCGATCGCCGTGGTGCGCGGCGCGCCGCCTCGTTGACCGTCTCTGGGCGATCTGGCAGGATCAGCGCCGTGTCTCCGGCCCCGTCGCTCTCAACCAAGGAGGCGTGATCGCCATGTCAGGCACGGTGGGATTCATCGGTCTCGGCGCCATGGGCGGACCCATGGCCGCCAATCTCGTCAAGCACGGCTTCTCGCTGGTGGGGCACGACATCGATCCCGGCAAGACGGCTAAGTGGCGCGCCCGCGGCGCTACCATGGTGGAGTCCGCCGAGCGCGTGGCCGCCACCGTCGATCGCACCATCTGCATGGTGGAGACGACGGCCCAGGCGGAGGCGGTTATCGTGGGCGAGCGCGGCATCGCCAAGAGCGCCCGGCGCGGCCACATCGTAGCCTGCATGAGCACCATCGATCCCTTCGTGGCGCGTCGCCTCGCCGGAGAGCTCGCCGCCCACGGCATCGCCATGCTCGACGCGCCGGTGAGCGGCGGCACGGAGCGGGCGGCCTCGGGAGAACTGTCCATCATCGTGGGCGGGGCGCCCGAGACGGTGGCCGCCTGCAAGGATCTCTTCGAGGCTATGGGCAAGAACGTCTTCCACGTGGGCGCCCTCGGCCAGGGCCTGGCCATGAAGCTCGTGAACAACATGCTGGTGCAAGTCAACACGGTGGCGGTGGCGGAAGCGCTCGTCCTGGGGGTCAAGGCCGGCCTCGATCCCCAGACCATCTACGATGTGGTGCGGGTGAGCACGGGCACGAGCTTCGCCTTCGAATCGCGGGCGCCCAAGATGCTCGCGCGCGACTTCGCCCCGGGGGGCACCATCGACATCTCCTTCAAGGACCAGGAGCTGGAGACGGCCTTCGCCAAGCAGCTCGGGGTGCCCGTGCTCCTGGCCAACGTGACCCAGCAGGTGTACCAGGTGGCGCGCGCCGCGGGGTTCAACAAGGAGGACGGCTCCGCGCTGATCAAGGTGTTCGAGCGGCTGGCCGGGGTGCGCGTGAGCGGGGGAGCCTGAGTCCATGGCGACCTACGTGCTCGTGCATGGGGCGTATCAGGGCGGCTGGATCTGGAAGCCGGTCGCCCAGCGGCTGCGCGCGGCCGGCCACGAGGTGTATGCGCCCACCCTGGAGGGGTGCGGCGAGCGGCACGACCAGATCCGTCCGGGAATCACCGTGGGCACGCACGCCCACGAAGTGGCGCGGCTCCTCTTCTACGAAGATCTCGAGCACGTGGTGCTGGTGGGCACGAGTTCGGGCGGGATGGTCATCTGCCAGGTGGCGGAGCTCGCGGAGGACCGCATCGATCGCCTCGTCTTCGTGGACGCCCTCGCCCTCCTGCCCATGGAGCGCGTCGCCGACATCGTGAGCCGCCCCGCGGCCAACGAGGTGACCGAGCTGACCACCGCCCCTACCCGCAAGGACGCGGAGGGACGCATGTTCGCCGATCTCGAGCCAGGCATGCGCGCGTGGGCACTCGCCCGCTATACCCCGCATCCCGTCGCCGCTCTCGAGGCGCCGATGGGGCCCACGAATTTCTGGGGCCACCGCTGGAAGGCAGCGGTGATCCGCTGCCGCCAAGCCCGCAATCCTCCCGAGTCGCACCAACGGCGTACCGCGGAGCGCCTCAAGGCCTCCTACACGGAGATGGACACCGGGCACTATCCGATGCTGAGCCAGCCCGAGGAGCTGACGCGGCTGCTCCTCTCCGTGTAACGCTTCAGCGGCAGACGCTGTAGGTCATCTTGCCGAGCGTGAGTCGCGTGTTGCGGCCCTCCCCCGTGAAGCTCATGGGCAGCCGCGACTCGCCCCCGTTCGGCTCGTGGATGATCAACAGGTCGGGATTGACCTCCCAGCGCGCGGAGTAGTTGCTGCCCGTGTGCGAGCCGTTGCACGGATCGGTGTCCTTGCGAAGGAGGAGCACGCCATTGGGCTGGAAGCGGAGGCGGATGGTCTGAAGACTGAGGCCTGTGCTGCTCTCGTGACACCACGCCGTGGACACGAGAGCGGCAGCCGCGTCCGCCGCCTGCGCGTGCGCCGGTAACGGCGAGAGGGCCAAGACGGTGGAGAGGCTGCCAATGACCACGGCGACAACGCGCTCGATCACCCGGAGCTCCAGCGGGTCCATGGCGTGGCCCGCAGATACTAGGGTGTCGTGCGCCGCGCCGTCAAGAAATGGCGGCGACGTTGACGCTTCTTGGGGTGTCTGGCAGGCTCGGTGCGCGCGAGTGCGCGAAGTGGCGCGACGGGCAACCGCATCGAGATCTCGGGCGCCAACGAGGTGCACCTCGAGGGCGCGAACGTCCACACAACTAGGAATTTGGCGACTCGTTGCGGGGTTGAGCAGGCGGCCCGGCGCCAGGTTATAATCGGCCGTTGCCGCGGCATATCCACACACCAGGAAAGGCGAACCAGCACTCATGCGATACGAAGCGCCCGATTCGGTCGAAGGGGCGGTCGCGCTGCTCGCGGGAGCCCGCGGGGATGCGCGCGTGCTCGCGGGAGGAACCGATCTCCTCGTCCAGATGCGCGCCGACATCCTCGACCCCGAGCTCATCGTCGACATCAAGAAGATCTCTGAAACGCGAACGATCACCGAAGAGAAAGGCGGCTGGCGCATCGGCGCCGCGGTGACCGGCGCCGAGCTCAAGGAGCATACGAAGCTCAAGAAGGCGTGGCCGGGCGTGGTGGAGGCGGCCAACCTCATCGGCTCGACTCAGGTGCAGGGACGGGCGACCCTGGGCGGCAATCTCTGCAACGGCTCGCCCGCCGCGGACAGCGTGCCCGCCCTCATCGCGGCCGGCGCCGTGGCGACTCTGGCCGGCCCCCAGGGCCGGCGCGACCTTCCTGTGGAAGACGTCATGCTGGGGCCCCGCAAGCTCGCCCTGCAGAAAGGCGAGATCGTCGTGTCCTTCCTTCTGCCTCCGAAGCCTCCGCGCTCGAGCGATGCCTACTTGCGCTTCATCCCGCGGACGGAGATGGACATCGCGGTGGTGGGCGCCGGTGTGAGCCTGACCGTGGACGGCGGCGGTGTCATCACGGCGGCGCGCGTGGGCTTGGGGGCAGTCGCGGCCAGGGTACTCCTGGTGACGGAGGCGGCGCAGGTCATCATCGGCAGCCGCCTCGACGAAGCGGCCCAGGGTCGGTTGGAGGCGGCCGCGCGCGCGGTGTGTCGTCCCATCGACGACAAGCGGGGCACGGTGGACTTCCGGGTCGACGTGGCGGCGGTGCTAACTCGCCGGGCGGCCCTTATCGCGCTGGACCGAGCGAGGGCGAACTGATGGCCAAGCATCACATCCACGCACAGATCAATGGCGACGACGTCGAGTACCTTTGCGAGACGGAGGAGACGCTCCTCGACGTCCTGCGCGACACCCTGCATCTCACGGGCAGCAAGGAAGGTTGCGCCTCCGGCGACTGCGGCGCGTGCAGCGTCATGCTGGACGGCCGCCTCGTCTGCTCGTGCCTCGTTCTGGGCTGCGAGATGCATGGCCGCACGGTGGAGACCATCGAGGGCATGGCCCAGGGCGAGACGCTGCATCCGCTGCAGCAGCGATTCCTCGAGCACGCGGCCCTCCAGTGCGGCATCTGCACCCCGGGGGTCCTCGTGGCCTCCAAGGCCCTGCTCGAGCGCAATAACGATCCGACGGAGACGGAAGTCCGCTACTGGCTCGCCGGAAACCTCTGCCGTTGCACCGGCTACGACAAGATCGTGACCGCCGTGATGGACACCGCCGCCGCAATGAGAAAGGGATAACCATGGCCGACACGGCAACCAACGGACACGCGCAGTCCTTCGTGGGTACCCGCACCATCCGGCCGGACGGCGTCGACAAAGTCACCGGTCGCGCCCGGTTCGGGGCCGACTTCAACCTGCCGGGTCAGCTCATCGGCCGCGTCCTGCGGAGCCCGCATCCCCACGCGCGCATCGTCTCGATCGACACCTCCAAGGCCGAGGCGCTGCCGGGGGTGAAGGCGGTCATCACGCGCGACGACTTCGCTGACCAACCCTCGGAGTTCATCCCCGCGGGCGAGATGATGATGAACTACAAGGACGTGGTCCGGAACGTCATGGCCCGCGAGAAGGCCCTCTACGAGGGCCACGCGGTGGCCGCGGTGGCCGCCACCAGCGCGGCCATCGCCCGGCGCGCTCTCAAGCTCATCGACGTGAAGTACGAGGTGCTGCCGCATGTCATCGACGCGGTGGCCGCGATGCAGCCGGGCGCTCCGCTGCTCCACGACGATCTCTTCACGGCGGGCGTCGAGCCCAAGCCCGACAAGCCTTCGAACGTGGCCAAGCGCATCGAGATCAAGCTGGGCGACCTCGAGGCGGGCTTCAAAGCGGCCGACCTCGTCATCGAGCGGGAGTTCAAGACGGCGCCCGTGCACCAGGGGTACATCGAGCCGCACGCCGCGCTGGCCAGCGTGTCCGAGGACGGCACCACCGAGCTATGGTGCACCACGCAAGGGCACTTCATCGTGCGCGCGCACTGCGCGAGGCTCCTCGGCCTCGACATGGGCAAGGTCCGCGTCACCGCCACCGAGATCGGCGGCGGCTTCGGGGGCAAGACCGTGGTGTACCTGGAGCCGCTGGCTATTGCGCTCTCGCGGAAGGCCAAGCGCCCCGTGAAGATGGTCATGTCGCGCGAGGAGGTCTTCAAGGCCTCCGGGCCTACCTCCGGCGCCACCGTGCGGGTCAAGATGGGGGTGAAGAAGGACGGCAAGCTCGTGGCCGCCTTCGCCGAGCTCAAGTACCAGGCGGGCGCCTTCCAGGGCTCGCCCGTGCAGCCTGGCGTGTTCTGCGCCTTCGCCCCGTACGACATCGAGAACGTGCACGTGATCGGCTACGACGTGGTGTCGAACCGACCCAAGGTGGCGGCCTACCGCGCCCCCGGCGCTCCCATTTCCGAGTACGCCGTGGAGAGCGTGGTGGACGAGATCGCCAAGAAGCTCGACATCGATCCCGTCGACCTGCGCCTGCAGAACGCCGCGCACGAGGGGACCAAGGCGGCCTACGGGCCCAAGTTCGGTCCCATCGGCCTCGAGGAGACGCTCAACGCCATCAAGAAGACGGAGCACTGGAACGCGCCGCTCCGGAAGTGGCAAGGGCGCGGTGTCGCCTCCGGGTTCTGGTTCAACATCGGCGGCGAGACCTGCGCCTCGCTCACCGTGAACGAGGACGGGACGGTCTCGCTGGTGGCGGGTACACCCGACATCGGCGGGCTCCGCGCCTCGCTGACCGCGGTGGCCGCGGACGAGCTCGGCGTACCCTACGACAAGGTGCGCCCGATCATCGGCGACACGGGCTCCATCGGATTCAACTTCCTCACTGGGGGCAGCCGCTCCGCTTTCTCGGGCTCCATGGCCATCGTGGAGGCCGCGAAGCAGATCAAGAGCGAGCTGTGCGCGCGGGCCTGCAAGCTGTGGGAGGCCAAGCCCGAGCAGGTCGAATTCTCCGGGGGCGCCGTCCGGCCGCTCGGCGCCCTCGCCGAGAAGGTCAAGCCCATGACCATCGCCGACTTCGCCAAGGTCGCGGGCAAGACGGGCGGACCCATCGGCGGCGTCGGGCGCATCAACGCGCAGGGAGCGGGGCCGAGCTTCGGCACGCACATGGTCGATCTCGAGGTCGATCCGGAGACAGGGCGCGCGACGATCCTGCGCTACACGGTGGCCCAGGACGCCGGCCGCGCGCTGCATCCCGCCTACGTGGAGGGGCAGTATCAGGGCGGCGCCGTGCAGGGTATCGGCTGGGCCCTCAACGAGGAGTACATCTACGGCGAGGACGGCAAGCTCCAGAACGCAGGCTTCCTCGACTACCGCATGCCCGTGGCCTCGGACGTGCCCATGATCGACACCGTGCTCGTGGAGGTGGCGAACCCGAAGCATCCGTACGGTGTGCGCGGCGTGGGCGAGACGCCCATCGTGCCGCCGCTGGGCGCCATCGCCAACGCCATGGAGCAGGCCACGGGCATCCGCTTCACCGAGTTGCCCATGTCGCCGCCGAGGGTGCTCAAGGCGCTCAAGGAGAAGGGCCTCCGCAAGGCCTAGGACGCGCATGGCGCGCGTGGTGCTGGTGGGGAACCTCGCGCAGCTTACGGGGGGCGTCGCCGAGTTCGAGCTCTCGGCGACGTCTGTGAAGCAACTCTTCGAGCAGCTCACCGAGCTGCATCCAGCCCTCGGCCCGCATCTGGACGAAGGCATCGCCGTGGCCATCGACGGCCAGATCTACCAAGACACGCTCCTCGAGCCGATCCAGCCCGACAGCGAGGTTTATCTCCTTCCGCAGATCGCGGGCGGCGGCACCTCTCCTTCCTAAGTCGAGTGCGGCACGTGTGCCCGGCCGGGTGGCGGCGGGGGGAGGGGTGCGCTCAGGCGGAGTGGGACCCCCTCGTCCTGCGCGCCGCCCGGAGG
>Ga0306921_10000401_pt1 | contig 37304 bp, 35 predicted proteins | sample sta12Cox44000080_FD_203760 | JGI IMG/M metagenome (GOLD analysis project Ga0306921, IMG submission 203760) | Lab enrichment of tropical soil microbial communities from Luquillo Experimental Forest, Puerto Rico - statoxic.12C.oxic.44.000.080 (v2)... | ecosystem: Environmental > Terrestrial >... | reverse complement strand
GGCCTGCGATGAACGCGCAGGATCTAGCGAATGCGGCGCCAGGAATCGAAAGGGCGGTTCAGGGATTCGGCAAAGCCGCGAAGGCTTGATCAATAGGCTCTGAAGAGCCTATTAAGATTGCTGCGGCACTTGCACACAGGCAGAAAATCTGCTGAGCTTTACTGAACGTCTGCTACTTTGCCGCCGATAAAAGTTACCTTGATGTCCTTGTAGACGAAAATCTCCTTGGAACCCAGGGCGATTTTCTTTTCCGGCTGACCGATCATGCCGACCACCTCATCCTCGGTCTGGCCGAGTTGGATTGTCGGAGGAGGCTGAGCAGGAGCCTGTTCCTGAGCAGCTTGCTGCTGCCCCTGGTCTTGTCCCTGTTGTTGATTGCCCGCTTGCTGTTGATCTCCCTGAGCCGAATCGTCCTGCTGGACTTTGAGGACTTCGCCAACCATGTTCAAGACCTGATCGGCGGGAGGAGTCTGGCCATGTGGGTAGAGGAATTTGAGAGTGCAATAATAACGAACGTCATTAACGGCGTCGGTGAACAGAGTGAAAACAACGCCGTCGGCCAGCGTGTCAATCCTGGTGACCCAGAACTTCTCTCCAGTGACGTAGTATCGCGTGGTGACGCTCTTCGGAGGCGGATGACCGATGAAGGTGCCGAAACTCTGCGCCTTCTCATGCGCCGCAAAAGCGCCCGCAGAAAGCTTGCCGTCCTTGTAGGTGTTCTGGGGCGGCGCGCCGGTGGTCGTGGCGTACATCAATAACCTATCCTTCTCCAGAATGAGAACGGAGCCGGCGGTGACGATATCGGTTTTGTCAGCGGTGGTCTTGGTGATGGCGTACTTCGTTTCCAACTGCTTCTGGAGTCCAACCGCCTGGTCCGCCCGGCTGGGAGTTACGCCGAAAGACGAAAATAAGATTGCTGCCACAGCGATTGACGCAACGAATGCTCTCCGCGAAACCATGGTTCCTCACTTATAAATTTCTGCGACGCCGAAACGTCGGGAATCGTTAGGGGTTAATTTTGGAGCGGAGTCGCAGGAGCCGGAACAAATGCGCTCTGGCTCCCGCGTCCAATCAACTGCGTTACATGCCGCGTTACTTGCCGCCTTGGCTTGAACCGGCCTGTTGCTGCTGCACTTCCGCTTCGGCCGCGTCGGCATCCTTCTGCTGATCGTTCAACTGCGCTTCCACGTCGAGATCAGGTTCCACTTTTCCGTCGGGATTCACGCGCCCGCCAGGCTTCGGACCGGCAGGAATGCCATCCTTGCCCTGCTTTTCGGCGAGCGTCTTGAGACCCTGATCGAGCTGTTCGCGGAAGTGATTATGCATTTCCTGAAGATCGTCCACGGCCATCGCCACTTGCGAACCAGAATTGCAGTCGCCCTTCTGGCTGCTGCTGACGAGGACCTTCACGTTCTTGTTATCGTCCGGAGTGTCGTCAATGCGGGTTACGACATCACCGGGAGAGAGAGAGCAGTCGGAACCGTCGGGAGCCTGCTCGGTGAGAACGGTGGCAACGATAAAAGTCCGGTGATTGGGATCGAGCGCGGCAGGCACTTCTTCCTGCTGAGCTCCAGCGCCTCCGGCCGACGCACTCTGCTGACCACCTGCTGCTGCCCCACCTGAGCCGGAAGCCGGTGCGCCGGCTTGGGCTTTTTCGGCCTCGAGTTGAGCGCGCACTTCATCTGCGATGGCTTGCTTTACTTCGGGTGTAAGGGCCGGGCCGGCATTGTCGCCGCCTCCGGCGTTATCGGCTTGGCCTCCGCCAGCATAGTCACCCATTGCCCTGGCGTTCGCCGCTGCGGCCGCATTGGCATTGGCCTGAGCTTGCGCTTCATAGGCTGCCTGCAGGTTCTGGCTGATCAAGTAGTCCGTCATCCAAAGCGCTGCACTGGCATAGACCGGATACGGATTGAAGTAGTAGCCATAGTATCCGTACCACGGCGCTGCGCCCCAGCCCCACGAGTAAGCAACTGGCGCTGCCCACGGGTTGTATGCCCAGCCGTAGAATGCCGGGCCGTAGTAATAAGCCGGGACGTAGCCGTAGTAGCAGCAATATCCGCGGTAGTAGTAGCCGCGGTAGCCGTAGGCATAGTAGTGGCCGTGATAGTAGTAGGTGCGGCTAGAGTAATAGTGACCGCCCCGAGCATAGCGGTGATCCACATATCCGCGGCCTCGGCCGGTGTTCACCGTGCGCACGTGCTCGCCCTTTGCGTTTACGTGCTCGGACGAAATCGTCCGGCCGCCGCGAGCGTTGCGATTGATGGTGGCACCCTTGGCTGTGTGGACCTGACTAACATGCCCGTTGGAGTTGACGCGAGCCGTTGCGCCGCTCTTGGTGCTGACAGTTTTCGGAGTCGCCGCCTTGCTTGCTCCGCCGCCTTTGGTGCTTGATGTGCCGGCGCCTTTGCCACCTGCGCCCGCTCCGCTGCTCTTGCCGCCAGTCGCAGCGGTGTTGGTCTTGCCAGTCCCAGCAGCCGTCGTGGATTTGCCGCCGGCCGCAGTCGTCGTAGTCTTTCCGCCGCCAGCGGTCGTCGTGGTCTTGGCACCGCCCGCGGTGGTGGTTGTCGTGGTCTTACCAGCACCCGCACTGGTCGTGGTCTTGCCGCCTGCTGTCGTTGTAGTAGTGGCGCGACCGCCGGTCGTGGTGGTTGTGTGGCCGCCGTTAGTTGTGGTGGTTGTGTGGCCACCGGTGTTAGTCGTCGTGGTGTGACCGCTGGTGTTCGTGGTGGTATGACCGGCGCCACCTCCGCCGCTAGGATGGCTTCCGCCACCACCGCCGCCTGACGGGTGCGGCGCTGGCGCGGATTTCGGCGCCGAACCACCACCGGCTCCTCCTCCTTTATTCTTCTGAGCGTGAGCGATGCCGGGAGCGAGAATGAGGGCGACCAAAACAAACAAAAACTGAATGAATCTTTGATTCAACTGGGCCATTTCACTGCCTCCTGATCATGCAAATCTTTTTTTCTCCGCTTCACCATTAAGAATGTGCAGCATCCCCGAAACTCAATTCCCACGCATCACGCACAACCTGCCGCGCTTTCACAACTGGAAGCCGCCAACGGAAACATCCAGGGCGATGGCAGCTTCGTCCGAATTAGAACGTAAGGAACGCGATGAATCCCCGATTTTCGCCGGAATCTTGACCAAACAATAGGGCAGAGTAACTTGCCATGTCAACTCCAGCGGCGCTCCTGGTTTCGCGCAGGCCATCACCGCCTAAAGGTAGATCTTTCCAAGCCAGCTATCGGCCAGACTCTAGCGCTCAGGTCAGTCGGATTGATCCGTCGAATCGAAACACCCGTCACTTCGCATTGCGTATTTCCCGACCGTTTCCCGTCACGATGGATTCGAGAATCGGCCAGATTCAAACTTTTCACACACGGACGCTGTGATTCCTTGCCAGGAGGCCGACTTTCTGCATCCAAGTGAGATTGTCAGAGCTTGCGGCGCGTTGCCTCGCGTTTTTTCGTCAGTTATCATTTGAAACAACCGAGGCGCCGCGGGGGATGCTGGTGCGTGCGACGACGGTGCAAAGAATGTCAGAGGGGGACAAACAAGTGGGAAGGGTGAGCACGCCCGTGCTGAGCATACTGGTTGCTCTCGGCGTCATCGCGCTTCTCGCATGCGCTGAATATGCGATCCCACGATGGTTGCATCCGGGACCGGGCGAGAGCGGATCGTTCTTCTCGTCGAATAGCCCGGCGCCTGCTGCCTCCGCATCTCGCCCCGCACCGGCGGCAAAACCGGAATCGGCTTCCGATTCTGCTTCCTTCCACAACGACGCGAGGCTTGCGAAAAAACACATCCCCGCGCGCAAATCCCGTGCGGATGCCGGGGCGAGCTCGCATTCATCGCCAGCTGCGGATCCTCCGGGTTCATCTGAATCGCAAGATGCCAGCCAACCATCGCGTACGGCTGAACAACCGCTCGCTGCTGAAGAAAGTTTACGCGCGACGGAAGAGGCAACCGCACATCTCGTGGAATTAGAGCGTGAAGAACGCGACCGTCTTTTCGATCGCGCCCGAGCAATGAAAGACCGAATCGAAGCAGCTCAGAAGCGGCAGCCTGCGCCGCGCGAAGATCTTGCGTTCTCGCAACAACGATTCCAAAACGACCTGAGCCAGGCAGACGCCGCTCTAAGATCTGCGGATGTGCAGAAAGCGAAAGTCTACCTGGACCTGGCCAAAGGCGAGCTTGAGACGATCGCGAAACTCCTCGGCCGTTAAGAGACGCCGCAGAAATCCCCCATCTGGAATGAAAGTTACGGTTCATTAGCTCGCTCGCAGAACCTTCATCCAGTGCAATGTGACCGGTTTGGGTTCGAGGGCTTCAATCTCGATTTCGGCTGCAGGTCCTTCCGTCCGTTCGCGCCAGCGGTAAACACCGGGCTCGGTCTCTTCACGGATGCGGCCGCTCGCCGGACGCAAAAACTCGCGCGCGTCATCGAGCGAAGCAGTTTCGCGCGTAGCGGGCCGCGAGAGCGCTTCTACGGCGTAGCTCCGCAGGAGTTTGGGCCAGTAGGTCTCGAATAGAGAGGCGGACGCGAACACATCACTCCACGCCACTTCGCCGCCGAAGGCCACCACCACTCCAACTACGTCGTGGTCCTTCGTCGTTCGCTCGAACCGCTTTTGCAATTGCCCGGCCAGTTCTTCGACGGATCTTCCGACGCGCGGCGACTCATAGATTTGTTTGTAGGACATTGTCGGAGCATTTGAAGCGATCACCGCATCCACATCGTTCTGAGAGAGTGCTGGTGCTGCCGCGGGAGCGCCTGTTGCTGTTCTCGAGCCCGCCGTCGTGCCGGCGCGAGCGCTGCTCATCGGAGCAGCTCCGCGCACAGCCGCCCACACCTGCGCCTGGCTTTGATCCACGGCTGCTTTCTCGCGCACACTCGGATGCACGATCGTGCCGGAAGCTTTGAATTTATCCGTGCCGCCCGTCCAGCGCCCGTGCTCGACGCAGAAAACGCTGAGCGGAAGCGGATCAGCACCAATCGGAACGATGCGGTCCTTTCCGATCACTCGATCCTGCTTGCCGCCCGAAACCACTTCTCCTGCGAGAAGAAGGAGCGGGCGTTTGCCGCGGTTGATGAGCACCAGCTGATTTACCTGCGCGCTGCCGTAGGAAGCAGCACCGCCGCCATCGTCTCGAGTGCGGCGCATATAACTGCCTTGCTCGGTGACAATGGCGTCGCCGGAAGCGAGGGCCTCATCGAGCGTGGCGAATCCGCTCGATTCGGCTTGCCGCGAAGCGTATACGGGAAACACGGTGAGGTTTTCGTAGGTGACGGCCTCGCCGAGCCGCCAGCCTCGAGCGGATTTTTCGTCACCGCCAGAAGCGGCGCGGACATTTGAATCGGCGTTGGTCATAAGAATTACTCCCGCCGCCAGGGCGAGAACGGAAAGTGCGAGTATTCCGAAGACGTTAGTGCTCTTGGGTCTGGGTGCCATGTGGAAGTCCCCCTTGGCCGGTCTCCCCGCCTGGAGCCACTTCGCGGCCTTCGGTGATGAGAACGAGCGGGCACAGTTTCCTTGCACGTTTTTTTGAAGGAAATTAGCAGGGTTGGAGCAGGCGGTAACGGCCTAAGTCTAGAGGTGTTCCCGGTACTTCTGCTGCTTTTCGCGCTTCTTGCGGTCTTCTTCTTCCTGGTGCTCGAACTCGACCATCTCTTCTTCGCTCATCTGGTAGTCCTCGCGGGAGGCGAACATGGCGCCGCTGCGCTTGTCGCGCGCGGAACGGGAGCCGTGGCGGCGACGGCGGATGGTGAAGTCCATGCTGCGGATCGGGGAGGCTATGGCTCCCGCTTCCACCAGAAGATCGCCCACTTTCTCGAGGAATTCATTCAGATGATAGGGCTTGAGCGAATAGGGCAGGCCTTCCCGCTCGAGCACCGGCTGAGTCTCCTTCGCCGCGAGAATCGGAATAAGGAAAAGTACGCGAATGCGCTTCGGCCGGGCGGCATCGATTTCGGCGTCAGCGGGTGCGTCGGCTTGCCCTTGGGCGAGCTCCTTGAGGGTGGTGAAAATCGGGCCGCGGATGTCGGTAAGCGCCACATTGACGATCACCAGGCTCCAGGCGCCGCTGGCAATCTCCGCCATCGCGTGGGAGGCCAGCGGGACGATCCGGACGCGCCAACCTTCGGAATCGAGGACGTTTTTGAGTGCGCGTTGGCTCACGATATCGTCGTCAATGATCAGGATCCCGACTTCGGCCACGGTTGAGTAACCTCGACTCGCTTGCTATGCATACCCTATCGGCTAATCCCTCGAGTATAAGCCGGCCCACGGGGGCGGCAATTTTGATTCGCCCGGGGGCGTGCCTAGAGGACATCCTGCATCTACGGACAGGCGAAATAAAAGCGAAACTTTCACTTGACAAAGCGAAAAAAAAGCGAATAAGATGCAACTCGTGCAGCGAGGCTTGCAATGGCCACTCTTCCCATACTTCGAGCCGAACCGCCGATGCTCCCGCGTCGGAGGCCCCGGCCGAATCAGACCAGTCTCACCCTTTTCCCCACAGCCGCTCGCCACGGCGATAGTGAGTCACCTAGCAGTGCTTCCGCGCCCACTCCGGTCCCTGACCGGAGGACGAAGCCTGCTACGGAACTGGTCGGCATCGCACGCCTCGCTGCTTCCTCCCCCTGCGCGGATGCCAAGCGCGGGACGGAATATTTCCTGCTGCCCGTCCGGTCGATACTGAACCACTGCGATTCTGAGCGGGTGCCGTTCGCTTGGACCGTGAATCCCTACCGGGGATGCGAATTCGGATGCAAGTATTGCTACGCGCGCTATACCCACGAGTATATGGAGCTGGACGGCGGGGATTTCGAATCGAAGATTTACGTGAAGCAGAATGCCGGGCCGGTGACTGAGCGCGACCTGGCGAACGAGAAAATCTGGGGCGAGCACATCGCCATTGGGACTGCTACCGATCCCTACCAGCCTGCCGAGAAAGAATTCGGCGCCACGCGGGCGGTCCTGGAAAAAATGGCCGAGCGCGAAGGGCTGAGCCTCTCCATCACGACAAAGTCGAATCAGGTGGTGCGCGATATCGACGTGATCAAGCGGATTTCCGAGCGGTCGTCGATCACGATTCATATGACGGTGACGACGCTGCGCACGCGGCTTGCGCGGATGCTGGAGCCTCGCGCGCCACGCCCGGATTTGCGGCTGGCGGCGTTGCGACAAGTGCGCGACGCGGGAATCAATGCGGGCGTGAACGCGATGCCTGTGTTACCGGGATTGACGGATCGCGAACAGGATTTGGATGCGCTGGCACGCGCTGCTCGTGACGCAGGTGCGCAGTGGATTGCGGCGAGCGTGCTGTTCCTGATGCCGTCATCGCTCAAGCAATTTCTGCCGTTCATCGATGCGAAATTTCCGAAGCTGGGGAAGCGCTACCGCGAATGGTACCAGCGCAAAGGCTATGCGCCGGAAGAGTACCGAAAGGAGATTTCCGAGCGGTTCGAACATCTGCGCCGGAAGTACGGGCTCAGTTCGAGACCGGAGCGCTACAGCGCGAGCAAGCAGTGGAGGTCGCCGCAATTGGCGCTAGAGCTTTCGGTGTAAGAGCCTTGCTAAGGAATGATGATGCGCGAGGTTTCTTGCTCTGGCGCCGAGGCCGGCAGAGGAAACTTTGCGCGGAGAAAGCCTAGAAACGCGCGCGAGAGAGGCCGGCCGTTGGTTTCCCGTTTTCCGACGCGCAGCAGAAACACGAGCAGCTGAAAAATCTCGGAATCTTTCAAAGTCGAGAAGCCGGCGCGCGACGATTCTTCTCTCTTGAATTCCTGCAGAAATGCGGCGAGGTGCCCATAGAGCGCTCGCGGGGTAGGCAAATTAGGCGGCCGCTCGTAATAGATTCCAGTGCCGAGCGTGCGATACGTTTCCGCGAGCGCTTCGAGAGCCGCAAGGGCTGCGGCATCGTTTAATTCCTTGTTCTCGAAATGGAAACGATGAATCGTGCCGCCAACGCCTGTGACCACGGGCCACTTTTCGTACACGAAATCCACCGGAAATTGGATGTCAGGATAGGGAAATTCCTCTCGCGGAGCCGGCTTGCGGTGCTCGGCTTCGTAGCGGTGAGCGGCGATCAGGTACGAGCAGTCAACCGGGCAATCGATCGTCACTTCGCGCCCTTCGCCGCAACAGACCGCACAGATCTTTTCCCCCTTTGCGGGGCAGAACCGCTTGGGTGGCCGCTTTTCACAAATCGTGCAGCTCATGCACACTCCTCATGTCGCTAAAAGAACGCGCTCAATGCAAAGGGAGTCCGAATATAAGAAGAACCTAAATCGCCTCTGCTATCTGCTTGCGGCTTGCGGGACGGGACGCGCATCGAGCAGAGCAATTTCCAGTGAAATTGTTTCCACGGTGTGCTCGTCGCCAAATTTCGAATTGATCATCAAGTTGTAGAGCGAGCGCAAAGGCCACTCCTTGCCGAAATAGTGGCGAATGAACGCGGCTCGTTCGGCGTCCACTTCTTCGACCAGCTGGGCCGCCTCTTTTTCGGATTTTCCGAGGCTCATGATGCGGCGAATCTTTTCCTCCACCGGCGCGTAAATAAAAACGTGGAACACATCCGGCCGATTACGCAGAATGTACGGCGCGCCGCGTCCTACGATCACCGAGTTGCCGCGCGAAGCGACATCCTCAACCACCTTATGCAACACGGCGACCATCCGGTCGGCGTCAAACATCTGCGATTCGCCTTCGAGCGGCAGGGTGCGCTCGTAGCTGCCGCGTGCATAGACTTTGAAGAGCCGGTGAAGCAGAGAATCGCAGCGTTCATCACAGCGGAGAGCGGCCCGATGGTCCACTTTGGCGACCCGCGCAATTTCCGCGGTGAGCTCTTCGTCCCAAAGCTTCCAGCCCAGCCGCGCCGCGAGACGCTTCGCGATGTTGGCTCCGCCGCTGCCGTATTCCCGTTCGAGGGTGACGATCCGGATTGGCATCCTGAAACCTACGCTACAGGTTAGTGTACCGCCATCGGTCCGCCCGGCTTCACTTTTTTCATCAGGAAGACAAACGGAATCATAGCGAGAACTGCAACGCCGAGGAGTTTGAAATTGTCGATGTAAGCGAGCATGGTGGCCTGCTGGTTCACAAGATTGGACACCATCCCGTAGGCCTGATGCGTGGCTTCGTAGCTGCTGGAGCCGCGCGAGACAAATAGGTGCGTCATGGCGTTGATCATCGCTTGCAGGCGGCTGCTTCCATTATTTACGTGGTCCACCAACTGGTTCTGGTGGAATTGTGACCGCCGCTCGAGCATCGTGGTGACAAGCGAAATTCCCACGCTTCCGCCTATGTTTCGCGCGAGGTTGATCAGACCCGAAGCGGCGTTGTTCTTGTCTTTCGGCAAAAAGGCGTAGGCAACCGTGTTAATCGGAACGAAGAGGAATGCCAGGCCAAGAGCCTGAAAGCCGCGGGCGATTGCAACGGTCCTAAAATCGATCGACAGGTCGAAACTCGTCATGTGAAAAAGAGACAAGCCGACGACAGTGAGTCCAAATAACAAAAGGATCCGAGCGTCGTAGTGGCCGAGCAGATATCCCACAAGCGGCATGGCCAGGATGATGGCGAATCCGCCGGGCATAAGCGCGAGTCCCGCTTGTTGCGCGGTGTAACCCATGATGGTTTGGAGAAACAGGGGAATCAGAACCGTGCTCGACAGCAGTGCAAATCCAACCATGAACATCAGTAGGTTTCCAACGGCGAAGGAACGGTCGCGAAAGAGGTGAAGATCAATGATGGGATCCTTGTGGCGCCACTCCCAGATGATTACTGCGATGAGCGCCGTAACGCTGATCGCCGTCATCGCAGTGATGAAATGCGAACCGAACCAGTCGTCGCGCTGACCTTTATCAAGTACCACCTGCAGCGTGCCGAGGCCGAGCGTGAGAAGGCTGAGACCGATGTAGTCGATGCGGAACCCTGTCTTTTTCTCGCGCTGCATGTAGGGCGGATCGGAAATCAAACGATTCGTGAGGAACAACGAGATGAGTCCTACCGGGATGTTGATGAAGAAAATCCAGCGCCACGAGAAGTTGTCTGTGATCCATCCGCCCAGTGTGGGTCCGATAGCCGGCGCAAACACTACCGCCATCCCGTAGACGGCGAACGCCATGCCGCGCTGCTTCGGCGAAAACGTGTCAGCCAGAATCGCCTGTTCGCTGGGCTGCAGTCCGCCGCCGCCTACACCTTGCAGCACGCGGAAGAAAATCAGCGCGCCGAGAGAAGGGGCGAAACCACAGAGGCACGAGCTGACCGTGAACAGCGCGACGCAGGACATGTAAAAACGCTTGCGGCCGATCAAGGCGGAAAACCAGCCGCTCATCGGCAACACGATTGCGTTTGAGACGAGATAAGACGTGAGAACCCAGGTGGCTTCATCCTGTCCGGCGGAAAGACCTCCGGCAATATGCGGCAACGCAACGTTGGCGACGCTCGTGTCCAGCACTTCCATGAACGTCGCGAGCGTAACGGTTAGCGCGATAATCCAGGGGTTAACTGTGGGCCGCTCAAAGTCGCGCGGTGCCGAAATGGCCGCGCTGACACTCATTTCACATAGACCTTGGGTTCAACGGACATGCCCAGCCGCAAGTAGTGGTCGCTGTTTTCGCCCGGATCGAGCACGATTTTCACCGGCACACGCTGTACCACTTTTACGTAATTTCCAGTGGCGTTTTCCGGAGGAAGAAGACTCGTGCGCGCGCCGCTTGAGCCGGCGATGCTGTCCACATGCCCTTTGTATTCGCGGCCGTTGGCATCCACCTGAATTTTCGCCTTCTGCCCGGGCTTCATATACTTCAACTGTGTTTCTTTGAAATTCGCGGTGAACCAGACTTCGTTGAGCGGAACGATGGTGAATAACTGCTGTCCCGGCTGCACGTTCATGCCGACCTCGGCATTTTTCATCACTACGCCATCCACCGGCGCCATGAGCTTCGTGTACTGCAGATTCAATTCGGCCTGCTCGACCGCCGCTCGCTTTTGCGCAACGGTGGCAATTGCCGACCGTGCCCGCGCTTGCGACGCTGCCACCTGCTGCGGGCCGGTCTGTGAAGACCGCCAATTGGCTTCTGCCTGCAGTAGCCGTGCGCGTGCCTGATGAATCTGTTGTTCTGCAGCGGCGGCGGAAGCCGCGGCCGACGCGACGGTAGCAGTGCTGGCCCGCGAGGCGGCCAACGCCTGATCGTATTGCTGTTGCGAAACTTCCTGCTTATCAACAAGCTGTTTGTATCGAACCAGATCGTCTTGCGCTTTTACGTCGTTTGCCTGAGCTTCCGCGAGTTGCGCTTTTGCCGCGTCAGACTGTTGCTGTGCGCCCGCAATACCCGCCTTTGCATTTTCCACGTCCGCTTCGCTGGCGGAGGTTTGGCTCGTCGTACTGATTGATGTAATTGGAACGTTGATGCCCAGAGAGGCGGCCTGCGCTTCGGCATCCGCCAGATTCGCGCGCGCTTGGTCCGCTGCCACTTGATAATCCCGCGGATCAATTTCCGCCAGTACCGTCCCGACTTTCACATACTGGTTGTCGTCCACATTTACCTTTTGAATGTAACCGGAAATTCGCGTGCTCAGCGGCATCAGGTGACCATCCACTTGCGCGTCATCGGTGCTCTCATAGCTCGCGAAATAGCGCCAGGCGAAGAAGCCGCCAATCAAAAGTACGAGCACGGCGCCAATAATGAGCCATCGCGTCGCAGGATTTCTGCGAAACCTGTTTCGTGCGGATCCGGAGGGCGGAGGCGCGGCCGAGTGCGTTTCTGACTGCGGCGCACTTTGAGTATTGGGCTCTTGCGTGACAGGAGGATTCGGCGACGTTTCGACGTCCGTGCGCTGTGCCATGGTCATTTTCCTTTGAAGTACTCTTTCACGCCCAGTTCCGCCTGTCCGACGGCTCGGGCCAGAGAAATCTTGGCGTAGTTGAAATTGTAGAGGCTCGAGATGTACTGCTCGTTCGCGCTGGCCACTGCTTCCTGCGACTGCACCACTTCCACCGTGTCCGTTACGCCGGCTGCGAAGCGATCGATAGATTGCGTCAGCGTCTCAGCGGCGAGGTCAATGTTGCTTCGCGCCACCGCCACCTGCTCGGCCGAAGACTGCAAGTTAAAAATGGCCGTGCGTACGTCCGCGTCGATCTGGCCTCGCAAGTTTTCTGCTCGATCGCGGCTTTGCTGAAGCTGCGCATCCGCCTGCAGCACGTCTCCATGAACACTGCCGCCCTGAAAGATTGGAATATTCAGCGTGCCGCGTACGTCGAACACGCCGTGATTCGAGGAAGCATGTTGTCCCGCAACGCCGTAATCCGCCGCGAATGACAAGGAGGGGTAATACTCCGCCGCCGCCGCCTTGCGCGAAAATTCCCTCGCCTTCACGTCCGAAAGCGCCGCTTGGTAATCAGACCGATTCACATAGGCGCGCGCCAGCGCTTCATCCACCGCGATTCCTTCGAGCGGCGCGTAGGGCGACTTGTCTGTCAAATCGAATTGCTGTCCCGGCGCAAGTCCAATCACCCTCGCAAGCGTCAGCTTTTGAATAGCGAGGTCGTTCCGCGCTTGAATCAATTGCTGCTGGCGTGTTTGCAGTTCCACTTTCGCGCGCAACGCATCGATGGCAGGCGATGTTCCCGCGTTGAAACGATCGTTGGCCTGATCGTAGAGTGCTTGTGCCGTTTTCACCTGCGCGGCGGCCGTCTCGATCCGCGCTTCATCGGCGATGGCCTGCAGGTAATTGAATCCCACCGCCAGAACCACGAGATCGCGCGCATCCTTGTAGCTGTACTCCGCAGATTTCACGCTCGCGTTGGCTGACCGCGTTTTATTAATCGCTTTCCAATCGAACAGTTGCTGGCTCAAGAAGGCGCGTGCGTCAAAATATGAAAATGGGCCTACAACGCTGGGAACGTTTTGCCCCGGAATATTGAAGCTTAAACCAAATTCCTTCAGGTTTACTTGCGACACGTCTATCAACGGACTCGCTGTCACGTGTGGCAGCAGCGCGCTCAATTGTTGCCACCGTGTACCGTGCGCCGCCTGCACGTCCTGATTGGAAAGTAGCGCCCCGAGGTTCTGCTTCAAACCTCGCTCAATCGCATCCTCAAGCGTGATCGGCAAAACGCCCGGCACGAATTTCCCCGGCACGCTGCCGGAAAAAGTGCTCTGCGCTTGAGGCGCCGCCGGCGATTGCGTCTGGCTTCCGCTCGACGAATCGCTCGACGAGCCTGATTGCGTCGCCGACGGTCCAGCCTGTGGGCTCGGTAGTCCAGGCGGCGCTAATTGCGCAAACGCGATCCTTGTGCTGCCAAACACTAAGAAGGCCAGAGCGAAGAACGACTTGAGAAAACGGCTGTTCACGTGGTGGCCTCCTCCTAATTCCTTACAATAATTGATGAAATGCGGAATTCGAAAGACTCAGTGACGCGCCGATAAAATGGCGCTCAGACTCCTGTAAAACTCAATTTCGCTTACGCTCTGTTCCGCTTCGAACCGCGCCGGCCCGCAAGCTAGGAGCAATCAAATTCCAGGTCTTGCTTGCGGTCGCTTGGAAATGTGTTTCTGGATTTAGCGCCCAAGCCATCGTAAAGCCGATCACCACAGTCTGGATCACCCGCGCCAGTTCAATTGGAGCAGCGTCGGACCGGATTTCTCCTCGTTTCTGGGCCAAAGAAATAATTTCGGCGAGCATCTTGCGACTGGTGCGCATCCGCTTCTGCAGTTCCGCGCGAACCGGCGCACACGAGGCATGCGCCGCATAAATCGCTCGAAGCACCGCTGGATTTTCGTGAGACTGGCCGGCCGAATCCGTGGCAAGCTCTCCAAGCACTTCGAGAACGGAGCCGGTCGTTGCGCGGGCCTTTTCGAGCGCTCGCTCCACAGCGGCGATGCGCTCGCCGCCATACGCAGCAAGCACGTGCTCTTTAGTGGGAAAGTGATTGAAGAACGTTCCCTTCCCCACATCCGCCGCTTCCGTGATGTCCTCTACCGTTGTCTCGAGGAAACCGCGCTCGCCAAAAAGTTCCAACGCGGCGCGATAAAGCCTTTCCCTGGTTTCGAGACGGCGGCGTTCGCGGCGGTCCGGGCTGGGATGTACTGCAGGCGCTCTGCGCTCGCGCCGGGTAGGGGATTGGGTAGGGGTTCTCATCGTGACTTACAATATGACTTTAAGTCAGTAATGAGTAAAAGTCAATCAACGAGGCTGGCTCACGCCGAAACGTGTGGGGCTGGATAAGCTGAGTAACAACGAAAGCTCCCGCGCCGAAGCGATTCATCTCCGGCGCGAGCCTATTTCGAAAACGCTACTTCGCGTGATGCGGCGAATGCTTGGTAAGGGTAGCGAGCAATAACTTCGCCGCCAGAGGAGCAGGCACTGCCTTATGCAGCACGATGTCCTTCGCTTCGATCTTTTTGCCGTAAAGACGCTCGTTCGCGTCATTGTCCGGGCGGAGCGTGGAGCCCTCCAGCGATACGCCGGCAAACAAACCGCGCGAACGCGAATACGTCAGCACTTCCGCTCGCAGAGTCACGTCTGTGGCGGCCGCAGCCGTTCGTCCCACCGGCCCTGCAGCTGCAGAGGCATCGGCGCCGAGTTTTACTTTGCTGCTCAAGATCGCGCCTGCGCCACGCTCGTTCATGATAAGCAGCACGAAGTCAGTAGCCTGTCCGCCGATCTGAAACCCGAAACTGCCGCCTTCGAGCGCCATCATCGACGGCGCACCCCAGGGACCGCGAAAGTTGTCGCCGGTACGGCAGGACATGACGCCGCGGCCGTAGCTTGCACCCACTATAAACGCCGCCTTGAGAACGGACGGCAGGACGATCACGCAATCCGCTTTGTTGATCAAATCCTGCGGAATATCATCGGGGATATCCATAATCTCTTTCGCAACTTTGCCAGCGTTTCGGACGCGGTCAGCTTCTTTTGTGTCGTCGTCCGCAGCGCTAAGCGGCACTGGATTTACGAAGGAAAGCAGGCCTACGAGCGATGCCGCAATACAAAGGTGCCACGCTCTTCTCATCTAACTTCCTCCTCAGGATGGGCGGGCTTGTTTGAATCCGGGCCACTGTTTACCGCAAGAACTATATCAAACGGGAGAGGAACCGCGAAGATTGGAATATCGGGGATTGGAATATAATTGTCCGCCTTTAAGCCGGTTGAGCCTCAATGAACTTTCCAACGTCGCCGCGTTCCAGTCGCGCAAGATCTTGCAGCCGCGCGATTACAATTTCTATCGCAACTTTGCTTGTGATGGCTCGGCCGCTGGCCGCGCAAAAGCCGTGCTGCAGTTCGAAGCCAGGCCACCAAACGAGTTCGAATGCGGACCTCGAGCGCTTTCGTTCGCGTGTAGAAGCATTCCTGAGCGAAGTTCACGCGCGCAAAGCGGATTGGGGCGTTCTCATCGCCAATCGCGACACCGGCGAAGCGCTCTTCGACTTGAACGCCGATTGCTACTTTACGCCCGCATCGAACGCCAAACTTTTCACCTCGGTCTTCGCGTTGGCCACCCTCGGTACCGGTTATCATTTTCACACTACTCTCGAAGCATCGGCTCCACTCGGCAGCGACGGGAAACTCGCTGGAGACTTGCTTCTTGTTGGACGAGGCGATCCCGATCTTTCAAATCGCAAATTTCCATTCCACGGAAAGGTGGAGCACGATGGTTCGTCCGACAAAATTCTAGCCGAACTGGCCGATACAGCTGTCGCCAGCGGATTGAAAGAAGTGGACGGCGAGATCGTCACCGACGATCGTTACATCCCCTTCGATCCGTATCCGGCAGGTTGGAGCATCGGCGATCTTTTTTTTTCGTTTGGTGCTCCCGTGACCGCTATAGCCTTCAACGACAATTCCGTCACCATCACCATGTCTCCAGGTGTTCACGCCGGAGATCCCGCTGTGATAGTTCTCGACCCGCCTGACGCTGCCTCAGGATTCACGCAGCAAATCACCACAAGCGCGCCTGGAACCGATCCGCAACTTGCCGTCGTGCGTCAACCCGGGCCGAACTTTCTGCTCCTCCGCGGATCGGTGCCGATCGGCCACGCGCCCGTCAAGCTCGATCTCGCCATCACCGACCCTGCGGAGACAGCCGCGCGGACACTGCGACATCTGCTCGAAGCTCGTGGCGTGCATATTAAGGGCGAAGTTCGCGTGGAAGAAGCGCCACCGCCGCAAGCGCTAAAGCCCGGCGAAGCGCCCGTGGTGCTGGCATCCGAATTGAAAAGCGCGGAAGAAAATTCGGCTGCGAATGCGCGCGTACTCGCCGAGCATGTTTCACCGCCGCTTCTCGAAAGCGTGCGCGTGCTGAATAAAATGAGCCAGAATCTTCACGCCGAACTGCTTCTGCGCACCATAGCGCGCGAAAAAACCGGAATCGGTTCAACGGAAATTGGATTGAAGCTCGAGCAGGATTTCTTGAAATCCGTGGGCGTGGCCGAAGCTGACGCCGTTCTTACCGACGGTTCTGGTCTCTCCACGAATAACCTCGTGACGCCGCGAGCCGTCGTCGCCTTGCTCCAGTACGCAATTCGCCAGCCCTGGGGGCCTGATTTTATGGCCACGTTGCCGGTCGCCGGGGTGGACGGAACGCTTGAAGACCGTATGAAAGGCACTCCCGCAGCCGGCTTGATTCAAGCAAAAACGGGCGGCCTCGAGCACGTCCATGCGCTTTCCGGCTATGCCACAACGGTTAGCGGCGAATATCTCGCCTTTTCAATCTTTGTAAATAACGACCCTGAAAAGGGACGCGAAGCAGTTGCGGCCATCGATGCGATCGCCCTCGCAATGGTCGAAACAATAGGCGCTCCGAAGAGTCAAAAATAAAGACGGCAGAATGTCACGCATTTGCTTTCTTGCTCGATTCTCTTTTCCACACAAAACCAAGCTACAATTCCAATTTTGAGGCTTCCGTGTCCCGTCACGCAGAACAACTCCTCGAGTTCGATAAGCTCAAGGAAATCGTCAGCGGCTTCACCACTTGCGCACCCGGTCGCCGCGACATTTTCTCGCTCAATCCCCAGCACGAAGTCTCCGCCTTGAATTCTGAATTTATTCTGATCCGTGAAGCAGTAGCCTATCTGCGCTCCGGCGCAGAAATGGGTTTAAGCTCGCTCGCAGATCCCCAGCACTGGCTCGCGCATATAGGGACGCCGGCATCAGTACTTTCCAGCGCCGACCTGCTGGATGTGGCTTCCTTGATGGAAACCGCCAACGGTATCCGGCAGGCATTCAAAGGCGAAGCAGTGAAATATCCGCTCCTTGCCGAAAGAGCGGCGGCCTTCGCGGATTTTCGTCATCTCCTCACCTCCATCCGCCGCGCGATTCTGCCCAATGGCGAAATTAGCGACGACGCCTCTCCGCAATTGCGCCGAATTCGCACCGGTATCGGACAGGCACGCGACAAAATACAAAAATCTCTCGAAAGCATCCTTCGCGCCCGTGGCGAGCCTACCGGTGAGGACTACATCACTCTGCGCAACGATCGCTTCGTCATTCCGGTTCGCGCCGGCGATCGCCGCGCCGTTCCCGGCGTCGTCCACGCGGCAAGCGCCACCGGACAAACCGTTTTCGTCGAGCCGCTCGAAGCCATCGATCTCAATAATCGCCTCGTTCAGTTTTCCGAAGAAGAGATTGCCGAAATCGCTCGCATTTTGGCGGAACTCACGGAACAAGTTCGCTCGGATCGCGGGCCGCTCGAATCCGCTGCCGCTGGAATCGCTCACCTCGATTCCGTTTTCGCTCGCGCGCGATTTGCGCGAGAGTTCGATTGCACCATTCCGGAATTTTCCACCGGTAATTCGCTCCGCCTTGAAGCCGCGCGCAATCCGGTTCTCGAACACACGCTGCGCTCACAAGGCCGGAAAGCCGTCCCCTTGACCCTCGCGCTCGGTGGTTCGGAAACAGTGATGGTCATCAGTGGCCCCAACACCGGTGGCAAGACGGTCGCGCTCAAAAATGTCGGCCTCGCCGCCCTCGCCGCTCAATCGGCGATTCCCGTCGCGGCCGAGCTCGCCGAGTTGCCGCTATTCGATCAAGTTCTCGCCGATATCGGCGATGAGCAGTCCATTGCCGCCGATCTCTCCACGTTTTCTGCGCACATGCTGAATCTGAAATCGATGCTCGAGATAGCAACGGATCGCTCTCTCATTCTCGTCGATGAAATGGGCACCGGCACGGCCCCCGAAGAAGGCGCGGCGCTCGCCGTCGCGTTACTCGAAGAATTTCGATCTCTGCGCGCATTAACGATCGCCACGACCCACCATGATCGCCTCAAGGCCTACGCGTCCACTACGCCCGGAATCGTGAACGCCGCGATGGAATTCGACGAAGAGAATCTGCGACCAACATACTGTCTGCTCGTGGGTGTTCCCGGTACGTCGAGCGGCCTCGAGATTGCACGCCGCTTGGGACTGCCAATTCGCGTTGTGGATCATGCGCGCGCCAGCCTTTCTCCCGAATCGCGAGAAGCGCGCGATTTGATCGCCTATCTGCACCGAAGCCGCGATGAGATGGACGAGATAAAGCGCCAGGCTCGCGAAGAGCTGGTGCAGCTGGAAGCTGAGCGCTACTCGCTCCAGACCGAGTGGGCCGAACGCCAGAAAAAACGCATCGCCGAACTCGAAAAGAATTTCGATGCCACTCAGAAGCGACTGCAAGACGAAATCACCCGCCTCGCCGCCGATATAAAGGACAATGCGTTGCGTGCGCAAATCGAAAAGCAATCCGGTCGCCGTGTCGCAAAGATTGCAGGTGAAGCTCGCGCTCGAGCAGATGCAGCGGTGGTTGAGGCGCTCGCCGCATCCCAGTCCGACCTCGGCGTTCAGGTGCAACGCCCCGCACAACCGGTCGAACCCAGTCTCCTTGCCGCGGGCCAGCGCATCCTCGTAAAGGGATTCAAGCAGCCGTTCATTTTCCGCCGCCACGACGGACGCTCTGCGGAAGTCGAAGCCGGCCCCGTGCGCATGAAGGTTCCATTGGCCGACGTGGTCGGAATTGAGAGCAACGCGCAACAGGCGAAAAGCATTACAACCGACGCCGGGCGCCACACCGGCGTGACCGTGCACGCGCAACCAAGCGATGAGCCCGCCACCGAAGAAATCAACGTGATCGGCACCACTGTAGAAGAGGCCACTCGCCGTGTTGACAAATTCATCGACCAAGCCGCCCTCTTGGGCAAGCCCGCCGTCCGCATCATCCACGGCCACGGCACAGGCGCCCTTCGCCGCGGCCTGGCCGAATTTCTCAGTACGCATCCGCTCGTCGAAAAAATCGAATATGAGAAACCCGACCGCGGCGGTGAGGCAATCACGATCGCGGAGTTGAAAAGCTAGCGCCGGAGTGCTAAGTCTTAATTTATCTCGATGGCGGAAGCCGGATCATTTGCGGAACGCGTAAAGCAGCAGGCGGACATTGTTCGCGTGATCGGCGAATACGTCCGCCTGAAAAAATCGGGCGCGAATTTCTCCTGTCTCTGCCCTTTCCATCAGGAGAAAACTCCATCCTTCAATGTGCATCCGGTGAAGCAGATTTATCACTGCTTTGGCTGTGGTGTCGGCGGCGACGTCTTCAAATTCGTAATGGAAATGGAGAAGTCCACGTTTCCCGAGGCGATCCGCACCGTCGCCGAAAAATGCGGCATCGCTATTCCCAAGCCGCGTGAGCGCTCGCCAGAAGAACGGCGCGAAAATCAGCAGCGCTCCGCGCTGGTCGAAATGCATCGCGAGACCGCTGCTTTCTTCGCCCGCGCCTTACACGATAGCTCCGAAGGCAAAGTAGCCGCAGCGTACCTCGAAGATCGCGGCCTCGACCGCGAAGCAATGAAACGTTTCGGCCTCGGTTTCGCTCCCTCCTCCGGCGACGCACTCCTCCGCCTCCTGAAACAAAAATATCCAGAAAAATTGCTCGACGTTTCCGGCCTGATCTCCCGTGACCAAAGTGGCCGCGCCTATGATCGCTTCCGCCGCCGCATCATGTTTCCCATTGCCAATGAGTCCGGCAAGGTGATCGCTTTCGGCGGCCGCGCGATGGGTGACGACACGCCCAAGTACATGAATTCACCGGAAACCCCGATCTACACCAAAAGCACCGTCCTCTATCATCTCGATCGCGCGAAAGAGTCTCTGCGCGAGAGCGATTTCGCCGTCCTCGTCGAAGGTTATATGGACGCAATCGCCGTTGCCCGCGCTGGAATCGTCAACGTCGTCGCGAGCTGCGGCACCAGCCTCGCCGAGCCCCAGATTAAATTGCTGGGCCGCTTCACTCGCCGCGTCATCGTAAATTACGATCCAGACACCGCCGGCCAGGCCGCCACCGAACGCTCCATCGCGCTTCTTCTCGAAAGCGAATTTGACGTTCGTGTGCTCGCGCTGCCGGGAAAAGCCGATCCCGATAAATTTCTAAAGGAACAAGGTATCGACGCCTACCGCAACCTCCTCGCGCAATCGCCCCCCTATCTCGACTACCTGATCGCCCGCGCGCGCCAAATGGACCGAACCACAGCCGCAGGAAAAGTTGCCGCGCTCAATTTCCTGATGCCTTACGTACAGCGCGTCCCCAATCGCCTTCTTCGCTCGGAATGGGCTACGCGTATCGCCTCCGAATTGCGCGTCGACGAGCCTGTCCTCCGCGAGGCCTTGCGACGCGCCGCCGCCGAGCGCCGCAGCGAAGTGAAACCAAACGCCAGCCTCCTCGGACCAGCCGTAAAACCCGCCGAGCGCCAGATTATTCGCATGCTCGTCGAAGCCGAAGGCTTTCGTGAAAAACTCGCCGGTAAATTAGCGCATGACGCGCTTCACCGAGGCCTCGAGTGCGAAAGCCTCCTCGATCTCCTCATTTCCAAGGTCGGCGAACATCCCGATCCCGCCACGCTGGCTGCGGCTCTGGAGGAAAGAGAGCGCCGCCTTCTTTTCGAAGTCCTTTTCGAGCCCGTTCCTGAGCCCACCTGGGACGACGCCGAGAATTGCTTGAGCGTTCTCCGTAACCGCCGCGTGGAAGAAGAACTTGCCGCGCTGCAGAAGAAGATCGAGGCCAAGCCCACTGCCGACGAATTGCGTGGCCTCCTCACCCGTCGCCTCGAACTTCAGAAACAACTCGCTGCCAACTAGCCCGAGCCATTTCTTTCGCGGTCCTTTGAATCGGCAGATTCGTTCATTCATCTATTCAAGTATTTGAGAATCCGAACCGGTAAGAGAAGGGCTAAATCAAGGAGCATCCAATGCCGCAGGCTACCAATTTTCGAATATTCAATCCCGACACCATGGCAAAACCAACCGCCGGCTATTCCCAGGTGGCTATCGTCACCGGCGGAAGTCCGGTTTATATCGCCGGTCAGGTGGCGCTCGATGCAGCAGGCAATTTTGTGGGCAAAGACGATTTCCGGGCCCAGGTCGAGCAGGTCTTTAAAACCTGAAGGCGGCCGTTGAAGCCGCCGGAGGCAATTTTCACGACGTCATCAAGCTCAATTTTTACTGTGTCGATAGCGTCGACCCCGCACAGGTCCCACAGGTCAGGGAAATCCGCGACAGGTACGTCAACACTCAAAATCCACCGACGAGCACGTTCGTGGTTGTCCGCGGCTTGGTTCGTCCGGAGTGGCTGATTGAGGTCGAAGCGGTTGCGGTGGTGCACCGCTAGACCGCCGCATCAAGCTCGTCAGAACGGAGTTAGTTTCTACTGGCCCATGAATTGACGCAAGTACCGGAGCTATTGTATTCTCGTAAGGTTGTGGAGGAAACGGGCGGCGCGCCTCCTGCATCAAATAAGGGGTGCAGTGAGCGCGAGCGTGTTTGGCGCGGGCATAGGGCTGGCGACGGGTTCGCAGTATCGTCTTAATTATCCGTTTAAATGTCGTCATTTGACAAGTCGCGTCGGGGTGTCTAACTCCGCGCGCATATTCCTTTGGCCGCCGCCTTGCGCGGCGCCGTTTCACCTCGCAATGGGAGGAAGTGTGAGTCTGGCTCTTGAGGAAAAATACGATCAGGTACGGCAGCTCATCGCCATGGGCAAGGAACGCGGTTACCTGCTCTACGATGAAGTGAACGATATCCTGCCCGCCGAGGTGCATTCCTCGGAAGAAATTGACGATCTGCTCTCGACTTTCGAGCGGTACGGCATTGATGTCTACGAAGATCTAACCAGCGCAAAGGCTGCTCTGGCCGCCGCCGATGGTGCCGATGGGTCGGAAGTCGGCGTCGCAGTAGAAAAAGAGACGGTGGTTGCCGAAGACAGCGATCTCGATCTCACTCCGGGCACTCTCGAAAAAACGAACGACCCCGTTCGCATGTACCTGCGCGAAATGGGCACCGTTCCGCTTCTCACCCGCGAAGGTGAAGTTGCCATCGCCAAACGCATCGAGCGAGGCCAGCTCCTCGTCCTGAAAACCATCACGCGCGCTCCGCTGATTCTGAAAGAACTCCTGCAAGTCGGCGAAGATCTCCGTACCGGCTCGCGCTCCATCAAGGAAATCGTCCAGTTTGACGACGAAGAGCTCACCGAAGAAAAAATCGAAGCAAAAACCAAAGAAACCCTCAAGCAGATCGACAAAGTCGCCAAGCTCTACCTCGTGGCCATGAAGCAGGCGCAGAAACTCGAGAAAGTCCCGCGCTCGAAGAAGCGGCCTTATCTTCGCGCGCGCTACGCGCTCGGCCGCACCCGCGTAGAGATGTCTCGCCGCTTCCGCGAGCTCGATTTCAATCCGCTCGAAAAGAAACGCCTCATCGACAAAATTCGCCAGACCGTCGAGCGCGTCCATTTCCTCGAACGTGAAATCGTCAAGCTCGAGCGCCGCGTCGAAGCGTCCAAAGCCGACGTCCAGGCCGAAGCGCGCAAAGATCTCCGCGCCCGCCGCCAGGAACTTGGCGAAATCGAAATCGCCAGCGAGGTGAGCCCCACCGAGCTGAAGCGCGCTCTCCAGGTGATTCTTCGTGGCGAAGCGGAGGCTGAGCAGGCCAAGAAGGAATTAATCGAAGCGAACCTGCGCCTCGTCGTTTCCATCGCCAAAAAATATACGAACCGCGGCTTGCAGTTCCTGGACCTGATTCAGGAGGGCAACATCGGCTTGATGAAAGCCGTAGACAAATTCGAATGGCGTCGCGGCTACAAATTCTCCACGTACGCCACTTGGTGGATTCGCCAGGCCATCACACGCGCCATCGCCGACCAGGCTCGTACCATCCGCATCCCGGTGCACATGATTGAGACGATCAATAAGCTCGTCCGCACCCAGCGCCAGCTCGTTCAGGAACTTGGCCGCGAGCCCACGTCGGAAGAGATCGCCAAGCGCATGGATATTCCGGTCGCGAAGGTGCGGAAGATCCTGAAAATCGCGCAGGAGCCGATTTCGCTCGAAACTCCCATCGGCGAAGAAGAAGATTCGCATCTCGGCGATTTCATCGAAGACAAGGCCGTCGTCTCGCCGTCCGACGCGGTGATCAATCTCAGCCTGAAGGAGCAGACTTCTTCCGTGCTGAAGACCCTCACGCCGCGCGAAGAAAAAGTCATCAAGATGCGCTTCGGCCTGGACGATGGCAGCGAGCACACGCTCGAAGAAGTCGGCCAGTCCTTCGCCGTCACCCGCGAACGCATCCGCCAAATCGAAGCCAAAGCGCTGCGCAAGTTGCGCCACCCGTCGCGCTCGCGCAAACTCCGTGCCTTCCTCGAAGGCTCCGCCAACGACTACTAGGTAGAACTCCCGGACGAAAGAGTGATTGTCGGACTGGGTCTGGACATCGCCGAAATCGATCGCATCCAAGCCGCCATCGTGCGGCATGGCGCTCCGCTGATCGAACGGCTGTTCACTCCGCGAGAAGCTGCCTATTGCGAAAGCCATCGAGATAAATTCGAGCGGTATGCGGGCCGGTTCGCCGCGAAAGAAGCCGCGATGAAAGCGCTGGGGACAGGCTGGCGCGCGGGAGTGCGCTGGCGCGACATCGAAGTGATCCGCGAGCCTAGTGGAAAGCCGACGCTATCGCTTCAAGGCGTCGCGCGAGAACGGGCAGATAGAATAGGCGTAAAAAATATTTTGCTGACGATCACGCACAGCGGGAATCTTGCTCTTGCCGAAGTGATTTTTGAAAACGGGGCGTAAAGCTCATCGCACCACACCCAACGAAAGTATCACCGCCAGGCGCATGAATCGACTGGCCTAGAAATCCACATGGTGAACTCAAGAGGGAAGTAGAGTTTAGACTAGCTTCCTGTAGCCGCCGCCCGTTTGAACGAAGCGACAGCGGTGCCTTCGTCGGTGCTGATGTCGAAGACTGTATCGAGCTTCGACATTTTCAAGAGATCGAGCACCCGGGGGGTCGGACTGAGCAGCTTTAGGCTTGCCCCTTGCCTATGTGCGCTCGTCAACGCGCCCGTGAGTTGGCCGACGCCGGAGCTATCCACGTAGGTGACTCCAGCCAGATTCAGCAGAATATTTTTGTTTCCCTTTTTGGCCAATTCCCGAACGGTCTCGCTTAGAACCACGCCGCTACCCGGACCGAAGGCCACCGCTTCACCAAGGCTTAAGCGCCCTGCCAAATCAAGGATGGTAACGTCATCGCGTTGGCGAGTGATGCATTGCATCGTCATGGTCATTCCTCCCTTGCATTTGCTCAGGGTCCATCCACGATTTCCGGCTTGGGCCCCCTGCTCATGCGCATCCTATGCTTCCCCCGCCTTGGACACAACGAATTTGCCTCCAGAGAGCCCCCATGAATGAGACGGGAGTGAGCGACCTTGCCGGCTCGGATTGCCGTTAAGAAATCGTCTTTTCACCGGCGATATGGAAATCTAGGTAGGACACGGCCACAAATACAGCCATTTTGCCGCGGCAAATCTGCGTTCGTAGTTAGAGGGATGCAGCGCACCATTCATTGGGTGGCCGCCGTCCCGCAACTTTCACATTAAGATAGTTGCCGGTTAGAGCTTCCGTCCAATCTTCGCCCGTTCGAGCCAGCGTGAGCGCGCGAAGCCTGAGGCCAGACTGAGCGGCGCGAAACGCGAAGGCCTTTTTCTCGCCGAGCCTGCGCAGAAAGCGGGCGCGCTCGCGAATTACTCCGAGCGCAACGTACTGCCGATCCGGGAACGCAGCCGCGTCGGTGCCGGGTCGCACGGAAAACGAGAAAACGTGCAGATAGGTGAGCGGCAACCGCTCGATCAAATCGACCGTGGTCTGAAACTCCTCGTCGGTTTCGCCCGGGAAGCCAACGATCACGTCGGCGCCAATCGCTGAGCCCGGAGAATGGCGGCGGATTCGCTGGATCCGTTCCGCGTAATGTTCGGAACGATACCAGCGATGCATCTCTCGCAAAATCCGATCCGAGCCGGATTGCAGCGGGACGTGAAAATGCGGCGCGACGCGTTCCGACGACGCAACCAACTCGATGAACTCTTCGGTAACGTCTTGAGGTTCGACGGAGCTGAATCGTAGTTGCTCCAGAGTGGTTTCGTCCAGAATCCTGCGCACCGTCTTGACCAGTTCAACGCGCGGCGAGAGGTCGCGGCCATAGCTTCCGAGATTGATGCCGCTGAGGACCACTTCCTTCGCACCAGCATCTACGAGCTTTCGGATTTCTGCAATTACAAAATCCGGAGCCAGGCTGCGGCTTTTGCCGCGCACGAAGGGAATCACGCAATAGGAGCAGCGGTTGTTGCAACCGTCCTGAATCTTCAGAATTGGGCGCGTGCGGCCGCTGTCGGCGAATTCGGCGGGCGCTAGTTGCACGGAGGTCTGCTCAAAAATGTCACTGGTAAGAATCTTAGCTGGGCCGCGCGCAAGCGACATTGATTCTCGGTCGATTTCGGCGAGAGGGACGAACGTCCCGCGAGAATCCTTCGAGGGAATTTCCGAGTTCGGTGCGGCCGGCGAATCAAGCGAGGCGCAGACCAGGCGAGCAATCTCAGTCTGATGCGAATTTCCAACGACAAAATCAACGCCCTCAAGCTGCGCGATTTCCTCCGGCGCACGTTGCGCGTAGCAACCCGTGACGACGACCCGCGCCCTGGGATTTCTGCGGTGAATTTTGCGCACCGCCTCCCGCGCCCGCGCGTCTGCCGCTGCCGTCACCGTGCATGTATTCAGCACCACGACGTCGGCGTGAGAATGCTCTTCGACGAGCGCAATACCATTCGCGAGGAAGTCGCGGCGCAACGCCGCGGCATCCGCGTCCGTGGCGCGACAGCCAAAATTTTCAATCGAAAATGTCGTCATGCAACTAACCGAACGATTTTGCGCAAGGGTCCACAAGTATAGCAGCCTGCAAACGCATTGAATCAGTACGCCGCAAACGGAGTAGAAGGTCCCGCGCCTCCTGTCCCGGAGCGAGCGTCAAAATCGCACCTGCACTGGCCGCGGAGTTTTCGCCACATTCTTGTAAGACGTATCCGCTCCACTCTACACGCAGCCGATAGCGGCCTGGCTCAATTTTGTCGATCGCAAAACGGCCCATCGAGTCGGTGTGGGTCAAATAGCCCGAGCGCGGGTCGTCAGCTTTCTGCAAAGAAATTTCCGCTTTTCTCACAGGATCGGAGGTGCCCGACTTCAGTACACTCCCGGCCATGCTGCATGTCGCTTTGCTTGCATCAGTTTGCGTCTTCGGCGCGGAACGCTGCTGGGCCCCAAAAGCAACGGGTCCAAAACAAAGAGAATGGATATTCTCGTAAGGAGGCAGCGCATCAGACTGCTATAGCCGCGAAAGCTATACTAATTCCTATAGTGTCGAGAGTCTATTGCTGCGAAAGGCCTGGGGCAAGCGGATGCTTGGAGCGGCGAGTCTGGCGATTAATTAGGCGCACGGCGCTGGTAGCACAGCAGAATTAAATCAGCACGGCGCCGGACGCCGAATTTTGCCAGTAGGTTCGAAACGTGAAATTTCACGGTGCGCTCTGAAATATGCAGGCGATCTGCCACTTCTTTGTTCGCCAAATTTTCTAGCAGGCCGTTGAGCACTTCTTGTTCGCGCCGGCTCAGTTCGGCCGGTGAATCGCTGCGCAGCCGGCGTCCCTGCGTGGTGCTCAGAATCGAATCCACGAATCGCGAGAGCACAGTCCGCGGCACCCAAAACCCTCCAGCCGCGACGAGCGGCAGCGCGCGCGGAAGTTGCTCGCGAGCTTCCGCATAGTTCAGGATCCCCTTCACTCCCTGGCGCAGCAAACTGTACGCATCGGCTTCTTTCAGCTTGTCACCAACCACCAGCAAGCGCGCGCCCGAATGCTTGTCGAGAATATTTCCGAGTAATGCTCCGGTGGCCTGCCGAGCGGCATGCGCATCAATCACGTAGATACTGGCTTTGGGAACTTCGAGATTGCGCAGATCGGGAGCCAGCATGGAATCCAGCTGCCGCGATACCATCTGGAAGCCAGACTCCGATAGGAGGCGGTTGAATTCGTCCAACACCATCGGGTGCGGCGAGAGCAGACAGACCCTCAGGTGCGGTTTAGCGGAGTTTTTGGCCATCGTAGTTTAGAGATTTAGGCTAACGAAATTGTTTCGGCGGGGCAAGGAAGTCGAAACCGAGGTTTCCCATCAGATACGGGGGTGCACGATTGGGCGAATCCGAAGAGAAGGATTCAGATCGGCGAAATTAGTGCAGGTTGATGCGAAACATCAGAAACAAAGAGAGTTAGTCAGCTTCGGCCGTGGAGTTTTCCACTTCAACGGAACCTGTACCATCTTCAATTTTTCGTTGCAGACGCTTTGCCGGAAGACCCGCCTGGCGAACTTTATACAAAAGTGCGCGATAGCTGATCTTGAGCACCTCGGCGGACTTCCTGCGGTTCCAGTGATTTTCCTGCAGAACCTTCAAGATTAGATCCCGTTCCATCCGGCGTGTCACCTGTTGCGCGAGGCGCTTGAGCGGAATCTTGCCGTCATCGGAAAGCTCATAGGAGAAGTTGAACGGCTTCTTCTCTTCCCCCGGACATTCCAGATGAAACGCTTCCTCCGAGCCGAGGATCACGTAGCGCGCCATGCAATTCTCCAGCTCGCGGATGTTCCCGGGCCAAGTTCGTTGTTGCAGGAGCTGCAACACTTCGCGAGATACGGGGTGCGCGTCGCGCTGGTAGCGCCGATTGAACTGTTGGCGCAGATATTCAACGAGGTAAGGAATATCCTCGCGGCGGTCGCGCAGCGGCGGTAAGGTAATGCTGATCACGTTGATGCGGTAAAAGAGGTCGGCGCGGAATCCGCCCGACTCGATTTCGTGCTGCAGCTGCCGATTGGTCGCGCAGATTACGCGCGCATCCACTCGCTTCTCTTCGTGGTCGCCGATGCTGGTGAAATGGCCGTCTTGCAGAACATGCAGCAGCTTGGCCTGCAGGCTCGCGTCGAGTTCGGCGATTTCATCCAGGAAAAGAGTTCCACTTTGCGCCAGTTCCATGCGGCCGGGTTTCGATGCGTGCGCTCCCGTGAAAGCTCCTTTCTGAAATCCGAACAACTCGCTTTCGAGAAGCGTGCCAGGGATTGCCGGGCAGTTTACCTTGACGAACGGGCCTCCCCGCCAGGGAGATCGTTCGTGAATGAAACGCGCCAGCACCTCTTTTCCTGTGCCGCTTTCACCCAGGACGAGCACGGGCACGTTTAAGCCGGCCGCGCGGAGTACCTTCTGCCGCACAGCCTGCATCGTAACCGACGGTCCGAAAAACACGTTGTCAGGTGGTAGTTCGAGGGATTGGACCGAATTCAGCCTTGCTTCCGCCGCAGATGCCATTGAGTCTAGAGCCGCCCCGCGCCGGAATCGGCGCCGCCACACCGGATGCACATAAGCCGCCAAACGTCACAAGGGGTCTAAGCGGGGCAGCAGGTCCGTTTTGTTTCAACTGTTTACGTTTGGCACCTGCTGAGGCGATCTGACGCGCAACTGACCCTGAAACCACTATCGGCGCGAATTCGAGGCGAAAAAGCAGTAGGGAAAGAAAGTAATTGTCTCTTTCGGGAAGTCACTTTCCCACGCCAGAGGCGTAGGCACCTCATTAACAAGGGGTTATGGATTCCATTGTGCTACAGGTTGCCCTATCGCTGGGGGAAAATCAGGGCCTCGAGCATATCCGCGCGCGCTTTTTGGTCGGAGGCAAACAATTTCAACAGGTCCGTTACCGAAATCATGCCCTGATAGCCCTTCTCGTGATCAAGGACAACGAGATGATAGATACCATTTTGCTCCATCAGACGCAGGCAATCTTCCAGCGATGTGTCGGGGGTAGCTGTAACGAGCTCCCGCGTCATGATCTCTGTCACCCGCATCCACGCCGGGCATTTATTTTCGGCTGCGACCTTGTCGGAAACGTCGCTCTGCGACACCACTCCCTGCAGCACTCCGTGTTTGTCGCACACCCCGACGGCACGGACCTCGCGTTGCCGCAAGTATCGAGCAGCATCGTGAACCGTCGTGTCCTCCGGTATCGAGTAAACTTCCCGGCGAGATGAAATCAGGTCCGCGATTCTCATCGGACCCTCCTAGGATTGAGCTACATTCATGCTAGGCCCAGTTCCATGGGAAAGGCAACAGAATTTCGGGAGATGCGCGTTCCGAGAGCTTCCCAGATGGAAATGGCAGTCTGAGATGACCATGCGTCGGCAACGTGACGCCACAGTCGTTATGAGCCTTCGGGACTCGCCACTTCAGGAAACTACGCGCGAGCGCCGTCGCCCCGAATGATGTCGTAGCGCTCAATCACCGCCGCTACTCCGATCGATTCTTGGTCATCGTCGCGCTGTTTATCCACGCGAACCACACGTCCGTGGGCGCGCACAAAAACTTCCGATCCGCGGGTGATTTCGGCCGGTAACGTGAGTGTAAAATCCACTTCAGTGCCGGGAGAGAGTTCCTTTTGCATGATGAAGTAAACGCCGCGCGTCGAGATATCTCGAGTCTGGCCGTCGTGCGTTCCAGGCTCTCGGGTTATCGGGAGGCGAACGTTTACTGGTAGCGACAAATCATAACGGCGGGCCAAGCGACGCTCCGTCATTCCCGCTGCTCCTCCAGGACTGGATTAGAAGTAGTACACCACCCCATCACAAACCGTAGCAATCGCTCTTCCAAAAACCTGCAAGCGACCAGCTTGCGCACGCGTTACCGCAGTTGTGTTCTCGCGCACAACGCAGCCAAATTTTGCTTGCCGGCCAAACGCTTTGGAAACAGCGATTAAAGGATTCCTCGAGACTACGCGTAAGTACGGGCCGTTTTACCGAGTCGGGGAAATGACCCATTTCGGAGGGCAATACTAGACTAAGCCGAACACGTTGGGTAGAGATATTTCTGTACTGTTGCTCTTGTTATGCAACTCTTTTCAGGACATAGGACGCACGGACCGTCCTATGCCGCCCTAGTACTCCGCGTACTTTATTAACACGAGCGGAACGTAGCTGGATCTAACCCCGCATGAATCCCGAAACACCTTGCTTTTGTCGGATCGCTCCGGTCACGAACCTCGGATTGCTGGCGTGGTCGGCGATGCCTCTTTTGCCGCAGCTTCGGCTGCGGCCGCTTCTTTCAACGCCGCTTCTTTGGCAGCTCTCGCGGCTGCGTTGCGCGAACCGCGTCCCGCGTCCAAATTGAATTGCCGCATTTTGTAAAGTAATGCTTTGTAGCTGATGCCCAGCATTTTCGCGGCATCCTTGCGGCACCAATTCGTTTTATCGAGCGCTTCGGCGATCGCTTCCATCTCCGCTTCATCTTTCAAGCCGCGCACCAGGGCCTTCAGCCCCTGCTCTTTGGGAGCGGCAGGTTCTTCGCGCGGCGCGGTGCGATGTTGTTGTCCCGTCATCTCGACCAGTTCGCGGAAGCTCCCTTCGTCATCCTCGAGAATAACGTAGCGCTTCACAAAGTTTTCGAGCTCGCGCAAGTTTCCCGGCCACGAATAGCGTAGCGCGGCTTCCAGCAAATGTTTCGAAGGCTCCATCGCCGGCTTCTGGTATTTCTCCGCGTACTTCACCAGGAAATGCCGGAACAGCAGCGGAATTTCCGACGTTCGCTCTCGCAGCGGCGGAATGTGAATCGAGAGCACATTCAACCGGTAGTACAAATCTTCCCGAAACCGCCCGCTGCGCATCGCTTCCTTCACGTCCATATTGGTCGCGGCCAGCACGCGCACATCCACGTTCACCACCGAACGCGCCCCCAGCCGCGAATACTGGCCGTCTTGCAGCACGTGCAGCAGCTTCGCCTGCAGATGCGGGCTCATCTCCGCAATCTCGTCGAGGAAAATCGTTCCTTTGTTCGCCAGTTCGAATTTACCAGGCTTCGACCGCACGGCGCCGGTGAACGCTCCCTGATCGTATCCAAATAATTCCGACTCCAGCAGTTCCCCCGGCAGTGCCGCACAATTCACTTTGATAAACGGCAATTGCCGCCGCATCGAGCGCAGGTGAATCATCCGCGCTACCACTTCTTTTCCCACCCCGCTCTCGCCGCTGATAAACACCGGCACATCCACCGGTGCAATCTGCAAAATCTGCTGGCGGATTTTCAGCATTTGCGGGCTGGACGCCAGGAACGAGAGGTCTTCGGTAAGTTGTTCGCAGTATTCCCTCAGCGCCTGGTTCTCCGAACGCAACTGCTGCTTCTGCCGCACTTTCAAAAATGCGGCGTCCAGTTCTGGTTTCTCAAAGGGTTTCGTCAGGTAATCGAGCGCACCCAGGCGGATCGCTTCCACCACCGTGGTCACTTCGTTTGAGCAGGACAGCATGATCACGTTCAGCGACCGGTCGAGTTGCATCAGCTGCCGCAACGTCTCTAGGCCGTCTATCTCCGGCATCAGAACGTCGAGGATCACAAAATCGGGGCGATCGCCCGAGCCGATTTTCTGCAGCGCGTCCTTGCCGCTCGGCACGGCTTCCACCGCGAAACCGTCGACCTCGAGCAGCGTTTGCAGATACTTTCGTATGCTCGGTTCGTCGTCTACTACCAGAATTTTCTCTTTGTCGGCCATTATTTGTCCTGATTTACCTGGGGAAAATATTGTCACTCCAACAATTGCGTTCGCCTACTCCGCATTCATAGGCAGTAAGAATGAAAACGTGCTTCCGCGTCCCACTTCGCTATCCACCCATACCTTGCCACGATGCGCCTGGATCAATCTTTTCGTGATCGCCAGGCCCAGTCCCATCCCGGACGACGACGGATCGACGCGCACGAATTCTTCGAAAATTTCCTGGTGATACTCCGCCGCAATTCCCGCCCCGCTGTCGCTTACCGAAATCAACATGCTGTTCGGCCGCGCTCCTGTCCCACGCCGGCGCCGTTCTGTGGAAGGGGGCGCATCCGAAATTCGCCGTTCCCAGAAATGCAATTCCGCTCGCAACGTCACCGTGCCGCCCGCCTGCGTGTGTTTCAGCGCGTTATCCAGCAGGTTGGCCATGCATTGCTGCACTTTCTGGTAGTCGAATCTAAAATGAGGCATTTCGTCGGACATTTTGATTTCGAGATGAACGTCAGCCCGCTTGAACGCGTCCTGCCAGCGGCAGGTCAAATCCGTCACGCAGTCCCGCAGGTCGTTGTCGCGCAACTGCAACACCAGCTTGCCGCTCTCCAGCGCCGAGTAGTTCAGGAACATCGAAACCAGCCGCACCAGCCGGTCGCAGCTCTCTTTCGAATCCTGCACGATCTCGCGCTGCCGATCGCTCAATTTTCCGAGCGATCCCGAAAGCAGCAAATCGTAGTAGCCCTTCATCACAGCTAGAGGAGTTTTCAGCTCATGTGCGGCCGACGCAAGGAACACTGTCTTTTGCCGGTTCGCTTCCTGCAGCCGCAGGTAAGCCGCGAGAAGGTTTCGATAGGTGATCTCGCGCTCCTGCATCAGCTCCTGCACCGTTTGCCGCATGGCCGCTTCATCCGCAGGTGCATCGGCCGGTGCGGGCTCGATGTAAATAACCAGCCAATCGGGCTCAGGCAGCCAGCGCACGCGCGCGCGTCCCTTGCCCTGCGCCTGGGAAAATGGCAGGCTTACTTCCTGCTCGCCGGCTTGCAGTTGAGTGAGGACACTCTTCCCGTCGGTGTTTAGAAATTCCGTGAAGATATTGAGGTCCGAGTTGATGTCGAGCCCGCGCGCGCTCAGCATGTCCTGCGCGTGCAGATTCGTGAACAAGATCCGTCCGCCGCGATTCGCCACAAGCAGTGGCCGGTCAAACGCGTCCAGTAAGCTCGTAACCAGGCTTAGAACGGCGGGGCCGCTCGCAGCTTGGTCCATCGCTAAGTTATTGGACAGAAAGAGCCTCCTAGGACGTTCCCACTCACCGGGGCGAAGACACCCTTCTTTCCCAGAGCCGTTGTGAAAGAGGAGGGTTCCTTGCGCTCGCGAAAGTGATGCTCGCAAAGGGCAAAAAAAGTGTCAATGGTAAATGCGTTCTACTTTGCACAAATGAGGAACGTACCGGGCCAAAAATAACAATTATGACCGCGAGTCATTATAGTGTCCATCTGCTGACTCGCTGTATATTGTTGAAACTAAAGCCTGCAAATCTTTGGCAGGGTTTGACCAAGTCTTGCATTCAAATTGCGAGTTAGAGCAGTACTAAAACCGGGGTACCGAATGTCCGTTAAAGAGACCGTAACCCAGCACCGTCTTGGCGTAGTGCAAACATATGAAGAGCGTCGGCGATTTCAAAGACTCCGTCTCCAGGTCCCCATGTTCATCCGGGGCCGGGATGCGTACGGTGAACAGTTCCTTGAATTGGCTAAAACTCTTGATATCAGTGCGATAGGTGCATTTATAACCAGCCCTCGTCCCTTGGCCGTTGGCGAGATGATTACGCTCACGATCCCCGCTCCGTCAATCACTTCGTCAGCCTTGGTTCCCTCGGGAATGCCGCCTATTCAGGCCAAGGTTAAGCGTTGCCAGGAAGCTGGCGACGTCCAGTTGATCGGCGTCGAGTTCCTCAAGCCGATTGGCTAAACTTCTTCTGCCTTGTGCCTGCCTCGATTTGAAAAAAACTGTAGTGGAATAGTCGAAAAGGCGAAACGTTTTCTCACTCCCTCTACGTGACCGCTTTGAAAAACCCATCGCGGCATATCCACAATGCTACAACTATCGATTTAAGAGCAGCTTACATGTTTTTCCGGTAACGATTTCCGGCTTTCAATTGGGCTGCTCCTTGCTATAGTATCCGTGCCCCGCAGGGTTCCCTGATTAGCTTCGGGGAAAATAGAACTCTATTCGGAACCTATTGATGCCTGTGCCCGGCGAAGCTTCCCAGCCGCAGCCGTCGCCCGAAGACTCGTTCCTGGATCTCTTAATTGAGACCCTCGAGGGCCTTGATGCCTCGGTGCGCGGCCAGTTCCTGCGCCAATATTTCCGCACGATTGCGCAGATCGACCTCACCGAGACGCAGAGCAACGAATACTGGCAGCGAATACTCGCCCGCCGCCGCGAACTAGCCGAAAGTCTCGGGCGTCCCGTTTCCCTAAAGACTGCCATGGTCGATGTGCTCGCCACGACGAACTTCTTCCGCGTTCCCATCCTGATGGAATACGAAGAATTCAAGAAACTTCAGGTCAACGCCGCCACCGATGCATTGACCGGCCTCTACAACCGCCGCCTCTTTGACGAGTACAGCGAAAAGGAACTGAATCGCGCGAAACGCTACAACCAGCAGCTCGCCTTTGTGATTCTCGATGTGCACAAATTGAAAGAAGTGAACGATCGCCGCGGGCATCTGCAGGGCGACCAGATCCTGCAACTCGCTGCCACCATGCTCAGAAAAACAATGCGCGCCTCCGATTTCGCCTTTCGCATTGGCGGCGATGAATTCGCGCTGCTGCTGCCGGAAACCGATCCCGAACAGGCCAATACGCTTTGCCGCCGTATCCGCACGCAGTTTGAAAACGATATTCGCGAAATGAAACTCGATATTGGCGTCACCTTGGATTTTGGAATCGCGGTTCATCCCCAGGACGGAGACTCCAAGCGCACTCTTCTCGGTTTGGCGGACAAGCAGTTGTATGAATTGAAAAATATCGGTCGCGATGCAGGGCCTGCGCCTTTTTCACGTCGCGGGCGCCCGGAAACCTTCCCACCTCGCGAGGAGAAGGAAAGCCCGCGTGAAACTGCTACTCCCGAAGCTCCTCCGAAAAATGCAGCGCGCAATGAATCTGCTTCGCGCACAACGCCGCCGCGCGAAATTCCATCGGTTCCGCGTACGCCGTTCGCGCGGCCCTCACCTCCAGCTGGTTTTCCCCATGCCCCGCAACCGCCGCGAGCCGAGCCGGATGTCGAGCATCGCAAATTTGAACGCGTCTCTTTGGCCGGCACGAAAGCCTATGCGGTTCTCGCGGAAGCCTCTCAGCACCACGCGGCCGTCGTAGACCTCAGCTATGGGGGAGTTGCGCTGCTAGTCGAAAAGCCTGAAGAACTTCCGGCACAATTCAACGCTATCCTGCACGTCCCGATTCTTCCGCCTGTGCGCGTCGTTCTGCACAAGACTTACACCCAACACCTCGAAGGCGGTCGCTCCCGCGTCGGTTGTTCTTTCGTCTCCTAGTCCCATCCTCGACTAGTGCACCAAATCATTTCCGGTATCAGGCCCGTCGGTCTTTTCGAGTTCGTGTTCGGCCTCGAGCCACTCATCCAGCGTATACCCGCCGCTTACCGCGCCGTGCTGATGGTGAATCTCGCAGGCCCGGCGCTGTATATCCTCCAGGCTGGGTGGGTGATGATTCTCATGCCCTTCAGACTTTCCCTCGAATAGAAGCACCGCCTTACTAAGGCGTACCTTATGAATTTCCGCAAACATATCCATAGAGCCTCTTCTCAGGCAACTTCTTTCTCCTCCAATTTTGCCTGCTATCTATTTGACGCTTTCGCGACAGCGTTGGTTGCGTTTTTCACGCGGAAGAGCGACGCTTCGTCTGGGTGAAAAAAACAAAAGCGGTCGCGGCCAGCTAGTTACACGACGTCGCCGGTGGCACCCTGCACCGAGGCTCAAAGTCTCATCGCAATAGGAGCGTCGAAAAATGAATTCCGAGTGGGCAAAGAATCTAGCCGAACGCAAGAAAAGCGAGCTCGAAGCCAAGAGACTTCAGCAGGAAAAGGATCTCAACGACCGTAAGCTCCTCGACACGAATGCCGACAAGATGTGGGTCGAAGTTCGCCGCGCCGCCTCTGGTTGTTGCAGGGAACTCAACTCCTCGATGGGAAGCGACTACATAAAATTTGAAGGCGCCTCCTACCACAACAGCTTTACCTTGATCACTCCGGAAGCCACTTACACGGCAACATTCAGCCCTCAGACCTGGCTCCTCTCCGCGCAGGGAACCACATACACGTTGGTCGTAACGGAAGGAAACTCAGTGCTTTGGAAAGATACCCAGGGAAATACATTGCCCTCGGAAAGTGTCGCTCAAAATATCGTCGGCGCCGCTTTTCGATGATTTTGCAAAAACAACGTGCTGCCGTATAATAGGAGTTTCCCGCTGGCCTAGCGACGTGACTGTAGTGTCTGAAACCAATCGTCACGCAGACCGGCCAGCCGGTAGGAGCTTTTCAATGAAAGATGGAATTCACCCCGATTATCATCCCGTTACGGTCCACTGCGCCTGCGGAACCACGTTCCAGACGCGCTCGACCGCAAAAGGCGAGTTGATCCGCGTTGAAATCTGCTCGCAGTGCCATCCATTCTTCACCGGCAAACAGAAGCTGATTGACACGGCTGGCCGCGTCGAGCGCTTCCAAAAGAAATACGCCGATAAAGCCGCCGCCACCGGCGGCACAAAGAAAAAGTAACCGCGCCGCTCGTCCCCGTCGTAAGTCCTCCCGCATTCGCATCGCCGGCGGACCGCATAGCCATTGGCCGCCGTCGCCCATCAGTAGGGGCGGGTCTAAGACTCGCCCGCGACGCCCGCCCCACTCCCTGCGCCATTGCTGTGCCAGCGTTTCTGAAAACAGCCACCGCGAAAATTTTTTGTCATCGCCCGCTTTTAGGCCCCTGTCCTTGTTCTCGACGAACGACCAGTCAAGTTTCCAGCCCCATCTGTGAGACGCTCGTCTTTGGGGGTCTGTGTGATGAAAGAAAACAGAAAACTGAAAACAACAATGAAGTTAGAATCAGAGCAGGATCGGGCGGCGCAGTGGCACCTCACCCCTTTCCGCTATAACGCCGGCCTACCCAGAGCCTCGAAGGGCATCTTGCCTGCTCTCCTCCTCTTGGCTTCGCCCTTCAGTGGCGCAGACACCACCGTGTTTAGCCACGCGCGGCAAGGCTCGAACAGTGCCGCCACTACGGCAACGAGTAAGATTTCTAATCGAGACACCGCGATTAGAAATTCGCGTAAGTCCAAGAAAACAAATCCAATCCAAAATTCCTATCGAGACAAATGAGGCACTTTG